>Ga0126342_10011715_pt1 | contig 15650 bp, 12 predicted proteins | sample Cyp1metagenome_FD_92528 | JGI IMG/M metagenome (GOLD analysis project Ga0126342, IMG submission 92528) | Coral microbial communities from Lord Howe Island, Old Settlement Bay, Australia - Cyphastrea 1 metagenome | ecosystem: Host-associated > Invertebrates > Cnidaria > Coral ...
CACGAAGCAATGTCAAACGCAGTCAAACGCTGTCAAACGCTGTCAAATGCTTCAGACTCAAAACTCTTGGCGCCTGGAAAAGTCTTTTGTTTTCAGATGTTTTCAGATAAACTGATCAACTCCCCTCAAAACATTGACCCAGTCCTGCGTCCAAGGGAGGCCAGGAATCGCCCGAGTCACCTGTGAAAAAAAAATAAATCGGATTTTGCGATGGAAACTGTTCCCGGTTGATCAATGAATTGGTTGAGGTGGGAAAAATATTAAGCGGAATCATCCTGAAACCATGGAGTTTACCATGGAAGATCGGGGTCTCCTGCAGAATTGCGACCATCATCCAACCAAAAAAGTTGACATCCCCGCAGCCTTCCAATGCCACTTGGTCTACCTCTATATATGCAAGGGCTGCAACAAGATCGACAAGTCTGTTGACCCCACCTTTCTGACTTTACAAAACATACTAACGTCTTAATCATGAAAGATAATTTATAGAGATAACACCAAAAATAATCCAAGTGATCTCAAATGTCAAGTGTTGTGGGAGCTTCCCGGGTTCAATCCAAGCAGCTCTCGGAATCTGCAGCCTTGCTGGCCACTTGGTGTCCTGACAAATTGCCCAAACTTCGATGCCGCCGTGACCCAATGCGGCCCTTGAAGTGCCACTTCAACGAATGTGCATGCGAGCTATATCATGCAATTTATAGAATGTTCAATGCTTCCGGCTATGGAAAAATTGAATAGATCATGTGATATAATTAATACCCTTTATTTATTTGTTTATTGTTCCAAAAAAAAGGCAATATTATATATATATAGTTACAGAAAATACAGTACGCATCAGTATACATTATGACCTGCATAAGCAAAAAACAACCTTCCCAAATGTGAATGTCTCCAAATGAGGCCGCCCAGTATCTTCAAGTCCTTGTTGAACCCAAAGAGATCCATGCCCCTGGAGGGTTTTTTCAACCCCACAACCAACCCCCCGACCCCCCGACCATCCCAAGCCACCTCCATCAGTCACCTCATCCTGTACATCTGCATGGGCAGATGTTGGCTTTTCAGGCAGGTCTGCTTCCGACTTGCTCGGAAGGTTTGCCTTAGAGAAAGTGAGGAATCATGGCGAGTTCACATTTGGAACAAAAAAACTGGGGTAGACATCTGACATCATCTGACATAGACGCGAAAAAACCCCAAAGGTTTTCCTTGAGTTCTTTCGTTCGGAACATGGAAAAATATATAAAAATATGTGGCTTCTCCAGGGATTCTCATGGATTCACTCTTGCTTTGCAGGAGGCTCTGAAAAAACGATCATAATTATTCAATGGGAATTCCAGGATCCTAAAATGGAGGTACTGTACCATATAAGGCCTTTTTTGGGGGGGATATTCCCTTACATAGGCCTTATATAGGCCTTATATATGGTAGGTACCTCCAATTTAGGTTCCTGAAATGGCCATTGAATTATCCTCTGGTTATTTAACATAGCTATGGAAGCCATGGACCGTTTATAGATGTTGTTTGATGGTTTACCTATTAATAGCATGGTGATGTTCCATGGCTATGTAACAAATGACCCCTGAAAAAATTATGGGATGAATACCATCTGGTAATGGCTATTTTCCATGGTTTACCTATTAAAAAGGTTAAATAACCTGGTATTCACCTCTGAAAAGTTCGGCACGCCGTGTCGTAAAATGCCACCGAGTCTAGACTCTTCCAGCCAAAAATCCCGGATACCAACCATTTTTGTGCGGGTTACCCTCTGGTAAACTAACATAGCTATGGAAAATAGCCATTAATAGTGGATTTTCCCATTAAAAATGGTGATTTTCCATAGTTTTTTGTAGGTTTACCGGAGGGTCATGTTTGAAACATCCCAAAAAAAATCACAGGCTTCACCCTTGGGATCACCTAACAGTTCACTGGAAAATCCCCAACAGTTGATGTCTGTAAATCATCTGAAAACGGACGATTCTCCATGGCTACCCGGCCTGGTAAACCTACAAAAAACGATGGAAAATCACCATGTTGAATGGGTAACTTCACTAAAAAGGATCATTTTCAATAGCTATGTTAGTCATAACCAGAGGGTATGTTGAAAATTATCGCAGGGCATCCAGTCTCAGCACACAGGAGTTGTGGTGTGTCATTGGCTTTGCAGCATGCTGAATCTCTCAATTGCATCCCCATGGTAAGCCATTCTATGGATCAGATGGTTTCTCTGAAAATAGGGCACGCGAAATAATCCCATAGTTACTCATCATTTTCCTTAGTGTCATTTTAGGAGTTATTTCATGTTATTTCCCCATTTTCAAACACACTCACTTCATGGCTGGTTGGTGGTTTCAACCCATCTGAAAAATGTTAATCAATGGGAAGGATTATCCCATATATTATGGGAAAAAAAAAAAGTTCCAAACCACCAATCTTATTGTGTTTAACACATCCAAGTAGTAATTGAAACCATCCCCCAAATTCACATAGACCATCAGTCGAGACTTCAAAGATTGGTTTTCACATAAAAATCGCGATGTTCTGGGTCTAACTTTTAGTTGTTCATCATGTCATCCCCATATATTCGATAGTTACAACATCTTACAAACATAAAACGACTATAATGATTATCATGGATGGTTCAATTATCAAAAAATCCTATTTTTCACAGGTCCATTCTTCTCAAACCCACCTAAGAGGCTGTCCCTCGAGCTACCTCACGGCTGGCAAAGAAGGCTCGCAAGCGCGGCATGTCCACGGCGTCGGGTCGCCATGGCCCACTTCGTCATCGCGAAGGGTTCAGCTGAGAAAAACAGCGGCGTCATGCGGTGTCCCAAAAAAATGGGGGCATCCCGAAATAGATGGTTTAAATGGAAAATCCATCCTATTAAAATGGATGAGAAGTTGAACTGGGGTAATTACCTCTATTTTGGGAAACCTCCGTATCAGTGGATTAAATTGATGATTTGAGATGCGTCAGCATATGTCAGCATGATTTAAGACATGCTAAGAATGGTTGAAGATTTAAGATCATGAATAATTTTGGGAACAATCTTGAACGGACGCCATGTTTTCTAATTGTCAAATGTAAGGTCGTCCCGCAATTTGTCCCCCTCAACAATTCTGGCAATGGCTGTCTGTGGCTGGGTCTGAAGCAGCTTTTTGGATGATTTGGGGTACCCGCATGACCTAGGAAACCTCCATGTCTACCGCCCCCACCAGCCCTGGAAAAACACCTCTTCTTCTTCCTTTCGTTGCCGTTCCTGCTCGGCTTTTCGACGTTCCGCCTGGTATCCAGCGGTCCAGGGCTGGGGACAACGACAGACCTGGAAAATGACCCCAGTAAAATGAGGTTCCTACATTCAAAACCGTGCATTCCTACATTCAAACATGTATGAAGCAAATTGTGAAGATGGTTGTTCCAAATCCATATATTCAATCAGTGGCCAAAAACGTTCAAAACCTTACAGTACTTCTTGTATCTTCTTGTCATTTATTTTGAGAATGCACATGCACAAAATATGCATCGGATGCCGTACATCGTTCCAAAATCGCATGGTCATTGAATCGCCATGGGAACAACTCGCCACTTCTTCCACTTAGGAAATCGTCATCGCCTCACATTCTTGATCTGCGTCTGCCTGGGGATGTTGCTGGGTGACACCCCATCAACTGTGGTCAGGTGCTCATCATCTCAGAAGTCTGGCTATGGAACGCGTTTTGTTTCTTCAACTTGTTTGTTTTGCAACATGTGAATACCATGTAAATTTCAAGCACAAAATGTGGTGCCATATACTTAAACAAACAAAACTTTTCAAGATTTCAAGCGCCAACTCAAGAAAACATCAGAAAACCACCATTCAAAAATTCTTGAGTCGTGTCCCATCCATTCGCCCATGAAAAATTTCGTTCCCAGGGCCCCCTGACGCTTTTGGCGCGTCGCTTGCTGCCCTCGCTGCTATGCCTGGTATCCGTCAGATTCACTGGTAATCGACAAAGATAGCAAGTGAAGATAAGTTGAAGAGAGATACACATTGAGATTTTGTTTTTACATAGCAACACCCGGATTTACCATGGCAAAGTGATCAGAAGTGAATCATCATAATCATCATAATCATAATAATCATCCATAGGATCTGACTTTTATTATCTTTTTTGGGGAGTTACTCTGGTTGGTGGTTGACCTACTCCTCTGAAAAATATGAGTTCGTAAGTTGGGATGATGAAATTCCCAACTGAATGGAAAGTCATAAAATTCCATGGTTCCAGTCACCACCAACCAGATATAGTAACCCTTTAGTAATCATTATTTAGTACTATATAGTAATCATATATACTAGCCATATTATATAATTAGTAACATAGACCCTGGCAGATAGGAATTGGAAGACTAGTTTCCATTAAAAATTGGCTATTTTCAGGGTCAAACAGTTAATTTACCAGAGGGTAACATATAGTAATTGAAGATAACATATAGTAACATGTAGTAACCATATACAGTAGCCATACTATTCTATAGCAACATATAGTAAGTAACCATATTTAGTACCATGAACCATTATAATCACCATTAACTAGTTTGTTATATCTACCATAAACCATTGAAGATAACCAAAGAAAGACAGCGGCTGACCATCTTCGCCAACCCAGCATCAAGGCTGACCTCCGGTGCACCTCACTCAAACGATGGCCTGGGGCAAATTTTTTTGGGCCGTCAGATTTTTTCTGCTTAAAAACAGAAATGTGGGTAAAAACAATCATAAACCATTCCCCAGTTATCACCATATAAACTAAATAGGTGGTATATATATATATATATGTGTGTAAACGGTGGTATATATAATCATAAACCATCATAAACCATCATAAACCATCATTTGACCATCATAAACCATCCCCAGTCATGGCTGGTGACATTGTTTTACCCACCGACCTCGGTGTGTTTCAGCTTTGCTGCCTCTGCCTGTGCTCCGTGCAAAGCCAACAGGGAGCCCGGTGAGACCGATCCGTTGAAGGCCATGTGAAACCAAGAAACATACCCTCTGGTAAACATACAGAAAACTATGGAAAATCACCATTTTTGATGGGAACATCCACTATTTCAATGGCAATGTTCAATAGCTATGTAACAAATTACCAGAGGGTACCCTCGGGTCATTTAACAGTTTCATATTGAAAATTGCCATTTATGGTGAATTTACCCATTAAACATGGTGATTTTCCATAGTTTTTTGTAGGTTTACCAGAGGGTAGGCATTAATGCCTCGACACACTAACGTGGACCACAATTTACCCAGAAAAAGTGCCACAAAATGTGGTGAAACAATGAGGCTTTCAAGAATTGGGGGGTGCATTTCTTGTGGAACTACCTGATTGCCAAATTCCTTTGTCTGAACATAAGATACCACCAAATTTGATGGTGGATCTGCATAATCTCACTAAAATGCCCACGCAGACACACACCCAAATACCAATTCAGCTGGTAAGTTATCTTACTATATCATAAAATATTCCGCATTTCATACCTCTAGTTCTGTTGGTTCATGCTTTCATGTGCTTAAATATTGCATTTTTATATAGCAGCAAAACGCCAAACATCCCAAAAAACCTCCCAAAAAACATGTTTTTTAACTGGTACACCCACAGCTTCCACCAGTGCTCCAAAGGTGGTGCCTGCGTCCGCAGGACCACCACCACTACCACTGAAACGTCGCCGTCGGCCCTCTTCGATTGCACGTCTCGCCTCCTTGACCCAGATCAGTGGTGGTTTCAGCCCCTACATCTACAGGATGGGGACCCCCAGTGATGTTAGTTGGTTTATAAACCATAACAAAACCCCCATGAAAACTAGTTCGTTTTATATCTGTTATATCTACCATAAACCATCGAATTCAGCCACTTACAAGGCAACTGAACGCTATCGACTGGGGGCCCATCCTGGTACCATGGTTTCATTGGTGTTTAGTATTAGGGAGAAATTCATACTAAAGCAAACTTGAAAACTCATATTTAATATAATATGTTACTATATGTTGTAATTATTAAAATATATAAAACACGTGATTCATGTTACTATATGTTACTAAAGCCAAAATTAATACCCTCTGGTAAACTAACATAGCTATTGAAAATGACCATTTGTAGCGGATTTACCCATTAAAAATGATGATTTTCCATCGTTTTTTGTATGTTTACCAGAGGGTAAACCAGCCATATTTTGATGGTTTATGCATGTTTTTTAACCACCCATTGCCCATAAAAATGGTCCAATCGGGGATGGTGGATCCAGTTTCGCTAGCCGCTAACCTCGCGAAATGTCAACCAGGAATTTGCGAAACCGCGAGTTGATTCATAGACCAATAGATTCCAATAGGGGAGGTACTAATTTCGATAGCAATCAATTTAGTATATATAGGATTTTTTTTTGGAGCACGCTTCAATTCCTAGTCAGTCATTAAAATTACTTCGGGGTTGACCGGTTGACCTTATCCTGATTCCACGCCACTTCGGAATTGCATTTCGATTTATTGAGTCTAATGATTCTGATGATTCTGTTGATCATACCAGCTGAGCTCAACTTTTGTGGAGATGACCGGTGTTCCTTCATGATCTCTTGATTTCGTTGCGTGGACCAACACCCACCCGACCTACCGATACTACTGTCGGCTGATGAGTGCTAGCCGCTTGCTTACTGTGAAAAAATCTACCTGACACCAACTGAAACTCATGGGTCTTTGGATGCGAATCCCAGTCTCCAACTAGTTGATCGTTTTTTTTTGGGGTTTTTGGGTACAATAATAATACTGGAACCCAGTTATACGATTTACTGTACATGTACCCATATGGGTGGGGCTTGTGGGTTGTGGCTTGGGTATGGTTGGGTTATGCAACATATATAGCTCCGAGTTGGATCCCCCGTGATGTGGGTACAACCCACGTCACCATTTTCTCACCTCGGCGAGGCGATGTTTCTCCTCCACCAGGAGCAATTTTCCTCAGTTTCAGTGGCCATGGGTCAAAAATGCGCCAAAACCATGGTCAAATGAGTCAAAAGCCATGGATAGCCATGGTTTTTCGGATGGTACCCATCCAAAATCCCGAAGAAAAAGTTTGCAAAAGCTGGTTAGTAGATGGTAAAACTCCTCCAGTGATATGGCATTTTTTTAGAAAAAAAAAGGTGTTGACCCATCCCCAGGTGGTTTTCTGGATGTTGCTAGCAGGGTGCGGCTTTTTGGTGATGGAAATTATATCGTTTCCCTAGGTTTTGGCAACCCCACTCCCCCCCCCAAAAAAGACCTTCCAAGCAACTGGCTAGTAAATTAAGTGGGGTTATAAGGGGGTTATAAATGGGGTAACTCTGGCCAACGGACCTACTACCCGCAGTAAACTAACAGAGTTATAGTGAAAATGGGGCATTTATGGATGTTTTTACTCAGTCATTAGACTAAAAGAGTGTGGTTTTCCATAGTCATGTGGCAGTGTGTCAAAACCTTGTACCCCTGGTGAACATCAAAATAGCTGGTAAATGGATGTTCATCCTATTAAAAATGGTATTAATAGGTATTGATCCATACCCATGTGAGTTTACTAGAGGGTAACCAGGGTTACTAATCAGTTACTAAGATGATAATTCCAAATACCATGGCACTTCAACCAAGCTTCTGTGCAAGCGACGGGAAACCGCCTCCTGCCGCGATCTTTGCGCCTCGACGCGCTTGCGTTCCACCTGCCCAGAGTTGTCTGACAATGGGGGATGGATCCCAAACAAAATTGCCACGTGATGTTAAAATCTGTTAAATTAGCATGATTTAACCTAGATACAGTACCCGGTTTGAAGTTGAAGATCTTCCAGAACCCGGTTTGAGGTTTAAGATGTTTAAGGTCTTCGGGTACCTGGTTCAGAGTTTTAGGTACGCCACTACCCGGGTTAGCAATTCTTACTGCTGGTTGCGGAGCCACATTGAGAATTTTTCTGGACATTTCAGCATCAAATGGGTTCCAGGAGATTCAACCGGCTTGCTCTGGCTGAACTTCTGCAACTATCATAAACAACCACCATCCACAAAGTTTGCACATGGCCCCCTTTAAAAAAAAAAAAACTATAGAATATACCTCAAACTATGCCCCCCCCCGGCCAACAGCTAGTTTGGTCGTGTGATTCATAGGGAAAATGATATAGAACATGAATGAAAATGATTCTGCCAGTGGTTTTTTCATGGGGTGCCCTATTTTCATTCAAACCGATAAGTTCACCAACCTCCAGTGACGCCTGGATTTTTGGCTATTCCGCATCTATCAGGCGTTCATCATCCTCTAGTCAGCTCCATGGCTCTGGATGACCCTCCAGGAAAAGTTGGAGGATGCTTCCAGCTATAAACATCTGGGGATTTCCCGGCTGCCGGCTGGACCCCAACAATAACCATCAACCATCAAGTCATCAATCCACATCATAGGTCAACCCATCCTATACCCATCCTAAAAGGATGGGTAACCATCATTATCCCATATCCCATTAAATATCCTGATATATCCTGATCAAAAACCATAATTGTTTTTACATACGTATATAAATCATTATAAATCCTTGTTCTTGCCTATGGTAACCCCAATGCCAGAAACAATGCCAAAAATTGTGCCACAGGGACGATATTGATTAAAAAAATTGGAGATGTCCCGGATGTCATTCAACAGATTCCCGATATCACTTAACGAGTTTCAGATTTTTTTTCACCAAAAACAACTGTTTCGGTGTTTTGTTGTTTTTCTTGGTTTCCCCATTTCTGATCCTTTCACAACAAATTTCGCAACGTTTTTCACGAAAAAATAAGGAGGTCTTTTGTTTTTCAGATTGAAATTCCCTTCAGTTCCCTTATCATTTCTCATCCTTTGCAGGTTTCATAATCTTTTCATCAAAAAATGTCCATTCAGTTCGGGATTTTAATTTTTCACCAAGGCTAAACCCAAGGGAAACCCAAAATCAAAACATGTCCCTTCAGTTCCCTTGGTTAATATTAAATTAAATATCTTTTGGATTATAATTGTTTATTTTAAAAAATATATATATGGAATGATTGGCTAAATCCATCTTATTGATACATTCATCCGTAATTTTTCCCTAATATGTCCCTAATTTATATTTTGGATATTCCCTTGGGGCTTCGTTTCAACCGACAGCCGCGCGACCCCATCGCTGCACCTCTTCCTGCTCCTCCCGTCGCACGCGGCGCTTCTCCTCGGCAAGGCGGCGGAGATCTTCGGCCAGGCTCTCACGCCTGGGGATTTCGGCAGCAGGGTGCGAACCATGGTGGGTTCATGTGGGAATTATATAGGGTTATATGGGATTTATATGGGATTATGTGGGATTATGTGGGAATACATAGGGCTATATAGTATTATATAGGATTATATAGGATTATGTAGGATTCATGGTGGAAGATGGGATTTATGATGAAGTTCAGATGGGATTTATGGTGGCTTATGGTGAATTCTTGGTGAATTTATGTGGGTTTATCTTGGTGTTGATTTCTGGCAGAGCCAACAAGCCAAAGAAACTATAATAACTAATAGCTCATCGATTGAGATTTGTTGCATGATACAAAAATGTTTCGATTTTGTGCTGGTTCTGTTTTTTTTGTTGGATGATTTGTTGGAAATCAAATTTGGTGGTTTTTTTTGGAGGTGTTTGAGTGACTCTCCATGAGGATTTTTCGAGATATTCTGTTGCAATTCTTGGATTTGGGTGGTTCGTTGGATTGTTGGCAGATATCTTGTCCTGTTGGGCGGAAAGAAGGGGAAATGGTGGATACCCTCCGGTGTCAGAAAGAACGTGGCTTGCTGGAAAATTGCCTGTTTGTCGATGATTTTGCCAGCTATAAACCTTTATCATCCTCTTATATACTGTCTATATATAGTGGATAATGTGAGCAACCCAATGCCATAAACCTACCAAACTAGGGGACGGTTTATATAGTTTATACAACACTTGTTTAAAATCTATGATGACTTTGCGGGGTGGTTTATCAGTTTACCGCATGATATTGATTTCAACGGGGTACCCCCAAAAAAACTCCATCTGAAAAGGACTTTCCATTCCAAACCAACCATTTTGGGAATCCCCATATCCTCTGAAGTGGATGGCTTGGATTTTTGGAGGACTTTCCATCCCATCGATTTCAGCGAATTTATGGAACCCGCCCCAGCGCCATGGGGCCATGGCCTCTGCTCGTTCTGGCGACGCTGTCGTTCCTCCCCCATCTTTTGTTGCATCATTGCGCGTTGACGCTCCGCCTGAAGGTGCGGTTGTCTTCGACTTCAGCCCATCCATGGGTTTAATGTAGAGACAATGGTTTATCAATGCTACTCATTAAAACATCGTTATAACAATGGAAGCTGTAAGCTAGGGTTGAATGATGTTTAATTGTTTTAGCATATTATGTTTTAATTGTGATTTCATGGAAAATCATGGGTTTGAAGCATCAAAAATATGGCGATGTCATGGACATGAAATGAACATTTCATGGGATTTATATAATGGGTTTGAATGGTTAGCCAGAATGGCTGAAAAACCATGAAAAAATGTTAAATCATTGATTAAATTCAAAAACAGTGGTTTCTCAATGGCGATAGAACAGCTTATTGAAAATGGAACTGGTGTGAACTAGTAATAATCCCTTCCCCTTAATTTTCTCACGCCACAGATACCATGGTGGATGCAAAGGATGAAATGATGAACTCACACACTTGGGACCATTGAGGGGGTGCTTCATGTGAGGGGGTGGAATTATTGTTGATAGGTAAATCATGGTATATAAAATTATATAAATCGGTACAGATCATCTATTTCCATGGGCCATGGCTTCCAGTTCACAAACCATGAAATAGCCAGAGGCTAGTAATCCTTAAGCTAAACACCCCGCTAAAACCTTATTGGGGGTGTCGGTTGCCATTCCGAAAGGGGAGTTGCGGGTGGTTCCTGGAAATCATCCCATCCCCCTAAATTATGGGATATTCCACGAATACGAATGCGAATGGGAATGCGAGTGGGTGAAAATTGGCATATCTGGCATGTATGGTGATGAGATGAGATGGCATGGGATATGGTGTTTTGGGCATATTGATGCAATCTCAGTGGAATATTCGTGGGAATATATGTGGGAATATGCTGACTTAATGGGATATTCATGGAATATGGATGGGACTGATATATACATATCATGAGATATCATCTGGGTAAATTATAATATTTCACTAACCTCAAATAAGGCCATTATTTCCAGTGAGGTCGCAGTGAGGTCGTTATAATTTACCCAGATATCATGAGATATCACGTGGATGAAATACAATGACCTCATGTCATGACGTCACCGGAATGATGGGAGCTGGATTCGGAGATTTCTCGACGCCTCCAAGCGCAGCCGTTCGGCTTCCAAGCGCCTTTGTTCGGCGGCCACCTGGAGGCAGAGGATGCTTTGAATGGGACAGTTTCCCAAGGAAAGTTCGACCAAATATGCTGGTGTTCATATGGGAAAAATCATGAAAAATCGAGGGAAACATGTGAACAATTATGAAAAATTGGCATGTGCAGTACATTAACTTGGTAATTACCATCTGGTTATTTAACATTCTGCCATGGAAAATCACCATTTTCAACAGATAAACCATCTATAAATGGGCCATTTTTCCATGGTTATCTTAAATGTCCAGAGGCTAAGTCCCGGCAATTCGTGGGAGATGTGATGATTGGCGATCCAGCTTCCTAGATTCATTGCTGGAAGGGAACATTAAATACCATACCCACTGGTAAATTAACATAACTATGGATATGCTATTGAAGTTTCATCGTTAAATAATGTGGGTAAAACAATGCCATAAACCATCCCCCAGTCATCACCATAAATATATAGGTGATATAAACGAACCATTTCCAGTCATGGCTGGTTTATGACATTGTTTTACCCACATTAACCATTCAATAACCATATATAGTCATTAAATAACCATATATAGTCATCAAATAACCACATATAACCATTCAATAACCATATATACCCATTTATGACATTGTTTTACCCACATCAAATGGTTTTCCATAGCAAACTCTTGGTGGATCCACATGGAAATTGTTGAAGATTGGCAACTCTTGGGATTTTCGGAGGAGTTCCCAGCCGTGAGGTTGTGAGCGTTTTCATTTTGAATTTGTTGTTGGTTTCTTGTTTGGTCTTAATCAACGGAAAACCCCATCATTATCACTAATTATCATCAATTATACTTAATCATCAATAATTAACCATCATTAACCATAATTTATCATAATTTGTTATAATTTACCCAGAATTTGTTAACCATCATTGACAAACATTAACAATAATTGATGATAATTGATCATAATTGATCTCACCTCATCCCCAGTCCACAACTCGTCTAACGCACTGCGACGGACGACAAGTCTAACGAACGACCATTCGTCCGACCTCGCGCCACTTCCGTTCGATGGCCCGAATCTCGTCCGCCTTTTGCCTCGAGAGCTCCAACTGCTTCTTGACCGCGGCACCTGAACGGTCCAAAGGCCGGAAATTGGGAAATTTCCGGGTGAAGAAATGGGAGAAAAATCCCCAAAAAGTTGGGAAAAATCAAAAAACATGGGAAAATTGATGAAAATTTGGGGATAAGCTGGGTGAAGTATGGGAGAAGCTCAAACGAGATATTGTGGGATGATGATGAACTCTGATCTTTGGTAACTTCAATCTGTTTGAGGTTGGAAATTCCCTCTAAGCCATTTCAACTCATCGCACTCATCCTGAAATTCATTGATAGAATCCTGACCAGGGCATATACAACCATCCTAAATTGGAGGTACCTACCATATATAAGGCCTATGTAAGGCCTATGTAAGGGAATATACCCCCAAAATATGGCCTTATATGGTACAGTACCTCCATTTTGGGATCCTGGAATTCCCATTGACCATATACAACCCCCAATTTTCACGCAACAAACAAGTTAGTTCCAACAACTAACCATCAAGCAACTGAAGAATCTCAACATTTCACCTCTAAAGACCTCCAGCAAGAGGGATGGTCATGGTCACTGCCTCATAAAAAGTCCATCACTTTAGCCATGGTTTACCGTCTATGAATCAAACATGGCTAAAGAAAAATCCCGCCAGCTATAGTTCGATATGTTCGATGATTTTCCCAGCTTAGAAACCATCATTTTTGATAGATTTCCCAGCGACGTTTGATGAAACCAGAGTGTATAACCACCTGATCGCTTGGACAATCGTGGACGTTGAGCAGACCATCGATTTTGCGGTGTTGTCCCGTACACTGTACGCATGTAAATATATCATATCTCTCCATCGCCATTTGCGCATGAAAATCTATATGTCTATTATAATAATATATATATATGTGTGTATGTCTGTGTGTGTGAGTCTTATATATATACACATATATATATATACATAGCATATAATAAGCAACCATTTCCATCTAGTATCATCCCATAACCCCAATGTAGTTGATGTAAGCAATAGTTCGGATCCTCCTTTCCCAACCTTTACCATTTTTCATGGGATTGAAACCATCCATCCCAATTTTAGAATGGCTTATGACATCGCTATACTAATATCATTGCTAATGGATCTGCTCATGGGTTTACATATGGCATGATATATCCAATTATCTCTGCTATAGTTAATGCACCAATTATTAGATATACCAACTATATATCTATGCTAAGGCACATTGTATATTATATATATACGTATATATTGATCATAACAATAAATCAATAGTCATCAAGTACTCATCATAATTATGAACAACAATCATGATTCCCCGAATCCAATTCCCATGATTCCAGGTCGCAGTGAGGTCGCTAGTTATAAGTTATCCATATATATATATGTGCGTATATGTGTGTGTGTTTGTGTATCTATATCTATATATACATCCTCCAGTAAATTAACATATATATAGAGCCCGAAAATCGTAAGATATATTATGATATATTCATATTACATATACCGCATATACTGTTATGTTCTCACCACATTTCCCCAACCCTTTCCCAACTCACCTCTGCTTCGCAGCAAGGTCGGCGGCTCGCGTTCGCGCTCCTTTTCGACGGGCGCCGGAGAGACTCGCTCCAGCGGAGGCGTCCTTAGGTAGAAACCGATGGATTTTCATGACATGTTCATGGGATTGTCATGGTGATTTAATGGTGATTTAATGGTGATTTGATGAATCTTTCATGGGATTTAGTGCTGATTTGATAGGAATTCCTGGTGATTTGATGGGATTTTTGATGAAAAAGTGGCATCAAGTGGCATCAAGTGGCAATCTATGGTGAATTTAAGGGACTTTAGGGGCACATTATGGCAAGTGATGGGCAATCTATGGATAATCCAACAGAAACTTAATAGTCTTTAATAAGTGGATAATAGTGGAAAGTAGGAGGCTGAAGGTTTTTGTTCAAGTGGTTCGAGGGAAGGCATGTGGAAAAGCCTGTTTGAAAGTACAAGTGGGCTGACCGGTTGGTAACTTTGACTAATTCCAAAAATAGGTCTGTCAATTGGCAGTTGGAGAAAGTTGGAAAACCATAAGCTGGAAGTTGGAGAAAGCTGGAAACTGATCAAAATCGACCACGAATATGTACGGTATGCATATATATATATATAACTTATAACTATATAACTATGTAATATTATTAATCTATTGATATGTATGAAATCATTGAAATATCTGTCTCATGACCAGCCTCATGAACTCCGCCAAGCAACGCTTCCTTCTTCTTCAGAGGGGCCGTGACCACCCCTCAGCAGTTGAGCAACTTACAGTGCTGGTGCTCCGATCCAATAAAGTAAGATCAGATTGGATGAGGCAAGAATTTTACAGTAAAAAAAAACAATAAATAACAGGTATTTGAGTTTCACACGCACACACAAATAAGTAATCAAATACAGTAATCATTTATTAGCATAGCGGATGAGAGATGCGATAAGACAAATATTGAACGATATCAATGATATCAATACTGCAAAGAAAAATAGATACAAATTCCATCTACCATCTGGTTTTTTGTTACATAGCCATGGAAAGATCCACCATGTTTAAAAGGTAAACTTCTATTTACCTCTGTTTCTATGGGCCATCTACACCATGGCTATGTAACAGTCATAACCAGATGGTAAGCAATGCCTCCTGGTTGAGACTTGGGGGATGGTTCATGGCAGCAAGTGGGTCCCACACCAGAAACACGGCTAATGACTAACAGATACTAACAATTTGCGAACTGGAAGCCATGGCCCATTGAAATAGTTGATTTACCTATTAAAGATGGTGATTTTCCATCGCAAACTGTTAGTTTACCAGAGGGTACCCCTCCAGTAAACATACAAATCAAACGTGGTTTGCTGGAAAATCTCCCATTTTCCATGCTTTTCCCAGCTTAGAAAGCTCCATTTCAAGGGAGTTTTCTCAACCAACCAACACCCCCCACACGAAGTGGGTCGGTCTGAAAATCCGATACCCTAATTACTTTACTTCGAGTGATCCCCACCATGACATTTCAAAACAGCTAGTTGACAGCACTTTTGTCTGAAGCTTTTGTCACGGGACTTTTGCCCAACTAACTATCCCAATCATTTGTTTCAC
>Ga0126342_10011716_pt1 | contig 15649 bp, 12 predicted proteins | sample Cyp1metagenome_FD_92528 | JGI IMG/M metagenome (GOLD analysis project Ga0126342, IMG submission 92528) | Coral microbial communities from Lord Howe Island, Old Settlement Bay, Australia - Cyphastrea 1 metagenome | ecosystem: Host-associated > Invertebrates > Cnidaria > Coral ...
CATGCAGCAGCGGAGCGCGTTATTTTGGCCTCGCAGTGGGTCTTGAGCCATAGTGGCGTCCCATGCAAGAATGTGCACATGCTCAGCATGCGTGACTACTGTGTTATCTCGTTCCCCTTCGCAGTATATATATATTATACGATCATTATATATTATATATGATTATTATTATTGTTATTGTTATTATTATTCATATTATTGATATTATTAATTATGTTTATTATTATTATTAATTATTATATGTTTGCATAATTATATATACATACTATTCGGAGAATCCCAAATATATTGGGTAGTGTAACTGCCCAAAAATGAACCAACTCTTTTCGTGTAGCTGTGTAAAGCTAATTTGATCTGATGAAATGATTTTGTTCTCATGAATTTGCCGTGCACCAACCATGATAAAACATCACATCAATGACCATTCATGCCCATAAACCATGGACAATTTCACCGCCAACCGCTGGAAGCCGGCCAAAAATGCAACCTTTTCAGATGGGCCATAGGCGACTGCATTCTTTTTGGGATGAGGTATACCGGTATACCGGTGTACCGGTGTACCGGTATACCGGTAGCTATCTATCTCTATCAAATCTATATATTTTACATCTAATCCCTATCTCATCTTATTCAGCTGACAACTTAATCATCCATTTCTTGACAGTTGAGTCTTGTTCCCATGTGTCATATATATATAATCTGGTTGGTGGTTTCAACCCCTCTGAAAAATATTAGTCAGTTGGGATTATTAGTCCATATATTTAAAAACCATGTTCCAAACCACCAACCAGTATATTGCTATCATATCCCATGAAATACCCACAGCTTGGCCCCATCAAAAACCGCCAAAACCGCCTCCGCAAAGTCCGCCAGCTTCCGCGCGAGCTCAGGCACCTTCACAGCTGCCACGCTGCCGGTGGCCACCAAGACCTCCGCCACTGAATTCTCCAGAGTTTGATGGTGATTTAGTGGTGGTTTAATAGTGACTGGGGATTAATGGTGATTCAATGGTCATTTATTGGGATTCATTGAGCCATAAATCCCTCCATATACGACTAAAGTATACTAATGATGATTGAATATAAGTATGAATATGGAGCTGCAAAAGTTGAAACCCTCTCATATTTTGGAAGTCTCCATTCATCGAGGGGATATCCTCCAAAGTATTTCGCTTGCCCCCCCACTCCCTGGGGGAAGCTCTGACACCTTGGAGGGTTTCACCTAAAGTATCGGGGACAGTGGCTGTGGGATATAACGTGGAGTACAAAAAAGGGTACTATGAACTCACTAAAACATGATGAATATTATAGGGTTTCTGGGAAACTGAGGTTTTTATGGGTAAACCCAGAAAATTGCGATTCGAATCAGGATAACTATATGATTCCACTGGATAGACTGGGGGTTTTGGTAAGGAATCCCATGCTTGGGGCCAGGTTTCGAGAAACCACCATAAATTGTCAGCTCCATTCAAATGATTATGGGAGGTAGCTAAACATGCCATTCAGGGATGGTTCAGGCTTGTATTTCCATGATTTCCTCTGCAAAGATCACCCTGTGGGGGTGTTCATCAGCTACTGAACCATATTTTCCACCAGAAAGTGATGATTGAACTTGAAATCCAAGGAGGCCCGAAGGATGTGGGAATGGTTGAGCCATAAAAACATCTGGGCATGGGTAAAGTCACGAGGTATCCTAAAAATAGGATGGTCAAGTGAGTGGGCCCAGTGGGCCCCCCAGGACTCAGAAAGGCGACAAATTCATTGGTATCTGAAAAGCCTCCATAAGTTCGACCCAAATCCTATTCTCCATGTAACTGACTATCAATTGTATATATATATATATCAATTGTATATATATATATCATATATATATATTATATGTATATGTAAATATATACAATTTAATGCTCAAATATATCACATGTTTTGATGGTTCATATCTTCATAAACGTGACCCAGAACCATACATAACGAGTGAACAATTGCAATATGCTGACCGACTATGAATCATCAAGAAAAACACATTATTCAAGATGATTCATCATCATTCCGGAAAAAAAAAAACTACGCCCATACCCATCATATTCCCATCAGTCCCCCTACCACTTTGCCAATGCAAGGTACAATGCGCGGTGGAGAATCCGCCTCTGGCACCTCTGTGAGCCATTTCTCTCGGCAGGTTGGAGTGGCCTGGGGGAAAGAGGTGGCTTAGCCATGGTTAGCCAATGACTTGGGGATCTAAATGAGATTGAATCATCTTAGAAACTGTTCATATCCTCTTAATATAGTGTATATATCCAGTTCTGGGTGGCTTGTTTGGTGCTTTCACTGCAGTATGAGGTATCTTGCCAGGCTTTTTTTCGGGTGACGCTTAAAGAGTTGCGATGGTCGGGGCCAAGTTGTGGAACAAAGAGAAGGCCTCTGGGAACATGCCAGTGGATACCAATGAAGATAACATGGTCAACACCAGGCCGCCAACTCTAAGTCATTGTCAATAGGTTCAAAGTCGCGAGAATTTCTTCAAGTTGTGGACCTGAGTATCTTATATCCACTCAAATGCTTGAAATTTATCAAGAAAACCATGGGCAAACCGATCAGTTAAGGACTGTTCTAGATTCAATGAAAGCCACGTAGCACTGGAACGAATCGACCCCCTTCCCCAGCGAAGTTACTCGACCAAGGCGTCGATTCTTGGCTTTGCTGAGAAAATAAAGTCCCAGCCCGGCCAAATGACCTGCGACCTCGGTCTTCAAATCCCATGTGTCCTTTTGGGAAAAAACATGTCGCCATCGGTTTGGTTTTCCATGGTTTACCATTTACTGAAATGTAGTGTAAGAATAAAACCAATCATAAAAAACCAGGTAACTAGTATTACCTAGTAGTATTAAAACCATGTACATAGCAGTAAATGGGAGACCCCTTTTCAAACAGCCAAGCAGTTGAAACAGGAGGGCATCGGGTGCGACGTAAGTAAGTCGATGAGCTTAAGAGTTGGATTTAGGCTCTGGCAATGGAAATATCATCCCAACACGGAAATTGTCCACTGCAAGATTCATGAGAGATCTTCAAGAGGCAAAACACGTACAGTAATTAGCTAATGTGTAGTTTGCAACTTGAAATGAATTGAATCATGCTGGCCAGAGTCATTGCAAGGAACTATATACAAAAAACAAACATGCAATACATGTTTTTGTGGAAGCATGTCATCCAACAAATGAGCTGAGACCGAGGATGACATGCTTCCACAAAAACATTTATTGCATGTTTGTCTTTTGTATATAGTGTCCTGAAGTGATCCTGCCCCAGTTTGGTGACTCAAAGCACCTTAAGTCCTCTCCTCTTCGATTAGGATTCTAGGAGGATTGCACATACAAAGGCTAACATGACTTCGACTAACCAGTCACCAGTCACGGGACCCCATGGCACAACAAATATATCTGTCTAGTCTAGACATGTCTAGACCATCCTGGATCCTCCAGCTACCCATACAATGTGCAATTCCTCCATATCTCCATAACTTAAGATTTTTGGCCAATGTTTGCTGGTCAACTGAGGGAAACATGTATCCAATTCATGTCAAAGAACTATCCATAGGTGAGAGCGCGGCACGCTGCCATTGCTTCCCATGGTAGGCAACTGGAAGAGTTCTTTTTCGAAGGAAACCCATGTTTCGTGATGCATGGCAGAATCTGGTCAAATATGAAAATCTTCGAAATGCTTGGGAATCCTGTTTGGAGATCTGATCTTACACAGTCTGAAACACGCGACGTCTACGTCTTCGGCATTTGCTAAAAAAATGGTGGCAGGTCTGAGGATCCAGATGAGACATAGCCTGGAACTTTAACAGAACTTTAATCGTAAACTCAACTGAAACAGCCCAAAAAGCATGAAATCAAACTACCGAACCAAGAGCAGTTAAAGATCCAACGGCTTAGGGACAGACCAGGACAGGTAGCTCTTGACCCGAACTTCGCTTGGAAAACGTTAGAGCCATTTAGGACATCCAACCACCCCAGTCTGGATTGCACCATATGGTTCTGAGGGTGGGAGCTACAAAAATGTCATGACAAATTCAAACTTGAGGGTTTCGAATTTGTTATTCACTGTTATACATGTTTATACAAAGCTTGATGAGGGATGTCAGGGGGCTTTTCAGTTTCAAAAACATCTTATTTTCAACCAAGTGGAATAATCAGTCTTAACACAATGTCAAATCCTAAAAAAATCAATGATACCATCTGGTTATTTAACATAGCCATGGAACATCCCTTATAAATGGAGGTTTCTAGCTGGGAAAATCATCTATTTCTATGGGCCATTTTCCATGGCTATGTTAAATAACCAGAGGGTAGGTTGAAGGTCCTTCCTCAGTGCAGGATTTGAAAAAGGGGATTGCTTCCATGGCCTTGACCATGTGATGTTGAAAAAAGATGGATGACTGGATGCCATTTTTTTCCGGCAGCTAATTGGCAGCAACATATCCACCATTCAATACAAATATATAGAATATGCAATTGATTTTCAAGAGTAGGCGGTTTTCCAGCCAATCATGTTTCATGACAAAATGGTATTATAGTACAGCCAGGTGGAGATGGCAGCAAAGCCGCAATTTCTTTGGAACAGCAAGCCGGCAGCTGCGCCGCTGCGCGATGGATTTTTGATGTTCTAATGGTCTGTCCACTGGGTCCATGGTCAACTCATGAATACAGTAGCTGAGTCACCCATCCCCAAAGTCAAGTGGGATCATTGTTCCAGAAATGGATGAAATATATAATGTTTCAAACCAAGCAATTACAAAGTGGCGACATCCCGACTATTGTCTCAACATGGGTCAAAAACGTGTATGTATATACATATATATATAATAATATGAATGTGTCTTATCTCATCTGTAATGCTGGTCTTATTTTCCCACGCATGGATCCAACGAAGGGTTTCTGGCGCGATCCTACAAGACCTCCAACTCCTCGAAGTGCCCGTCCTCAGAGCCGGCCATGGGTCAGGCAAGCTACTTCCGTTGATATTCTCCAGAACCCCTGGAGGTATCAAAGCCGTAATCAGTGTTGGAATTACGGTGGATAAGCATGTTACCATCTGGTTATGACTAACAGTTCGCCATGGAAAATCCCAACCATAAATGGAGGTTTCTAGCTGGGAAAATCATCTATTCTATGGGCCATTTTCCATGGCTATATTAAATAACTCGAGGGTATATGTGTGATTTGTGATTTTATCATATAATATGTATGTATAGATATCCAGCTGAATTGATTCCTAAAACAACTTTTTACGTGGGAGAGGCCACATTGGATATTTACAATGTTAACAGGCCATCTCCAAACACTAGTTTCAATATGTTTCAATGTTGGGGAAATCTACAGGTTTCTTGATCCCCTGCTCTTATTTTGAGTGGCAACGGTAAACCCATCCCAAGTCTCCAAAAACCAGGTAGGGCTAGAAATCCAGAGTATCCCCAAGCACTGTTGAAGTACCCTCTGGTATTGTGTGGGAAAACTCACTATAAATGACCATTTTCAATAGCTATGTTAAATTACCAGAGGGTAACCTTCCCGTCTCACCGATAAAATCTCCAAGGCGCCCGCGCCACTTGCACATCCAAGCCCTCGCTGTGCCACAATCGCCGGAGCTCTCGGTTCATGTCGTGATGCTCCCCTGGTTCAAGGTTGTTCCCAACGCAGGCACCGTATTGAGGGGTTAAATTTAGGTGAATTTAAAGGTCAACTTACCAATGTCCCGCCTTGTTAAAAAAACACCTATAACCTCCTATAACTGCTTGGAACAACTGATACAAGAGATTGTTTGCTAGGGATTTCAACAATGGGTTGTACAGTATATGCAAGACATCATAAAATCAGTTCACATGACCTGATGTAATCATCAATCACCAGGATTTTTGTGCGCGATGCTCACCTGAAACCCAGCCGTGACCCTTCGTGTTCCAGGCCCCTGCTATGGTTGGCTGAGAGGATTTCAACAATCCGAATGTCACGAGTCCATGAGGTAAAGAAATAGAATCCCACGTGACTGACAAACGACAACCCAAGAATAAAAATGGCTGAAGAAATAGAAGTATAGGGTCATTTGAAGACAGGGCATCATCCACCCCAAGAGGAATGACAGACCTACCACAATGGAATGGCAGCACTGGGTGATCATAACCCTATCATTACCCAAAGTCGTCGCTCCAAGCAGCGGAAATGGCACATGCCGACGAAGAAGGCCTGGCCGTCCCAGGTAACGCTTCTCAGTCTCGTCTCATCAATCAAATGCAAAATAGGGCCATCTGCGATCAAACAGGAATCGCCAAATACTTTTGAAGGATGCAAAGGTCTTAATCAATACAGCACTCTCATGTATATATATATACATGTGATATTATAGACACATGTAATTTAATCATATGGTAATATTATATATATTGCATTATATATATATAATTATATATATACACACTGTATATTACTGTATATGTCATATATCTTTGCAGCCTCCATGTCATCATCATGTCATCATGTTTTGCTTCCCGTAGGCACCTTGCGCGGTCGGTAGCGTCGCACGAGTGCGATAGAATCGTCCAGGTTGGCGTGCACAAGAGCCTTCTGCGAGCTCGGAAAGAGCATGTCCAAAATCATCACCTGCAAATGGCCCAGTAATGGATACCCTCTGGTAAACTGACATAGCTATTGAAAATGGCCATAGAAATAGTGGATTTACCCATTAATAGCATGGTGATTTTCCAGTTCGCTATGTTAAATTACCAGAGGGTAACATAATCTAACATAAGCTATGGAAAAAAAAATCATGATAGTTGGAATTGGAATATAATGATGATAATGATGATATAATGTGGGAGTATAATGATCGATGGGATTTCATGGGATTTCATGGGATAATTATCCGATAAACCCAGGACATATGGATTTCAATGGGCCATAAATCATCACCATGGACATATAGCAATAAAAAAAGGGGATGCCACCATGGAAATGTCAGGCTCCTTCTTGGGGAAGATATGGGAAGTGTATGTTGCTGGTACCAATAGCGTGGTGCATTTTTTGGCCGAACGTTCAAACTGTGGGACTGACCCAAAACCGTAACCCCCATGTTTGAGAGGTTACAGAAAGAATGAACAGATAATTCGGGAACACAGAAGTTTCTTTTTTCCGCACCACAAAAGGGATCTACGCCGTCTCCATTGCTCTGACGATTGTGGAGATTAGTGATTCGATGAAGTGGTTTGGAACTGGGTTACAACATATTACAACCACTAAATGTAGCCCCTTGCAACAGGATCTGGATCGTAAACCCACTTCCTGACTTGTAAGCAGTGATTTGCAGGATCCAAGTTACAGGGTTCACATGCACACACACACATTATCAATAGTGACTAGCTGATGATCAATAATGACTAGTTGATGACCAATTACTAGGTACCGATAGAAACGGCTCATAATAATACTCTAATGGGGTACCAGCAATAGGTTACAAGCAATGTCTGTTTACAATCATAATGATGACCATATTATAATAACAACAGTAGCATCGGCATTTGGGTGGGGTACCAAATAGTAAAGCGGCAAACCACCCAGAAATATGAATGTTGATGATCACTTGAAACACCATGCAGTCAGAGGCTTTGACTGCCAGAAATTGGAAATCTCGATGACAAGTCACAATCACAGACATACATATAAGTTTCAACAAACAAAACTGGGGATATGGATCCATATGGGATGTAGCAGTATGACTGCAGGACCTATTTGTTGTGAACATGCATTCTAAACATAAACACCTGGCAGTCGATCAAATGGTTGTCTAGCCGGCTACTAGCGGGTCTGAATATATAGGTGAAAAACAAACAAAGAGGACCAATGCAAATTATTCTACAAAACAAATTGTAACACGATGCAACGGGTATATCATATCCTAGCAAGTATGGCAATGGTCAAAATTAGTCGAAAATCAAGACCCTAAAAAAAGTCATAGATTATCTCCAATTCATATGATTTTCAACCATTTCTACCTCCATTTATAGGCTATTTCATGCTATTTCCTAGCCATGTTCGAGGACCCCGAAGGGTACCGATTTTAGTCTTGGGGTATCCAGCTTCGGCAACTCATCGCCTGTCACTATACCTGGCAATGCATTGGTGTTTATATATAATAAAATAACTACATGTACATCATGTACATCATGTAGTATATAGCAATATATATATATATAGCAATACATAATATATTATATATATTTATATTTATATTTATTAGATAATATATATTCATATATCTTATGTATTAAACATCATTACACAGTATGCCAATAGTTATGTGCTTGGCCTTGCAGGTTCCGGCGGTTCCGCCAAACGTGTTCTGGCAATGCGTGGCAACTTGCCCTGTGATGTGAACACACTCGAGAAACCATCTTCCATAGTGAACCCAAAAGAAGAACAATTTCTAACAATTGTTTGCTGGTTGGTGGTTTCACCCCCTCTGAACAATATTAGTCAATGGGAAGGATTATCCCATATATTATGGAAAATAACAAACATGTTTGAAACCACCAACCAGTTTGGGTTATCCAGTCAAAAGTAAACAAACTTAGGGATGGACATCCATATACCTATTTGCTGTGAAAAACAAGGTACCATTTGGTTTAAATCCATCACATTCCATCACCATATTCTTACGGCAGCAGTGCGTGCCAGGCTACTGCAATGCCATCCTGGCTCCAATGCTCCAGTAGAGTCTCCGTTCTCGGCAGCAGTTCCGTGTAGTCGGAGATGTAGACGACTTCTGCGGGCGATCCACGGGAGGTTGCGGACCAAATAAACCATGGACTTGAGACACACACGACTGGATCTTGGTGGTGACTACATTATGATTCTATATGATAATCCTTCATGAAAATCACCATCATTTGTTTCTTAGAGTTTGTTGACTTTTGTTGGTAATTATATAAATCATTCTCAGGTCAATGACCATCACCAGAACTTCAATTATAGAAGTCTTTGCAGAACCATCTCGACTTCCGCCAAGCAACTAGAGCCCTTTGGCCCAAAACCGTAGCCAAAACTCACCTGACGTTGCTCAGAGTTCGTGTAGCACCATGAGTTCGTCAACAAACCAATCCATCTTTCCAAATATCTAAAGAATCCTAATGATAGCATCCTCTTTCCACATGCTTCAGAGCCGAACAAACAAAACAACTTGGCTAAAATGGCTCAGGCACATAGTCCGCACCATGCAAAACGGGCAGGGCATGGATCATGAGTCCCTGTACTTCGAAGGGTGAAGTATCTTCAGGCACCTCCTGTCAGTGCAGCGGGGGAATGATTCAGGCAGCATCCACATCTTGTTTTCGACTTATTTTTGAAGAATCAAAACACATCAATTTGTTCTTGATATTTTCTCTCTTCGGTCCGGACAGCAAACCCTCAAAAGGCAATAGTAATATTTAATAGTGGCTCAGAACCGCACTGATTTGGGAAAACTGCAGAAAAGCCACCAAAAAGTGCCAACCAAACATTGGACCCTGGACTTACAACAACCCCAGGATGAATTTGATGCAACTCTTTCAGTAACAGCTTCAATGCTATGAATTCAGCAGAGATCAGTGGTGGGAGCCAGTGTGAAATAAATTGTAAGAGAATTGCCGCCAGCTAGGGTCTTTCTGCTTTGCTAACGTTAAAGCAACAAATCAACAAATACCGCAAAAATGGCTCCCCGATCAACGAAGACAATGTTGGTAACAAGTGTGTGTGTGTGTTTTTTGTCAGGGACTATGAAAACATCAATGCAATCTTGCCCTATGAACAGTGCTGCCAGTATCTGCCAGTGCCCACCACTTAAATCTCTCCTTCCAGTCAACACTTGCCACGAAACGCTTCACTTCACCAGGCAAGGAGTTCAATTGGTTATCTTTGCACTCGATGTCACAGGCACCAGAGCAGTTGCACCAAGCACGTGACAGTGCAATAAGCCCTTCTTTGGAGCTCTTGCTGCCAGGGAACAAGTAAGGAAAAGCACGGCCTCGAGATTGCCATCGTGTCCAGACAAGTGGACTCTGCACGGGGCAAGTGATTTCACACGCGTAAAGATCTATGGGAGCAACAGGAAAACCTTAAAAACTGCTGACAGGACTAGATGTGGCGACACTGTGATGTCTCACACTTCAGGAACATCTTTGACACATCTGTCTACTGTCGCCTGTGGCAACCTAGCAAATGCCCCTAGGAGCTGCAGACTCAACTGTGTTTTCAGGCCCAATTGAAAGACATCGCGGGCCAAACCTCGCAACCCAGTTGGGGTGTAGTTTTGCGATGCCATTCTTGGAGCAACGAAAGTTCAACATACGGTTACCCAACAATCAGTTTTGCATTTCATCCGTCGATCTGATTTGTTCTCCAGTCTACATTCATACCTTGTGCCAAATCCCTATTCTTGTTGCTTCAGTGCCTCCTTCAATTCTACCTAGATCCTCAATTTACCTGAATTTACACACACCAAAAATGATTAGACAATGTAATTGCGATTAATTTGAGTTACGCCATAGTTTTAATACGTTTACCATCTTTCACTAAAATTTCGAATTGGCTCGAGGTCCCCACACCCAAAATGCCTCTGAATGGCCTATACCTTACCAGGACCTCAAGTCAAGTAGCGACAGTGCCGCATGGTCCGGGCATCACAGAAACATTGGATGGGAGGGCCACACCTTGGCTGCTGGTTTTGTCCTGGAAAACTGGTCATCGCTGGGAGCCGTAGCTAGCGGATAGAAAGGCCATGAGTTGGGTAGGACAATCACTTCTCAGGAGATATCAGGAGATATTAGGAGCATTTGGGATCCATAGGGCCAAAATGAGATTGAACATGATTGAATATCAGCCAGCGGATGGTGGATTTACCGCGACCCCGAACGCTTTTTCCATGTCTGATTGGCCAGTCATGTGTATAAAGAACCTGCCAACATCTTTCAAACTATATCTAATATACATTATATATATAATATACATAATATATATAATATATAATGTAATATATATATAATATACCCAAGACCAACCCTTTCATCTAGGATACCATATATTTTTTTATACACACATTGAGGACCATCATTATAAATGATGATGAGACTGGACAATCAACTGCGCTCCAAAAGCTCCAATGAAATGCACCCATTTCTGGTGGAAAAAAAAACACATTTCTATCTACCCTCTGGTTATGACTAACATAGCCATGGTATAGATGGCCCATAGAAATAGATGGTTTACCGAACTTAAAAATGGTGATTTTCCATGGCGAACTGTGAGTCATAACCAGATGGTAATACAACACAATTCCGCATTCCTTACACACTGATCACACTGTGTTTAGCAGTCATTTTGGGCTACCCTGGACTACCCGTCTTTTGGGCTACCCCCGTCGAGCCGAGCCACACTTGTCTGGTGGCATTGTCAAAGCGCTGCAACTGGCGCAACTCGTCCAGGCCTCACAATCCCAGCAGTGGATGGTAGCCATGGTTAGTCCCCCCCAAAAAAAACTAGAACCCCTAGGCTTCATATGGCTTTATGATGCTTTATATATTATATGTCATTCCATGTGTGCTTATCAGGTCTGACTCGACGTATATTTGAGGTACTCCCTCACTTCATCAGCGAAGGGTGGAACGACACCCATAGTTTGCCATGGGCATGCAGCTCAATGATTTACCATGATTTTCCATGATTACCATGATTTACCCTTTGCTGTGGAGGTCTTCCATAGCATATTCTTAGATTACCGGTATCACTTTCCCAAGGCTTTCCACTGAGGCCAGAACCCAAAATGGCATCTGCATGGTCGTGAGTCAACAGAAGAGCATCCAAAAAATCAACCTCACAGGATCGATGGATCACTGGAGTCGTTGGCACCAAAACTGCCCCAGTCTTGTCACTTTTCTCGTGTGGAAACTTGCGCGGAAACTTGCCATACTTTTTCTACACAACAGAGCAGATCCAGTAGAGAAAGATGGGGATGGCATGAGTCCCCAAATCCTGGGGCTCAATTTATGGATACCATTCATCCTGGAGAAAAAATGACATTATATATCTATGAAGATGTTGTTTCAATGATATTTAATCATGGATTATTCATGATTACTTCATATATCATATGATCTATAATTATATGTTTTTGTTGTTGTTCTTTTTTAAGGCACTGATATCTAGGGAGATCTTTCAATATTTTTCGTTCATGATTCAAATTTCATAAATCTTTCCCCAGCCCCATCCTGCCTGATGTTCTTTGTACCACAGCATCACGGATTCCCGGAAGGTCTTGCCGCAGTCGATCTGCACGTGTCGCCACGTACCATCAGGATGGAGCCAACGAATCAACAGACCCACATTGTTCCGCCAATTTGGATCGCGGCGGCCGTTGCGCACCGCGACGTGACCTGCGACCCATACGACGCGACCCGCGGTCGCATCCATTGATATCCAGTGGTTCATGGGGGTACCATGTCTTCAGACCAACTCAAGTCTGGAATCATGCGGTCAGTCGTCAAAGGGATGTTTCATATTCCAAAATTTGGGACTTTCCAGCCACAAGTCCATAAATCCGCGGTTGACATACTGGATTACGTTCAGAATCGGCATTCTATCATATTCTATCCTGATTTTTTGTTGAACATCAGTGATTTCTTTGATAATTTCCAGATATTTCCAGGTACAGGGTATATCCAGTGATTAATCTAGCCCTCGGACCATCGAGTCTCTGTCACCATTCCAAAGCAATTTCTGAACAATAGAGTATTACCCAACATCCAACCGGCGCATCATCACTTTGCTGATTGAAATGGCCATACATTGGAGGTATCGTCTAATTTTCAGATGAACCGATGCCAGATTGTTTGTTTCAGTGTGCCTATATTATCTAAGCAAATATTCTTAGCATTCTCCCATCATACATATACACACATATTGTAGTCATATGGTTTCACATCCCCAATTTCGGTCAATATCACTTGTCCTTATCCCCCAGAACATATCCAACTCCACATGTGTAGTCCCTTTAGGTTGGTGGAGCTGATGCTTGAGAACGGGATTCCCTCAATATTGGTCAGTACAATACTCACATATTCTACTGAGTCATATTATATAATGAGTATAGAATATTATTCTATATAGAATATATAATATTGTACTAACATATTCTCAGTCTACAAAGTCTATAATATTTCTATACTCATTCACCAAGACTTTTGTTTCCATTGCTTCAACTGCAGCGAAAAATCAGGGCGTTCCCCAAGCCGCCGGCCCCAAGCCGCCAGGTTACAGGACACACAGCCCTCTTCCCCGCCCTCGCCCAGCACGCAGCGGATCTGCGGCTGCGCGAAGCTGCTGCCGGTGCCGGTGAAGAGGATCCCAGCGGCACGGCGATCACGGCGAGAGCCGAAGCGTTGAGAGAAGTGGGACAAGAAGTCCCAGGCGGCAGCGAAGCATGACATGAAACACAATTTTTATAGGATATAAATATCATTTATATATATATAATGGAATATAATGGATATAGAATATATAGCAGCATATTATAGTATATCCATCTAGTATTATACATTTATTCATATTATAGTATATAGAAATCACCTGCGAAGTGGTGTGGTGACATTACCAGCATCTATCCTTCAGATCATTTTTTTTGAATACCTTAAGTGCTGCCACGTTCCGCTGTGAATATTCACCATACACCTTGTCGAAACGACGGCTGCTCGATGGCTCAAACGACTGCACATCATATGCTGGCTGAATCAACCAGAAATACACAACACTCAAATATGGCAGTGTGTCAAAACCAATAGTACCCCTGTAGTTCACATCAAAATAGCTGGTAAATGGATGTTCATCCCACTAAAAATGGTATTAATAGGTTAATAGGTATTGATCCATAGCCATAATATATATATATATGAACCTAGTTTGTGTTGGTTTCTCGCATGTAACGCATATACTATAATTTGACGCTCGTTGTGACGTCCTACTGCAAAGCCAGATTCAACGGAGGAGGCTTCTGATCATAGGATGAAACGGAATCAAACAATCAGACATGGCTTGCTGGAAAATCGCTCACTTTATTCGATGATTTTGAATTAAAACCTCCAGGATTTTCCAGCTAATTAGCCATGTTCGATTACCGGAAGGTAATTGCTCGTTTCAAAAAAAATCTGCCAGGAGTTCTGACACAAGAAATGCTCTGACAAGCGTTCAAGGCCGAAGCAATCGGCCGCCATGTTTTTTTGCTGTCGCCAAGTGTATTGCCGAAGCATTGGGCAACACCCTTTGGTCACCACAATTGCGTGAGCCGCGTTGCTGGCCTTGGCCTTGGCCGCCATCCATGATGCCGTTGCTACCATATAGAACGAGATTGTATGGTACGGGGTCATATCTGTCACTACGAGTGGTTACTATATATTCAAATTCAAATTTGTTTGCTTCTATCCCAATATGTCAGAATTATATTCCATGAATTCTCAATGCATCTAATCGCCAGTAGCAGTGCTTGGGTCTCGGATCAGTGCGTCACGTGGTTGCCAAACCCGAGCACCGGAACCGAAGCGGAATGGAACCCTCGCACCCCTTCTGCTGTTGGGTGGCCAAGCTGGATTATATATGTGTATAATATATATATATATAGTATCTATCTATATATATATATATATATATTATGTATATAATATATAAATTTACATATCATACACTTGTATTCCCATGTTTCTTGGAGAGATACTCCACCATCGTTTCTGATGGTTGGTTGCATTGAATGACATGAAGTTATTTCTTGAATATTTCAAATTTCAATACGTTCTATCAAAAAAAGGTGGAGCGTTGTTTACAATAATACCTCCACATGGGTTGAACTCCATTGAGGGGTAGGATGATGATGGGTATGATGATAATAACTCCATTTACAATAATACCCCCATATGGAGCGTTGGGTATTTTTAAATGTTGGTCTACTATTCTTTGTTGAGAAAATCTGCCCCTGTGAAAATGGTCCACTCAACATGTTTCATTGCTTCCCCGGTTAGCCTTGGCGAGTCATTTTCGGAGAGGTTTGACCGAAATGGGGATATCAAACGTCGAACAGGGAGGTTGAACCTACAGAAATAAGATGAGACAGGGATATCACACAAAAGAAGTCATGATGATGATGATGATGATGATGATGATGATGCTGATGATGATGATGATGATGATGATGAGGAGGAGGAGGATGAGGATGAGGATGAGGATGATGAGGAGGATGATGATGATGATGACGACGAAGACGACGAGAAGGATGATGATGATGATGAGGATGACGAGGATGATGAGGATGATGAGGATGATGAGGATGATGATGAGGATGATGATGATGATGATGATGATGATGATGATGATGATGATGACGAAGGCGACGAGAAGGATGATGATGAGGATGATGAGGATGATGAGGATGATGAGGATGATGGGGATGATGAGGATGATGATGAGGATGATGAGGATGATGGGGATGATGATGAGGATGATGAGGATGATGAGGATGATGAGGATGATGAGGATGATGAGGATGATGAGGATGATGAGGATGATGAGGATGATGAGGATGATGAG
>Ga0126342_10011717_pt1 | contig 15649 bp, 21 predicted proteins | sample Cyp1metagenome_FD_92528 | JGI IMG/M metagenome (GOLD analysis project Ga0126342, IMG submission 92528) | Coral microbial communities from Lord Howe Island, Old Settlement Bay, Australia - Cyphastrea 1 metagenome | ecosystem: Host-associated > Invertebrates > Cnidaria > Coral ...
CGGATTCAAATCTCTCAGACGGCCCTTCAAGATTTAACTGCCAGAAAGTTTTGGACATGGGTGCCGAAGAATGCAAACTTGATCCTTTTGCCAGCTGGGAGCAACTAGTGGCTCTTTCTGAAAATTGGGGGGAACTACAGGCCACGGAAGGCCCCCAACTTTGAAAAGTCTTGCATGTGCGCGCAGCAGTTGTTACAATGGATCTTGGTGTTTGCATGTCAGTTCAAATCAAGTATATCAACAGTTGATTCAATGTGTTGGCTCAGCAGCGTTTGTAAAAGTGATAAAAACCGGTAATATTTTGATTCAAACCACAATCTTTTGTTGGTGATTGCGGTATTGGCTCAACCAAGCACATGTAACATGTGGACCAATTAGACACATGTACATGCACCGCCATCCTGTGAAGGAAAAACATGCAACATGTTCACAATATGTTTTTTAATGTTCATCTGTTTTGTGCAGGTTGTATCTTACAACCAAGCAACGTGAACTTGGATTCGAACATTCGACCATGTGTCGCCGCTTTCCATCATGGTGATGTCTGGAGTCAGGGTCCTACTCGATCCACTGGCACCAACATGTGGGTGGAACATTTGATGCGGCACACAATGTTAATATGAAATCATCAGATGCAGTTGCAATGTGGTCATGTGCACTTCGAGTGCATTCTTGGAACAACCTTGTTTTTTTCACTATTTGTGACCTCCAAAAAAATGATGGATGAATTCGTCCAAGGGTGACCCCCCGTCTGCCAATGTCAACCCATTTATTGGTCAAAACTTCGGGCCCCATGTTTGTCATATTTTCCATCCAACCAATAAGACTATGATCCCGATTTTCATCCCCATGTTGGTTGCTTTATACTGTTTGAAAATGTTTGAAATATGTGAACATCCTCATATTTTTCCAATGATTTTGGTGCTGACAATTTGGAACCCGCTTTTGGGTTCTCTCCCTGAGGCCCATGAGGGCGGGGCTCGACCGTGGGGAACCGAGATGATCAGTCGATGCCCTTGGGTGTAAACGCGACCATCCTGGAACAAGCAATGGATCAAATTGAAAATTCACAAGTGAAGGCGAATCAAAACAATCCTCAGGTGTGATGCGATAATGCGATGCCAAAAAAAACACACGGTTACAATAAAGTCCCTGAACCTTCCAAGTACCCAAACAAATATATTGCTGTAATTACTAAATTTTTGAGGCACTTGGAGGGTGTAGGAAAAATAGAGTCATGAGTTTCGACACGGGGCAGTTGCCACTTCAACTCTGTGATTGCAGGCGACGGCAACGCAGATTCAATAGGATGCCAATTGCAAACACGCGATGATTTTTTCACAATGACAAGAATCTTAAATCGCGCAAACGGCCAACTAACCAATGAATGATCATGATTTCAACTTGAAATTCAGCACATACGATCGTTTCCACAACGCAAGTGCTCAGCAAATAAATCCATGGCCTCAAGACTTTAAGAGTTCTCAGGAAGCGCTGCACCGTTACGGAGATTCAAGGTTGTCCAAGCGAACAAATTTCACAGCAAAATTTTCTCCTCCTGGTGTGGCCTCCTGTGATTGAATTGCAGAACTGAACGAAACCAGGTCTACTGTGAAACCTTTTGAACAAAAGCAAAACTGTGTGGCAGCGAAGTTTTCGCACCTTTGCGGAACCACCATTGGTCGGTTATGTTGGTTTCATGGAACAACTGCTCAACCCCCATGACAATCCTCACGGTAAGGCGGAACTGTCGGTCTTGAGTCTTTGCTGCAGGGTTTATTGTGCCAGCCATACTCCTATCAAATCGAACATATGATCGTTCTCGGTTCTCTACATTGGCGTATCTGTCTATTAGATCTACTAGCAGACAACATTATCGGAAAACACTGTAATAATAGGGTGCGAACTTTGGGATGTTGAAAATTGCGCCAAGACTTTCACAACTGATGGGGGACCACCCACGTACCGAAACCAAATGTTTACATATAGCACGATTCACAATCTATAGGACCAGCCACTTTAGCCATGTCCTCCTCGAGTCAAAGGAAATTTTGCTAGCAACTTTTTGGGCAATGGTTGTAGCAACAATCTTGAGGACAAGGATAATCACGAAAAATACATAGAAATATAAGAGCCACTTCACAGACAGTTGCAACATCAACAAGGGCCACCGTGGAAAAACATAAAACCACAACGACAACATGGCGTAATGAACATCAAACCCGACAAGAGGTTCAAAAGCAGAAACAAACCAACGACGAAAGTAACAGCAGCAACAGCAGCAATTACCAAGACGAACATCACCAAGAACAACAGAAACAACTAAAACCACAACCAAAAGCAACACAGTAAGAGCAGCGAGAGCAACAAGTAACACAACAAGTTGCCCAACAAATGTCTTTCATGGCATGTCGGCCCCTATTATGTTTGGTTTCAAAGAATTGCACCAAATCAAGGCTTGCCCTGCATATGGTTGTTCTCGCATGTGGTTTCAGTGTTTGTTGTTGTCTGTGTCGGCTTATGGTTCCACATTGCCAATTTACGGCTATCATGTTTGTTGCCATTGTTGTTGTTGCCATTAAAACCTTGACCTAGAGAATTTTAGAGAATTTGAATGTTTTACACCCGCAACGTCGCCAACAAGTTCCCTCCAATCTAACCGTAATTTGCTCTGCAACTGAAACACGCGTTATCAAATAATTCCATGTTGGGAAGTGATGCGCTCGACCTGAGAAAGACACACATTCGGAACCATGCGGAGCCAAACCCACTGATATGGAAAGGATAACAATTTGTGTTCGTTGGTGAGGACAACGGCGAAAAACCAAAACAAATTTGATGTTCTAACACGACTGGATTCCTCGGGTCCTTGATTGTGGCGCTGCGAAGTGGTGGGTTTCGAGGCTTGGGTTTTTTTCGGCCTAAGCGGATTGTATCCAATTTTTCCCGTTCAACGCCTGGGGCCGAATAAGGTGGGGGATGTCTTTATCAGGCAGACATGTTTTGCAACAATCAAATTGATTTGTCGCTGTCGGACAAGGATGAATCAATACATGTAAAAATTCAATCACGAACACCACATTGAAATAGACAATCGTTTCAGCCACCTGGAATTCATGAAAACGGGTTCCCAACCAAAACTGGTGAACCCCACTGTCAGCAACCAAAGCCGGAACAACGGGTCTTAAAGAAAAATAAATATGAGGTTGTAATAGGTTGTATTGCAACAGCCGAACCATTGTAACAAATAGACAAATCATGAAATAGTGCAATGCAAACGAACTTGTCGCTGATGTCGAACCCGTGCTGCGATTCCTTAAACTAGTTTGAATTCGTCCCCCCACGAATTCATGCGATACAATGGATGATCGAAACAATTTCAACGGTAATTTGCGCGTTATCCTGCATTTATTTTCCATTTTTATTTTTGAGTATGTTTTTTAATGGTTTTTGTTTTGATCCTGATACCTTAGGAGGTGGATGGGCTTCTTTGTTTGGGACCCTCAGAACTATTTTTAAATCATTCAGAACTATTATAATTAAATCATTAAGAACCATTCATTGATAACAATTCAAGACAGCTTTTGAACCACAAAGACCGTCGTAGAAAGAACCCAGCAAGATCCATGATGAATCAAAGGCAAAACATGTTTCAATTATATGTAACTCATATGAAGATAATATAATCATCTACTACTCTCTCTCTATATATATATACATATATATATATATTGCAAACAAAAATACACAAAACCCTGTCACCCCTGTGCAGCTGTCAAACAGAAAGAACGCAGCAGAGGCAAGTCTGAATCAAAGGCTGTGTGGCCTCAAACTTGACGGCTTGAACCAAGTGCCTTGCTAGCAATTTCATTGTTTGGCTGCCGTCGTAATGGCGAATCCCGAGCAAGTATTGCAACAATTAAGGGATCAAGTGCAGATGTTAACAACAGAGGTAGCAGCACAAAGGTTGGAACTAGATGCCGCCAAAGGTGCGCTAGACGACCAACAAACCCAAACAGCAACAACAGCATTGGCAGTCGCACAAACACCCATCGCTCAACTAGGACAAACTGATCCCCAAAAGAAAACTTTGAATCCCAAACTGGTAAAACCCCCCAGACCCGTTCCAAGGTACAGATGCCGATTGGCAACGCTACAAGTTTGGCTTTGTGACGTGGATCAGCACGGTGGATTCAACATATCCAGGTCTATTGAAGAAGGCCGAGGTGGAGAAAAATGAATTGGCCACAGTCGAGATGACTGAAGCCGACGAGCAGTTGTCAACTAATTTGTTCTTCGCCATTCTGGTCGGACAGTGTCAAGCAAGAGAAATACCTGCAATGGCCATGTTGGTTCCAGAACGGAATGGTCCGGAAAACAAACACAAACCGTTTGCCTTTTTGCGAGCCTTGTCGAACCCGACTTTCCCCACGAAGGAAAGTCAATGGCAACGAGGCTTGGAAGAGTGGGAAGGCGAAATTGCGAAGTACGAGCAGGAATATGCGAAACAGTTCGACCAAGACCTCCAACGCGCAATTCTGTCCGAAGTAGCGAACAAAGCTTCAGCGCCGCAAATCGCGCTGAATTCAGCTAGCCTCGCAACATAGAAACTGATGAGGGAATTCGTAGTACAGTGCCAAAAAACCAATGGAAACATGTGGAAACGTAGTGCTGGAACATCCTTTGGGTCCACGCCCGCGTCATCGTCTACGTCATGTGCGCACAAACCTGGGCCAGTTCCCATGGAGGTTGGCGCGTTCGAGGGTGCCGAGCAATGTCCGAAACAAAAAAGGAAGGCAGGAGGACAGTAAGGGAACCAAGGTGCCAAAGGTGGAACCAAAACCAACATAAAGGGTGATGCCAAAACAAAGGAAACAGGCAAGAGGCAAACAAAACGCTGGAAAACCAGGCGCGAAGGGAGAACATTCTGCAATTTGTGGCCTGGAAACTGGGAAAAAACATACGACAGAAGAGTGCTACTTCAATGCGCGTGCGCGCCCCAAAGGCGAAGGTAAAGGAAATAAAAAAAGGATTCAATGCAATAGAAACAACGATGGATGAAAACGTGCCCGCGTTGCAGCAACAACTTAGTGTATAAAGCCAACAACTCGCAAACAACCAGCTCCAAGCATCCAATCCGGCTATCGCAGCAAACCCAAAGCAAGAAAATTCATCAAGGAGCAGTAGCACCAGGAAACCCCGACATTTGTTTGGCTTTGAACGAATGTCCGGCGAAAGCCGTTGAGTTTCATGCATCCCAATTCCGTTCGCCTAGCAGCCGTATAGCCGCCATGAAGGTTGCCACCAAGTACATCATGGTCGACGACGAGTTGCGCAAATGAAACGGCCCTTCCCCAAGCAACCGACCCACCTTGCACACGGACGCGCATACTGGCGATGGAGAACAAACACATGCAGAACCAAGTGTTGAGCCAAGACGCTTGCGTGCACCAGATCCCCCGTCCGACGAAAGTCGCCAGCTGGATGAACTCACTCATGCTGACTTTGCGCCCTGGTGTCCACACTGCGTAGCAGGCAAAGCGCCTGAAGACCAACACGCCCGTCGAAACAAACACGAAGACCCAGAAATCCCCGTGATCCAGTTGGATTGCCAGCACGGGCCAGTCCCAGATACAGCCACCAAACCCAGGACGGAGCAGAAAATGCCAATAGGTTCAAAAGATGGCGGGCATGTTGCGGACATGGTTGAGCGTACTTCGCGCCAAATACCCAGAAAGTCAAACCCTCCATTGGACATCAATCACAATGTTGTGCCTGGGATGTGCGGTAGAGGGTACATGCCCTCTATAGTGCAGTTTGGTGAGATAGTCATGGGCAAGTTGCAAAATGTAAAGTCCATCAGTAAAGGTAAGCCCCGGTGGTTCGAAGGCATTTTCGTTAGTACAACAAAAATTGACGAGGCAGTTGTTGTTCTGACTGACACAGGTGCTGTTACAGCGCGGTCAATCCGTCGGCTGCCCTCCCCTGACCAACATGATGTCCGGTTTTTGGATTCAGCGCGTGGTTTACCATGGGCCATGAGCGACGGTACCCGTACAAAAGTCCGAACCGAAACTAGCAAGGTGGTACCCGTCTTGCGGCCACAAATACAACACGACGAAACTTCCGATGATGATGATGATGATAATGATATAATGCAAATTCCGACACCACCTCCAATGCACCAGGCCCAGATGTTCAAGAACCAGGGCCCCCAATGCTTGTGGCACACAACTCTTCGCCAGCAGCAGAGACCGTTCATGTACAGTACCAGGTACGTTGTCGCACACGCCAACAACACCTATGCACACCCCCCAAAAGGATGACGCCACCAGAACCTGATCCGTTGCCAATGACGCCCCCAGTTTCTCCGGTGGAAACTTCCCAGCCGCCGTCATCAGAAGCTGGAGGCGGTTCTTTGGCAGCACAAGGAACCAGTTCAAACGTGCCGGCAGCATTGTTGCCAGAACGTGAGCCGAGTCAGCAAAGCCATCGCGAAGAATCCGCCACTAAGGTCCCGCGAGTCGAAGTTCCCGAAACTCGAACCCCCACACGCGGCGCTGATGAAGGTGAGTCTCCCACGAAAATACCAGGATAGGCACATTTGGTGCAGCACTGGAGCAAGTCCAACAATGGGCACGCAACGGCGAATTGGACAACAAAATTTCGTCCGTGTTAGACCTGTTGGGCACGCAGCTCGGCCCCAGACAGGTTGAGAAGGCAACGGAAGTACAAATGGCAACTTTGGTCGAAAAAAATTTGCGGTGCCCAGGCGCAAGAGTGAACTTCCTCATAAAGCGAAATTTTTTCAATACAAATGGGTAGATGAAATCAAGCGAGGGGCGTATTGCAACAGGTTCACATGTGCAGATGTGAAGCGTAAATATAGCCGAGAAGAGCTAGAGGAAGAAACCAACACGTTTGCACCTACGCTGTATGAGGGGTCGCATGTTTTTCTGGAATTGTTTGCAGCGAGGTCTTGAACACATGGGGCAAGTGACGTCAGGTGCGCGTACTTGTTGGGTCGGGATTCCGGAGATTCAGGAGGGAACCAAGGAGTACCAGCAGCATTTTCAAGAATGGCTCCGCAGTCAGCGGCCTGATGTGCAAAGGAAATTTGAAGGAGTTGACCTGTTCAAGGATGTGGTGTTGGAAGTGGTCGAGAACATGTCGAGAATCGATACAGTAGACGCCCAGCCGGTAGCAACTACGGGAAAGAGTTCCAGCAGGTAGTCACGGAAAAGATGGCCACAAAAGGACACAGATTCCAACGAGGCAAACGTGACCCCATCGCGTACACGTGCTCGAAAAAATTGGCGCCACGATCTTGCCACCACGTCGACGACCTGCGTGTAGGAGCGGCCGCCGCCGATCTAGATTTTTTGTTGTCCAAGAAAGGTCTTGGGGAATATCTAGACATGAAGGTTGGGAAGGTTGAAACGCCAGGAACGAAAGTCAACGTGTTAGGGCGCACGAAGGTGCGGACGCATGATGCTCTCCTCACGCTACCTGAAGCCAAACACCGGGACAACATCCTCACTTTCCTCGACCTGTGGCATGCCAGACCGTCGAGAGCCGCAGGACGGAAATCCCCCGCACGGAGTCCAACACCCAAGTAGTAGATCAAGAAGGGACAATCAAATACCGCAAATGTGTTGGAAACGTAATCTACTCGAGCATAGATCGTACGTAGAGACATCATGTTCGAAGTAAAAGAACTAGCACGACATATGAAGGAACCCCGCGAAGTGGATTGGGAAAACTTTCCCACACTAGGACGCTAGTTGTTGTACAAACCCAACTTGGCTACAGTAATGGCCTTGAACCCCGAAAGTAAGGCCTCCGGGGTGGTGACTGCCGATGATTTTACAGATTCGGATTGGGCAGGATGCTTGGACACACGGCGTTCCAGTGACGCGGGCGTAGTAATCATAGGTTAAAGCGTAGTCATCGCGCACCCCCAAACTCAGCCTGGACTCCCCGCAACATCGTCCGGAGAAGCGGAAACTCCTCCCCCCTCCCTTTTGGGGGTACCACGATATGCTATGATATAATATGATATAATATCATATAATATGATATAATATGATATGATATGATTTAATATTATGTAATATGATATAATATGATAGAATATTATGTAATATGATATAATATGATAGAATATGATAGAATATGATTTAATATGATACACAATATGATATATTACGATATATTACATTAACATACATTAACCCAGGATAACCCAGGCACACCAGTATTATCCAGTATTCTTGGCTTCAATAGTTGGTTGTGGTTTGAGGGGTAACTCCAGCTTCAATAGGTGGTTGTGATTTCCCTGGGAATTCTGGTATTATATGGGTTTTGATTGGGTTTTTTCTAGGTTGTACATTCTGTTGCGCATACTTTCCAGCAATGTCTTTGGACATTTTGGTCTTGGAAAATGTAAGTTGATGATATTGTGGTGCAGGTTCCACTGCAAAAAATGCAGGTTTTGAAGACTTTACAACAGGGATCTTACATTTTTTGGTTCCAAGGATTCCCTGGGAATTCTGGTATTATATGGGTTTTGATGTTTTTTTTTTCTAGGTTGTACATTCTTTGGTGCATTCTTTCCAGCAATGCCTTTGGACATTTTGGACTTGGAAAATGTAAATTGATGATATTGAGGTGCAGGTTCCACTGCAAAAATGCGGGTTTTGAAGACGTTACAGCAGGGATCTCACATTTTTTAGTTCCCAGGATTCCTTGAGAATTCTGGTGTTATATGGGTTCTATAGTTGGTTATGATTGAAATATATCGAAATATCATTTTTGGTTGTAATGTTTTATATGTAGATATTATAGTTTTTTCAGAGATGTTTTTGGATGTTCTGTGGTATTTCTTGCTGTTTTTCTGTTTATCTATGTTTTTTTTTTTATTTATTGTCATCTTGGCACCAACCTTGTTATAAGTGTTGTGTTTACCGTTTACCTCTTCCTTTTATCCCATGAGGGCCCAATGTTTTGTGACGTCCCAAGAAGTAACTTACTGTACATTTTTTGAAAAATGGAGGCTTTCAGAGAAATAACACCTTCAAAAATGTAAATTACATTTAGGAAGGCTTTATATTACATTTTTCAGGACCCTCCAAATTTCAGAGGGACTTACCCTAAATGTAAGTTACATTTTTGAAGGTGCTGATTGTATGAGTTTTTCAAAAAATGGAAGTTACATTTTCGAAGGTTTTACCTACCCTAAATGTAAGTTACATTTTGGGGAGGTCCCCCCCCCTGCTAAAAGGGTGGGGATCCATATCATATTCATCAAACAGGTTTGTGCAGGCGATTTTGGTTTGAAAATTGCCCCCCCTCGCGCTTGGACAGATGCAAGTACTGCGTTGCAAACAGCAAAACGGTTGGGCGCAGGTGCCCGCATGCTCGAGTGGCTCCAGGCCGAGTTCGGCGTGAACAAAGCCATCGCCACCCAGTTGTGGGAGCGCATGAGTTGGCAGAGCGATGTCATCAATTTGCAGCGCTCCTTCCGCATGCCTTATCCCTTCATTGGCGTTTGCGGCGCCCTGCGCCTGGAAGACACTTTGTTCGCTGGGCCCGGTCCTCTACGGCTGCGGGGGCGGCTGTGTTTATTTTACACCCGTTCTGTGATGAAGCGCGCCCGGGACATCGTTGCTACGAATGTGCGGTTGGGCAATTTCCGCGGCAGCTGCATCCTGGAGAGCTCCTTGGTCGATAGGTACCTCCCCATCTACCAGGCGCACTCCACGGATTACCGGGACGAGACGGGGTTGCCGAGGCAGCCTTCATGGCATCCTTCGACGAGCACGTAGCCTTGCAAGAGGAGAACTATCTGTTGAACCATGAAGAGTTCAAACGGCATGGCAAACTCAAAGGCAAACATTTGAGGCATGCGCTCAGCTGGCTCCAATTGATTAATTCCTGGGCCCCTCTTGATTTCAATGCTTGGTGGCCATCCTCGTGTGCGAGTTGTTGTTGTTGTTGTTGTTGTCGCTCCAGCGGGTGGTGGTGGTGCAGGCTGCTTGTTTGTGTTTTGCTTTTCCTCCTTGAGTGGTTGTAGTTGTAGTTGTAGTTGTGGTTGTAGTTGTAGTTGTAGTTTTAGTGGCAGTTGCAGTCGCAGTTGTAGTTGTAGTTGTAGGTGTGGTCCTAGTTGTAGCTGTAGCTGTAGTTGCAGTTGTTGTTTGTAGTGGTAGTGGTAGTGGTAGTGGTAGTTGTAGTTGTGGTTGTGGTTGTGGTTGTGGTGGTTGTGGTGGTCGTTGTAGTGGTAGTTTTAGTTTTAGTTTTAGTTGTAGTTGTAGTCGTAGTCCTTGTCCTTGTCGTTGTTGTTGTTGTTGTTGTAGTCGTCGTCGTCGTCGTCGTTGTTGTTGTTCCGCGCCCCCGCCCCTAAAAAAATGGGTCTGAGTTGTTTTTGTTGTCGCTCGAGCGGGGTGGTGGTGCAGGCTGCTTGTTTATTTTTTGTTTTTCTTCCTCGTGTGTGAGTTGTTGTTGTTCCGCGCCCCCCGCCCCCAAAAAACACAGGTTTGAGTTGTAGTTGTTGCTGTCGGGTGTCGGGGAGGTGATGGGGGATGCTGGTTTGTGTTTTGTTCTTCCACCTCGTGCGCTTGTTGTTGTTCTGACCTTACCCGGGTCTGAGTTGTTGTTGTTCTCGCGGTGCCTGGGGAATGGTGCAGGCGCATTGTTTGTATTTTTTTTACTTCTCATGGTTGCGTTGTTGTTGCTCTGCCGCCCCCTCCTCTCAGACCACAGCCCCGCCTTGTTGTTGTTGTTGTCGGGTTGTCCCGCGGGGTGGGACACCCATTCTCTAAAGATCTTCCGTGAGTATACCGCCAGCAGTAGTTGTTGTTCCAAGGGGGGGTGCCCAAAAAAAAAAACGGTTTCAGGTACGCCATCAAAAACCAATGACACATGTAAATCAGAGATCTGCGTTCCAAAACTTTTCAAAGGGCCCCGATTCCTTCAGTATTTTGAAACGGGTTTTCGTAGGTTTGCACTCTTGCAGGTTGCCGCATGAGGGCTTGGGCGGAAGATGATAGGGGCGACGACGATTTTTTAACAACATTTTTTTGTTTGCTTCGTGATGTTTATTTAGGTTGAACCCCTTTCGACTCTTAATCCCTTTTTCCCTTCTTCCTATTTTCTTCGTGTTGTAAGCCATGTCGTTTCCACGTACATTGTCGTGAAAATTGTCCCAAAATTTGACATGCAAATTCTAGGTTTTCTTTTGGCCCTTGCTTGAACGCACACATGTCACATGTTGCACATCAACAGTAATGAAAGCAAATCCAACATCGCTTTTCAATATTGTTTCAATTCCTTTGGGTTCTTGCGTTCGAACGCAAAACCTGTCGTAGCGTCATTTTAGTCATCATCGCATTTTGCGACCACGATATGAACGTCGGAGTCTGATTGGTAGAACCATGTCAAACGACGGACGCGCCACTTTTGCATTCAAATTACAATGTTTCCACTGTCCGCCCTTGGTTTTATTTTGCTAGCCATTCTGTATTGGTTCACATTGTTTCGATTCAAACCAAGGTTCAAGTCATGAAAATATGGGAGACAACTATTTAAACCATATCAAGTGGTTGGTGTGTCGTGATATTTTTTCGTCATTATTTCCCTAACAGCGTAAGCTAATGGTTCCAGAGAAGGTCTGGGAGGCTTTGGTGCGGAGCCAGGTCAGGTTCAACAGGGTTCCGGAGAAGGTTCCGGCGAAGGTTCCAGGAAGCCTTGGTGCAAAGCTAAGTCAGGTTCAGCAGGGTTCCGGAGAAGGTTCCCGAAAAGGTTCCGGAGAAGGTCTGGGGGGCTTTGGTGCAGAGCCCGGTCAGGTTCAACAGGGTTCCGGAGAAGGTTCTGGAGAAGGTCTGGGAGGCTTTGGTGCAAAGCCAAATCAAGTTCAACAGGGTTTCGAAGAAGGTTCGGGGGAAGGTCTTGGAGGCTTTGGTGCAGAGCCAGGCCAGGTTCAACAGGGTTCCGTAGAAGGTTCGGGAGAAAGTCTGGGAGGCTTTGGTGCAGAGCCAGGTCAGGTTCAACAGGGTTCCGGCGAAGTTTCCAGGAAACCTTGGTGCAAAAGACAAGTGAGGTTCAACGGGTTCCGGAGAAGGTTGCAGAGAAGGTTCCGGAGAAGGTTGTGGGAATCTTTGGGCCAGTTCCACAGGTTCAACAGCGTTTCCAGTGCTTGGCTTCGTTCAGATGTGTTGTGACTTCAACCCACCAAATCGTTATTTGTTATGTAGGATGCATTTGATGCACCGCAAAGTTGATAGTCAGGGTTACCCATCGGGTTTTATAATTCCAAAACCTAAGGGGTGGCAACGTGGGTGCTCTCTTGCAGCGCCTGGCGCGACCGGCAGCACCCAACAAGGGGCAGGACACTTGGAAAACTGGTTGTGTTACGTTGTGGCGAAGTGATTTCCTCAGATGATTGAACGTGTGTTAGCTTTCAGATTTCGTGGTAGGTTTCTTGGCAAAAATCGTAGGGGTAAACTTGTCAGCTCTCAGGTCGTCTGGGTTGCGGTCACCCTTAGGCGTGGCGGGAGGTGTCGAGATGCAAGATTTGGTGGGGGGGTTCATGGTCATTGAATGGTGAAGTAATGGATCAATACCAACAAATGTGATGTGAAAAAATGAGGCACCACGAGTTGCTAGCCAGATAGTTGGCGATGATGCCTCTAGATCGTGGTGTTTGAATAAAAGAAGATAATATATAAATGGAAAAATAAACATACATGTAGACATACATGTCAACTTACATGCAAATATGATTATAAGTGCAATTATGAATATAAATGCGAACGTATAGATTTAGATATAAATGTGACATAAATATAAATACTAATGCAAATGCAACAAATGATTGTATTTCGATATGTTTTCTTCTTTGGCATGTTCCAGGCCAAAATGTTAGCACATTAAAAGTAAAAAACAATGTCAACGTCACGACGTTTGGGATAAGGAACCCGCTCCAACCCCAGCCAGGAGGGAAAGGTGGCATTCCCAGACCGCCAAGCAGCCCAGTGGGCCAATTTCCCCAAGGTTGGGTTGCAGGGCTTGCGGCGGTTGGGTACTTGCTTTGGGACGCGTTCAAAAGCATCGCTTTGGAACGCGGTCTCATGCGTCGCTTTGGAACGCGCCTGATCATCATGATCTTCATTCCCGTCTAAGGCTGTGTATCATCATCATCATCATCAGCTTCCTCGTCATCAGTTTCCTCATCATCAGCTTCCTCATCATCAGCTTCCTCATCATCAGTTTCCTCATCATCATCATCATCATCATGCATCAGCATCATCATCATCAGCATCATCATCATCAGCATCATCAGCATCATCAGCATCATCAGCATCATCATCTTCCTCATCATCATCCTCCTCCTCCTCCTCATCACCATCATCATCATCATCAGCAGCATCATCATCATCATCATCTTCATCATCGTCGGCTTCCTTACCATCATCATCATCATCATCACCAGCTTCTTTACCATCATCATCATCAGCACCACCATCATCATCATCATCATCAGCAGCTTCCTCACCATCAGTGGCTTCCTCACCATCATCTGCGTCAAAGGTAGAACCATCGTTACTATCTGGACTGCCAGATGATAAGAAACATTCTCACACCCTGAACCACCAACAGTCGTGAACCCGAACCCACCCCCCCGGAAGCTTAAAAGGTGGAACAATTGGTATTATCTGGATTGGCACATGACAACTGATAACACAAATTCCAACTCCCTGAAGCAGCAGCAGTCGTGAACCCCAGCCCCCCCCACCCCCCAAAAGCCTAAAAGGTAGTAGCATCGGTATTATCTGGATGGGCACAGGATAGCACAAATTCCGACACAAACTTAAAGGATAGAACCATTTGTTACTGTCAGAATTGGCAACGTACATTTTGTGTGGCAGGCATGGTGCTTGGTGACATCGACGTCCATGTTGTGTGGCATGTGTGGCACTTTTTGACACTGACTTTAATTTTCTTTGGCGGGCGTGGCACTTTTTGACATTGACCTTCATTTTCTGTGGCAGGCGTGGCACTTTTTGACATCGACCTTCATGTTGCGTGGCAAGCGTGGCACTTTTGGACATCGACCTTCATGTTGCGTGGCAAACGTGGCACTTTTGGACATCGACCTTCATGTTGCGTGGAAGGCGTGGCACTTGGTAACATCGTTCTAACGACTATATTTTCTCACAGGAGGTTTTTTTGGGTCGTATTCTCGCTTTGGAACGTGCCAGGCTTCCTGGTATTGTTGTGATGATATGCATCATTTTGTGTTCCAAAGTGATGCATCAGACTGTGTTCCAAAGTGATCCTGCTACCGCTTGCGGCTTGCCATGGAAATGCCATCGCATCCAGACGTTCTCGTACCTGCATTTACCATGAGATCCTTACAAACTTACCTACGGCTTGTGGAAGGCTTAGGGCTAATACAAGTAAGATCCCGCAGCATATGCTGTTTAAAGATGATGCAACAGTCTTTTGGGACAGCGAATTTTTATCTGCTTAGTTCGCGATGACGTAACCAGACTGTAATGCTTGGATCCTCACTGGGCATGTTTCAGGTCCGGAAAGTTCGCAGGTTAAATTGTCCAGAATCCACCAAAGATGGCATAAGAACCGCTCTAGCCAGGTGGAGGGAAAGGTGGTGTTCCAAGACCACCAAACAGCCCAGTGGGCCAATTTCCCGAAGGCTGGGGCAGCAGAGTTGCCACGGCATCAGCGGGTTTCCAGAAAGATTTTGGTTTTAGTATCAGACAGGGTTGAAGGAGTCTTGTCAACTTGTAGGTACTCAACCTTATGACATGCTTATGTGAGGAAGTACCCCATTACTGTACATATGGCTTCAAAATGATGCAATTCTGGTTGGAAAGAAAGCTGGTCGCTGGCCGCTGTTTCGTTTAGAGTTTAAATGGTGATTTGGCATGTCTCGGTTTCGATTGTCTCATCGGAAAATTTTCAGACGTGCCGAACATTCTGTCAATGTGAAGTGGTGACATGTAGGGCAGTAAAAAACTAGTCTAGCCAGGTAAAGGGAAAGGTGGTGTTCCAAGACCACCAAGCAACCCAGTGGGCCAATTTCCCGAAGGCTGGGGCAGCAGAGTTGCTACAGCTCAGGGGGTTTCCAGAAAGATTTTGGTTTTAGTATCAGACAGGGTTGAAGGAGTCTTGTCAACTTGTAGGTACTCAAACTCATGACGCGCTTATGTGAGGAAGTAACCCTTACTGTACATATGGCTTCAAAATGTTGCAATTCTGGTTGGAAAGAAAGCTGGTCGCTGGCCGCTGTTTCGTTTAGATGGTGATTTGGCATGTTTCGGTTTCGATTGTCTCATCGGAAAAGTGGAGGCGTGCCGAACAATCTGTCAATGTGAAGTGGTGACATGTAGGGCAGTAAAAAACTATTCTAGCCAGGTGGAGGGAAAGGTGGTGTTCCAAGACCACCAAGCAGCCCAGTGGGCCAATTTCCCGAAGGCTGGGGCAGCAGAGTTGCTACGGCTCAGGGGGTTTCCCGAAAGATCTTGGTTTTAGTATCAGACAGGGTTGAAGGAGTCTTGTCAACTTGTAGGTACTCAACCTTATGACATGCTTATGTGAGGAAGTACCCCATTACTGTACATATGGCTTC
>Ga0126342_10011718_pt1 | contig 15648 bp, 16 predicted proteins | sample Cyp1metagenome_FD_92528 | JGI IMG/M metagenome (GOLD analysis project Ga0126342, IMG submission 92528) | Coral microbial communities from Lord Howe Island, Old Settlement Bay, Australia - Cyphastrea 1 metagenome | ecosystem: Host-associated > Invertebrates > Cnidaria > Coral ...
GCATTCTCAGAGCGGAAGTGGGGATGTTGAAAAAGTGCACGCAGATGTGATGCGAAGCGCATTTCGAAGCCAAAATGCTAAAACACCTCAGCTCCGGAGCGCTGTGGAAGCTGAGATGTCGAACAGTGCATGCTGGTGTGGCGCGAAGCACGTTTGGAAGTGAAAACGGTAAAAAAGCAACAGCCCGTCACGGTGCCCACTTTAAGCTGGAAAAGGCTAGAGGAGAGGTTGGGGGTCAAACCAGGAAGAATGGGTTTTCGGACACAATCCGAATTTTCCCTGGAGTTGGGCGCTTTTTCAGTGGCCGACCTCGACATAGCTGGGATTCACAGTCGCTTCACCCTGGGTTCCAACTGTTTTTACACGAAAAATCGTTGGTGTAGCTGGATGTTCATCCCGATGGTCGCAGTACTATGTATCAACCATCAGCAATTCGGAGAGAAACCAACAAAGAGGGCGTTAATGGGAAGATGTGCAATGATTTGGATGTATACCAATCAACAATGATGGGGGTATATATATATATATACCATTTAAGGGGTATCATTTCATGATGCAGCAAAGCCAGAAATCATTGGAATGCCTCCCAGGCTTGGTTTCATGTTACGATGTCTGTTGCAGTCATCGACAATGTGACATCCATATACGTCTAAGGCGGTCCCAGAAAGATCTTTTTACATGTGTTTACCGAAAAGTCTACCTACGCACCCCTCATCAGAACTCACATTCTCTTGCTTTTGGATCCTGCGTTTTCTAGATCCATCCTCACAGTTGTCGCAATCTTTTGTTGTTGATTGTAAATATCCTCAATCTTCTTATCAAACTTTATGTCATATCCCCATATGATATATATATATATATATAATAGTAATAATAATAATAATAATAATAGTAATAATAATAATAACAATAATAATGATAATATTATATATATATGAATATAATATATATATATAACATAAAAAATAGTATATACACATACACATGTAAAATGTATCCCCTCCATATTCCCAGCCAGGCCCGGCAAAGGCGCCGGCGGCCAGGGCCTCTGGTCCCAACGCCTTTTTGAGCGCGGCGCCGGCACCAAGCGCCCGGCGGCTGCGGAGCCGGCGGAGCCGGCAGATGCGGAGGTGCCTTCGAGGGGGTGGCGAAGCATGGTTAATGATGGTTAATGGTGGTTAATACTGATTAATGATGGTTAATTTTGGTGATATAATGGTTATATAATGATGATATAATGATGATATAATGGTGGTTAATGATGCTTAATGATGGTTAATGGTGGTTAATGATGGTTAATAATGGTTATCATATAAGGTATAATAAGATATTTTTTTGGTGGTTTCAAATAATGGGATAATCATGGGATAATAATGGATAATGATGGTTAATGATGGTTAATAATGACTCATAACTGGTTGGTGGTTTCAAACATTTGGATTATTTTCCATGTCATATATGGGATGTCATCTTTCCCATTTACTTACTCATATTTTTCAGAGGGGTTGAAACCACCAACCAGTGATGTGTTTATATGGTGTTTATATGGTGTTTATATGGTGTTTCAGATACAGATGGATATGATGGTTATAATATAGATCCTTTTCCCAAACAAAGAAATAAACCCCGCCTGTATGGGACCCCAACATGTTTTCCAGAGGGCATCCACAGTATCACTGCTAATCTGACATTTGCTCCTTCAATTATTCATCCCGATGTTTGGTTGTTTGAATTGAAATTACCTTGTTTGCTGGCTACTTGGATGTGCATCCCTGGGAAACTAGCAGGTAAGTAACCGTTCTCATCGAAACCTCCAGTTTGGCGACTTGATAACTAGTATACAGTTTTCCCAAACATTGTTTCTTAAGCCCTATGCTTGTAGTCAATACATGTTTCTTGTAGCTATTGAAAGTCCAGTGTTTGTCGGTCTCCAATTGTCGCAGATGGCAACACGAAACCCAGGAAGACGAGCGCCGCAAGCAGCGTGCGCAACGCTTCGGTCTGAAGCGAGCAGCCGGGCGTGGCCGCCACAGCATGGCGCGTTAAGGGGTGGTTGATCCAAGAAATTAAGGCGATTTAATCCAAAAAGAAAAAACTGAGAAAAGATTGGGATTCGACCGGAAAACAAAATGCGACATATTGGCTGAACCGTGGTGAATGGTAGCTAATAGGTGGAGGAATACGATACCCGACGACCTTTTCTAACTTCTTTGCAGATCTATCCGGCCTGGATACAAATTGTCTTCGATGATATTCTTGGAAGCATCCACTGTCGAGTTTTAAATCAGATTTGGGATTGGAAACCATCGACCCAACAGGGCCAACCAACCCCTCATTTGATTCAATGGGCAATAATATCTCAGGACTTGTGAGGCCATGTTCTGTATTTGTTGGTGGAAACAAAGGCTGGTATCTACTAATGGTGGTAAACCCAGCAATAAAGAAACCCCATTAGTCAACCATGCGGGCGCCATTATGGTAAATCATCCGTAGGGATATGCCCAACAACAAACAGTAATTGGAGATGATGCATTGTTGGGTTTAAGTCGCTGGTTACCCAATTGGTTGATAAAATGCAAAACCTGGCAACCACGGGTGACTTTTGTACAATTCTGGTGTTGGGTACCTCAAGCTTGGACTTTAAAGTGGCCACCACCGATATGTGGGGAAGGGGTCTTAAAGTTCCTAAAGGTGCATACGCAGCAACATGAGTTCTCCAAAATGGATCACTTCAACCACCATTGGTCGCATGAAAAATCGACCATCCTCTGCAGTGGTACAGAGGAATGAAGCTCGCCACTGCCAATGAAAAAGATGTATAAGAGTTGATTGAGCAGCGTCAACTCCTGCTTGGGCCTTGATTGACTGAAACTCATGGGGGGTTAATTCACTAGTTTGAAAAGGTGTCTTGCTGGTTTGCCTGGTTGAAAGAGTAAGTTCATCATTGGCTGAAAAGATCTTGGGAGTGATCAACTACGGAATGATGTGTTTGGCTGTTCCTGGCAGAAAGGGCACTTCAGGAGCTCGATGAACGCTGCTCAAGTGATCCTGATGTAGAATGCAGAGGCCCCATCGACACTCGCACAGCGCTATCAAAAGACTCGAAATGCGGATGTTTTGGGGTAGATGCTCGTGCTGAAGCATGCTCACATGGTGTTTTGTGTTAGGTTGTCCTCCCAAGATTTTCCAGCTTTGATTTGAGCAGTCTGACTGGGCAGGGTTGCTAGATGCAGTGTGCAGCAAGATAATGATGTTGTTGGAGGGGCCAACATAGAAACATGAAAATCCTGATTACAGCCTGCTGTAGTCTTTTGGTTGCGATGCCACAACGAATCAACTGCAATTTTGTTAGGATCAAATCTGCTTGTATGTCAATGTCATAGATTGAAAGCAGGGCGACACCTCGTCCGTTCGTATGGCAGCTCCCCCAGGCCAAGCCAACAAGCGCATTGCTAGTGACATCCATCCCATAGGTTTGCAAGAGCTTCAACAGATCCGCCTCCCAGCTTCTGTGCAACCGAGTGTTTTCCAAAGGGCTTTGCATGTGGCCAAACGTTTTGACAAGTATGAGGGGAATCCAACAGGGTGTCAGCTGGTCTTGGCATGCCCTTCAATGAAAACAATTGCAGAATCCATGGATGATCCAAAAGAGTTTCAATCTGCATTGCGTGGAAAACTCCTGCAAGACCCTGCGATCGAAAGCATGTTGCGAGAAGAGTTTTCAAGGGATGGTGGGATATTGATTGATGGCCACAGTGGAGAGATTCTGGCAACTAGGTCTATTTTTTCCCCTCAAAAAAGTGATTTGGTTTTTGCCGGACATGGCACCCGACACAACTACCCCGTTCATGTGGCGGCCAGCATGGAGTGTGTCATCATTGTCCGCTCGCAAGATGGATACATCAGTGTACTTTCTTCAGAACATCTCCGAAAGCAAGACGGCACCCCAACGATGCTTCCGTTTGAACGTTGAAGACGAGCCAAGACAAGAAGTTCTGGTGCCCCGAACGCTTCTACATCCTGAGAGTGGTTGCGACCTCGCGTTCAACATGCCTTCAAGGGAAACAAGATGCCTGTCAACCTCAACATCATCCTGTTTGGATGAGGCCCACTCTGATCAGAGCATAGGCAAGCTTCGTGATGAGGAGTGCTCAGTTTTGACTTCCGACCAGAAGCGATCTGTGCATACGGCAGTTGACGCTACCATTTCAGCCGAGCAAGTGCTTACTGAATCCGAGCGGCTCCCAGAAGACTCACCCGTGGTGCCCCACACATCAAACACATCAATATTCGGATACGCTCTGATTGCACTCTCAGAAGCTCGAAATACTGTGGTGCTTGCCGGCGAGGCAGCAACACTAGCAGCTCCAGCCTTTGGGATGGCTCTTGCTACTATCCGTTTTGCCGTGACAGGTGTCTGGAGAGCGGAAAACAACTCCGAAGATTAGTGTATTTGCACTGTGCTTAAAACGATTCTTCCCAAAAACGGTGAAAGAAATGTTCTGGACGTTTGCTCACAGAGCAACATGATTACTCAAAGAAAGCTCACAAGTAGCTAGCACAGCTTTGTTTGCAAATTGAAAAAGGAAAGGCAGTTTGCAGGCTTGCAAGCTCTTTCGATGCCTTTGAATTCTCCACAGGGCCTTGTCTGCAGGACAAACCGCGTCCATGAGGCCATCCGGCATCCGGCCAGCTGCTGTCCGATTTCATGGTATATGTTGCTCAAAGCAGTAGACATTGGAGAGATTGATAGGTCACAACTGCATTTCAGATTATCTCCAGTATCTCATGAGTCCAAGAAATACCTCTGCAATCTTGGAATCCATCAACAAGTGACCCGAAAAACCAAGTGGCAGTTCCATTCAAAGCATTGAACCTAGGGCCAGGAAGGGCAAAAATCTGGGCACTCCCTAACAAAAACATAAACATTGCAGTGATCGCCACGCGAAGCGGGGTCATGAGCCCGTGGCAGCTGGAGAATCCTTTCCAGGATGTCTGCATCAGGTGGTGCCCACTGGGATGGTCCTGGTGAAATCCTGCTGGTTCATGGTGGATGCTGAAAGATGTGCTTTAATGTAGGGTCCAAAATCGCAAAGGCATCCAGAAAAAATTGGATTTTGGGAAGGTGAATCCAACTTACTCAATACTCAATATCATGAATTCACATATTCCTGCTCAGTCTGAGATGTCGGTCTTACTTTTGATACCTTCAACGGTTTTTGCCACCAGTCATCACTGTTGCCACCCACCCAAGTCATCCCAAAGCAGAGCCAGGCCTGTGGTGAGTGCATCGCCCTTTGGAGACTCGCCAGAGAGTCCAGTCCCTGGTGGTCGATTGTTGGGATTGTGATCCAAGGTGGACCGGGCTTTGATGACATTTGGGTGTGTACCAGTTGTTTCGATGGTCACCAGTGAAAACCCTTGTACCAACCAGTCCAACCAGTCGAAGGGCCATGACGTGGTGGGTTTGGCATTGCACCAACTGGAAATGTTGAGTTGAGACACAACAAACCGTTTTGATGTGGTTGGAGGTTTCAAATTTCAGCTCTATTTAATTTCAACCCCAAAATTTTGGGAAGAGTTTCATCCACCACCCATTTGGGTTTATCCTAAATTGGGGTACCCCAAAATTTGGCGAAGATAAATTATATAATCATTATTGTTGCCCTACCATGAAAATGGCAATGTCTTCATGGTATGGAACCCGTTTTCAGACCCATATTGTCATATTGTCATATTGTTGAGTACCTATGAAATCACAGCCAAGTAGATCCCAGTATCATCCATGAATCCATGTTAAATCAATGGTGATATCCCCATTTTTCTTGGTCAATCGCAGGCGAGGAGATGAAGAACAGCTTCCAGGAGTCGGCCCAGGCGGGCTTGGCCATTTCATAAACTGCTGATGGTGGTTGGTGTATAGTGTATAGTGGAAAAAAAAATGGCTGGTAGGGGGAGACCACCCCAAAAAATGGTCCGGCAAAGTCCCAAAAAGTTGTTGGTTTGCGAGTACTGGGAAACCAGCCTTTCTTAATGGCAAAATCGTCCATGAATGCAAAGTTATCCATCAAGAAGTTAGTCATTTTGATGGGAGTTGTTTGAAATTGCTTCTGGAATTCTGGGAACCATCAAAATGAATTGAAGAAATTGTGGTTGTTTGCTGCGAGCTACGTTCACCGTTTGGGATGTGTTTGGCCACTGCTCAATGGTCAAAGACTGAAGAGATTGGTTGCCTGGACCAACACTTCACATCATATCATCACCCTGGGTTCACATCAAAAGGTGCCATTCCTTTCTGAACGGAAATCCATTAAGTATGCTCTCTTAACACATGTTGCAATCATCCGTGATACATGCCCCAATAAAAAGGTGGTTGAAACCCAATAAGCCCATACCATGATTGGTTGCACAGCCAGAATACCCCCAAGTTTCTATGTTTCTATGTCACATCTTATTTGGTGGTCATACCCCTGCTTGTTTGATGATGTTTGACTCCAAAGGTGAGAACTACTCAAGTGGCGCCGAGTGAAGTGCAGAGGCGGTCGACTTGCGGATGGGGCTCTCCCAAGCATGGGAAATGATAAGAAATTGGGAAGTAACCAACCAAAATCAGGGGATGAGCTGGTATTCGTATGATCATATGTGATGCCAGAAACATCCAGAAACACTTCAACAGCTGGCAAACCTATGTCATCTACTTTGTGATCAGGAAGGGTTCTCAAAAAGAAAAGCATTGTGACTTGTGTCTTCAAAGAAGCATACTGATATTTTATGTGCATCCCTCCCTCCATTGATTTTTGTCCAGACCTTCAAGCCTCTGCTGCTGATACAGCATCCAATTTGTTTGCACAAGAATCCCATGATGAAAGACTCGCAATTTGCAGGCGATTTGCATGGGGTGATGGACCCTCTCCTCGCATGTTGACAGGCAGGATTGATTGTGGCAAGCCTTTCACCGGGGTCCTGGGATGATGCTTCACCCCTTGACACCTCCTGGGTAAACCATGGTTGGGTTGATAGAGAAGTAATGATTCATGTGTTGCCAGAAATGGAGGAAGATGTCATATAGGGGGACATATCCGGCTCAAATTAACTTTTGGGAGTATCTAAGTTCAGCGCCATAGGACCAGGGCTTCCCAGCTGAGAAATGGAGTCTTGGAAGACCTGGGTGCACTGCAGAATTCCTGTTTGTGGGGCTTCCTGACATGTTAGCTAGCTTCATCCCCATTGTTGCTGGTGATGTCCCCATCGTTGGGTTTCTCACCCCTTGCATTGCCATGATGTTTGGTTATATCCTGCTTTTGTGCTCAAACAACAAAAGCATACAAAAGCTACATCCAACAACTAAGATATTCGTGAAGGTGTCTCGGTAGATACATTATTCCCCATGATCCATCCTAACCATATTGATGTTGTCATTGGTTTGAGATCCGTCCCATAGATATACCCTCTGGTTATTTAACATAGCCATGGAAAACGGCCCATTTATAGATGATTTTCCCAGCTAGAAACCTCCATTTTTTAGGGATTTTTTCCATGGCTATGTTAGTCATAACCAGATGGTAGCTATGCATATACAGTATTTACATATCCGCTGATGGCGCATTGATGAAAATCATTGATGGGCTGAAGCCACCAATCAGCCATCATGAGGGAATCTATTTGGGGCTTAAATGCGAATGGCTCAATAATTATCATCCATGATATGATCCATTATTATCCGTGTAAAGCCATGGAAAATCCCTTATAAATGGAGGTTTCTAGCTGGGAAAATCATCTATTTCTATGGGCCATATTCCCCATATTCAATTTGATGGCCACCCCGTTTTGGGTTTTTGTTCCATCCAGGAAGCACAACCTCCTCCACGCCACGTCGCCAAGACTCGGAGGCTGGCCCCGCAACGAGAGTCAACCCGCCAAAATTGGTTTTGTAACCAGCAAAACATGGGGATACAACCGATGAATAATGGATATGGGCCATATGGGATAGTCTCAAAGATCTCAAAGTTGGTGCTTTCTGTCCACTGGGGTGATGATCTCCGATGATACATCTTCGTGGAATGGGTCGAAAGACCCAGCAACCATAGAAATAGCAAAACGGGCCTGCATCCTTCGAAAGGGATCCTGGGCTTGCACCGTGGTTGACAACTTTGAAATAGTTCCACCTAGCTGGCACTAACATGCAAAATCATTCTCAACTGAGCATTTCAGAAACAAATGGTTCAACAGTAGGTTCTGTGGTCACCAAGAAGGGGAATGTTCAATGAATATCAACGCTAGCTATGTCCAATGGGCACTCACCCAACAACCACTTTGAGCCAGATATCAGGACCAAATTGTTTCCAATCCTTTGTCTACAGTTGCCTGGTAACGAAGATAACCCTTGCTCATAGTGCCATCTCAGAGTGCCTTTTCCCATGCTGTGTTTTCGTTGAAGATGCTTCATCATTGAAGTCAATTTCGAAGCTTCTTGCAGAGGGAGTCATGATGTACGCTCTGTTCTTTCTTGATGCTCGGCTCGTTTCAGCTGTACATATTGACATCAGCCATACTTAGTCTCACGATTGACATATGCACATGAACCAGAAAGTGCAACCACCTTTACACAGCTCTTCACAACTGTCTGACACATGGTGTAGCCAAAATTTGGAGAAGGAAACTTTCAGACAGGCACTGCACTTAGCATGTAGCTCTGGTCATCCACAAACCTACGACCATTAATGGCTATTGCATGGGCATCATGTTAACATCCCTCTGAGCAGGCGGGGTTGAGTCCAAGCAAAACGATTTTCAGATTCCTAGCAGAGTTTCTTCTTTGTCCCAAGGATTGGCACAACTCATTGGCCGGTTGCTGTTTTTTTCCTACTTCCTGTATTTTCATCCATACTTATTTTGGTGATCCCAAGAGACTGGGTGCTTTTTTTTGAGTTGAAATCACGAAACCATTGAACTTTGTAGACAATCTGCATCAGGCTCCTCACCGGGCCCGGTGTTTGAGGCATCCAAGATGAGTTCTCCGGAATGGAGGCTTCCGGAGTGCGGAGCCTTTGATCCTGGGTGAGTGAGACGGAGGTGCAAGCACCATGAGACTCAAAGGCCTTTGGTTGGAATGGGGCCTTGGCATCATGACCGTTATCTTAAATGTGGTCCAAAACTGTAAATCGACAGCCTCAGAGATCCTAGGATTATTCGAACGTTGATAGCATGCTGAGGTGGTTGAAGGTTATTTTTTGGCAGGGTGAGCGAATGACGACAAGCGCAGATAGAGATGTGACATGTAGATGCAAAAGAAACCCGTCAAATGAAGCAAGATTTGGATTTTGGGAAACCCAAACTGGAATAGTGTTGACCTCAATGGGTTTGTTGGGAAAGCTTCTCAAGAAAAGTGTTTTATCTTGACTGCAATTCTAAATGTGTCTTCCCCGTTTTGATGCCATCATCAATTTGTGGTTCGATGCTTCTCCACAATGATGCCTACCAGCCATGTTTATCCTGAGTATCAGTCTACCAAGGCAACCAAGTCTTGTCGGCTGAGGCGCGCAGCACACCCCGTCGAAAGAAGCAGGCGCTGGGTCACTTCTTTGCCGTGTTTTTCCCTCAGTAAGATCCTCGATGGTGTGAACAGTTTTGTTGGGGCTCCATGGATACCCTGCAGTAAACTTAAAAGCAATGTCATGGCAACCGAACCTCGTTGCGATGGGAAACTGCCAGACAGTCACAAGAGGCAAAGATAGCAAACAACTCATTGCCCTCCTGCTTGAAACGCAGCGGGGCTACTGATCATTTCAGTGGTGAGAAACACCCCAAAGCCGTGCGCAGTTGAAGCCTCAGAGCTGCGGCGACAGCTGTTGTTTTTTCCGCTTCTTAAAATGGGTGACCCCCCAAAAGCATGCAAAACTGCAAATTTTTGACAGGGAAAACCCATGTCTTTGGGGTCCGCCAATTTCGGGAAATGCCTATTTCGTATTAATTACACACTTAATGACCCCCTGGCAGTTGTTGCCTTTCACTTTGAATTTTCCCGGCTTGCACACTAAAAGGGAGGTCGCAACTCTATGTAGGCTGCAGAGGCGGCTGAAGCCTTTTTCGGCACAGGTTGCAAAGCTCTGGGAAAAGATCACCAACGTTGGAAACTGGTGCCCCACTCCAGAGAGGCGGAGATTGGGACCAAAAATATGAAAAGATGAACCACGAGATGCCAGTGGTAACTGGGCCTCTTTCACGCCATTGAAATAGATAAATAGGACATCACCTTTGCTAGGGGATGTTAGGGAGATTTATGACCCTAGTTGTATTCAGTAGGGGGGCCATCAGCGGTGTCCCCAGTCGACAATGGGGATGTGAGTATTCCCGAAACTGCATATTTACGAATCTCAGAAAAACACCCATAAGACATACTAGCCATCCGAATCTGATGTAACATCACAGTTTGATTTTTGGTAAAGGTGCAACACTCATGAGCTGGGTGCATCTCTGCGGGCATGTGATGCTTCTTTGGCCATGGTCTTATGTAGTCTTGGCCTGGCATTGTGGCCATCGAACCGTAACAGTAAGACGCCGATGTTCAAGAAGATGTGACAGAACCATGCCCAAGTTTGCTGGCTAAACATTGATTTCATATGGTAGCGGGTTTGCTTCAGCAATTGATCCAAGAATACCAATACATTTATCCGGCTGAAGAATAACTAGCTTGCAAGATATCTAATGTGATCACCGTGTTTGCTGTTGGCTACTCGTGCCGCCAGTTGTCTTGAGACGGCCTACGTGGTCAAGGATCGAATCGAGGTGGCCGGACAGCAACAGGATGGAGAGTTTCTGCTACTTGCGAAGTGTGTTGAGGGCAAAAAAGCCTGACTTGGCAAGAACTTGGTGAAAGGTACTTGAATCTACTTTAATACTTCAATATTTTGTCATCATTTGGGGCATAATAATAACCAAATCAGATGGAACATGTTTTGTGGGAAGGTATCTAAGACTGGCCATGTGACATGGGGACATCTTATTTAATGCTGGGCAGGCCCAATTTGCAGTCATTTTCTTCATACCTGGAAGATACTGCAGGGATCAGAAATGCAGCTGCAGCCATTTCCTCCACACATGCTGTGACGATTTCTCTGCTTGTCACCTTCGTCACCAATCCGCAGGGGCGTTTCTGTATGGACGCCATTCGGAGAGACTTCATTCCTCAAGGCTCGGGGCAATGCCAGAACCACCAAAGGGGTATGCAACTGATAGCACCAAATACTTACTGGTGCTTAGTAGGGAATGGATGGGAATGGGGGAATGGGATGATTATTGATGGTGATTATGTATCATTCCGTCATTCCCTGCCAAGCACCAGTAAGAATACGTATGGGTCAACATATGAATTACCTTTAGGCAGACCTGGAATTAGCTTTAGGCAGCCAGGTTTTGACTTCCAGGTCCGGTAAACTTACGCCAGGAATAATGTCTGGTTTATCAGGACTTAGGTACTTTTTTAGGGATGACAACTGGTAACATCGCATGAGCAGTGCCCAAAATACCAATTGGTAAATTATTATTGGGGCTAAACTAATCATTGGTTTAATGCGGTGTAGGAACTGACCCCATATGAGAACCATTTAGAACCCCTCTAAGCCAACGGGTGCAATGTGATTATACCCATCAAAAGGGCATTGCATACATCCCGCCTGCAGAAGATTTCAGTTTGCAGTTGGATCAAAGTTCATGAGAGAAGCTTTGTCACACCTGACATAACTGGTGAGGCAATCACGTTGAAGCATGGAAAGCAAGTCCAATCACGCTTCTTCACATGCAATGTAAGTTGGACAAAAAAAGAAGTATCATGAATGTCAGCGCAGTCCCATTTAGCATTAGCATCAAGCACCCTTCGAACAAGCCAGCACTCACATGCCCGGGCGGCGCGCCATGCTGCGGAGTTTGCCGTGGGTTGTCGCTTCGCTGGTGGTTGCCACTGCCCAAGATGTGAATGGGACAGAGGACCGGCCTGTGTAAGAGGGCAGACCAAAAATCATAATCCAAGTTTGGCACCCTACTTTTGACGGTAAACCCCTTCATTGCATGTTTTGATGTAAAGGTTAACCTTTCGAGTTTCGAACAAGTTAAAGCTGAGTCGTCCAATGGACAGGGTGGGTCAAACATCTCCCAAGGACTTTCCAGGTGCTTGCACTATCAGCACGGGTGGTCAACATTTGTGCGCCCTGCAGCAAGCCTCTGGCCTTGTGGTTTGTTTCTGGGATGAACTTCTACTGGATGCAGTTTCGAACAAAAACGTGCGTATGTTCTGTGGCATTCTATGCGTCAAAAAAGAACAGTTCCATTTAAACAGCAACTAATCAGTGGACTCAGTGAAAACCAGATGGCTATGGGTCAAAATTAGGTACCCCAAAATTATGGATGGTTAATACTAAACTAGACATTTCCATCTGTGGTCCCACATCGGTCTTCCATTTTGACCCACATCCAGATAACCAGTTGTTTATAGCCGTGCTATACATTGCTATCGGAGTTTTTTGGGACGGTTCCAAGGCTGGGGAGCCGGAGACTTTGGCCAGCTGGGCGACAACAGGGCCACGTCCAGCGATCGCCCTGTGCACGTGCGAGGCGGTTGGTTTCTTTGGTTTAGCCAATGGCCAATGGCCAATGCATTTCACCAACAGAAAGTGGCAGTTAACTATCAAAATGGTGATCTAAATGATCAAACTACAAGAGATATGCATGCTAAAATCCGAAATTGATGATGTTGCCATCAAGTCTCGGGAATGAAGCAGCAAAGAATTGGGTTCAGGGATCTGATCAATGATTTTCATGATGTTAGTTGGAAAATCCATCAACTATCACAATGGACATATAACCAATAGTTGACTGGCTGGTTTCAAGCATGCATTTTTGTTTTTCAATCCAACAACTGGGATAATGATCCAAAGTGACTACCAAGTGAGAATTTGGAGGGGAAGCCATGCAACTAGGCCCAATACCCCAATCCTCATGATGAAAAACGTTAGAGGATGTTTTCAGCAGTTTTTGAGGACACCAAGCACGCCCTTTGAACAAACCCATATGGGGAGCAGTGATTGGAAATGGCCAATGTCTGCCAACGGCAGGCCTTGGTCCAGCCATCGCTGTGACTGCGGGAGGGCTGCATTCCTGCGGCCTTGAGCTGGATGGCAGAGCCAAGTGCTGGGGCAAGGGCGAGGACTGATGGCGTTGGACCTGGGGGTGGCGGTGAATGGTAGTAGGCTCCGATTTTTTCAATGTTTTTGGTACTTTGGTGTGGAAAGGGTGAGAAGTAGACTTTCTTACATGAGTTTTCTTTCACAGTGAATGTTCAAACCATGGCAATTGAAGACTCGTGGATAGCTGATAGACAAGTGAAGCTATACAGAATGCTACAACATCCGTTGAATATAGGCTGAACTTCAGACCCCCTCCCCCCAAAAGGATAGATTTTTGAGTAGCTTTCTTGTCATAGTACAATCCAGATTCCAGAGACTGCCAAAATGTACTTAGTTGGTATTGAGTGTTGTTTCGTATTTCTGATTGCAATGCAACATCTCCGTTGATACTGCTGACACGTTCAATGTTTAGTGATGATATCCCGAATGTGTGGTTGAATCTGCACTTGTGTTGGTTAAATCTTCATCTTTGTCCATCTTTTCCTCATAATGATTGTCTCATTCTTGGATATGTGTAATGTCTTGTCAGTGATTTCCCTTCTTTATGAGCAACTGTTTGCCACCCATGGTGTTCCACGTTTAATTTGTTGATGAAATCTACATTTTGGTCGAATCCCCTGCTGTTTGTTTGGAACATGTTGAACCAAAATGTTGCTGATTTGATTCGTGTCAGGTTTGTCCCCTGATTCTGGTTCCCTTCCAAATTTTCCAGTTGGGTGTGAAAATGGGCTACAGCACGTAAAATATCGATTTTCCGTAGGAAAGCCATGATCAAAACTACTGGATTTTGGGGGGGTTACAATGTAAAAATATCAGATTTTCATAGATTTTCCCATCTCCAAGTGGCGAAATCTTGGTCCTTTCAGGACGGCCAGCTGGGCTTCGGCGGCCGCTCCCGTCGCGCCGACGCGCGCCCTGTGGCAATGGGCCCGGCGCTGGACATCCGCGCCGGTGGATCTCACACCTGCGCCTTGGAGGTGCGTGGCGCTTGGGAAATGCTGGAAATGTGAAAATGTTGGGTGGTGAAAACCATCAGTGCTTCAGTGCACCTGGTTTATCTGGTTTTTGGAGTTATAGTTGGGTTGTAATCGAAGAACATGTCCGATGATTGGTGTTTTCTCCCATTATTTTCCCGTAACATTGACTGGGTTAAGAATCCATATTTGGGCTTAATTTGGGATGGCTCAATGGCAGGCCTCAGGCACCGTTCGCTGCTGGGGCTGGGGTGAGTTTGGTCAACTGGGAAATGGCCGAACTTTGGATAGTCTGTACCCCGTTCGCGTGCAACCCCTGGAGACTTGGGCATGTTTTATGTGGTTTGAAGAAGGGGATCGAACTATTTGGTGTGTTGGTGATGGTTGCTTGATCTCCAGTATATCACCATGATGGTTGATAGTTTCTCCATTCTCCCATTGTGTCATCATTGCAATACCACCAATCGAGGCTCCTAGTTGTGTCAAGACACACCTCTTTTTTGGATATTCATGGGCCGGATCCCTGCGTTTTGGGAGACTATGACTACAAGAAGAACAATTTGGGTTTGTCCAAAAATGGATTACACCCCATTTAAATTCTGATTTCAACAGGGAAGATGATGACAAACCTGTTATTTTCTGTGGTTTGCCCCTTTTTTGGTATATGGATTTCATTGCACAAGCAATACTAGGCAATGCAAAGTCAGGCCATGTTTTTTGCCATGGGGCATCATCCCCGGACATTTTCATGGCAACGGAACTAAGGAGAATGCCATTGCCATTTGTTCTGGTGCGTTACACAGCTGCGCTGTGGAATACACTGGTTTCGTGAAATGCTGGGGCTGGGGTGAACGAGGACAGCTGGGAAGACCCGGCAATGGAACAAATCAAGCTGCGAACAGCCCAGTTCCTGTTCAGGTAGAAGGAGTTGAAGATGCCATTGCTGTTGTTTGTGGGTATCAACACTCCTGTGCTATGTCTGCCAACGAAACCACCTTGTGCTGGGGGGACGGCATCGATCGTCAGCTACAGCGACATGATGAGATTTGGGCCAAAACTGGTCGGAGGGTCATGAGACTCAACGAAATTCTGGAGCTTTCTGCTCCGATGCCAACGGCTCCCATGAAGTCCGTGTGGTAGCGAACCTGGCCGCCACATCAGACTCCCTGGCTGCCAATGGGAACGCGCGAATGCGCCGTTCACCGTGCTCCAAAGAGGCTGTGCTGTTGTCAAGGTCGGGGTTGGTTATAAGTTTATATGGCCAAGAGCAGGTTTTACAAGCCGATAGCCATGATTGTGTGTTTGGCGATTTGAAGTTTCAAAACTTGTTTGTAATGAACCCTGAACGACCACCCAGTAGCGAACGTCCTTTTAAAATTACTTTACTTCGTGTGATCCCCACCATGACATTTATACATTTTCTTACTGGCAAATCTTCTGGCATTCTATCTGACATATCTTCTGACATTCTATCTGGCATATCTTCTGGCATATGA
>Ga0126342_10011719_pt1 | contig 15648 bp, 11 predicted proteins | sample Cyp1metagenome_FD_92528 | JGI IMG/M metagenome (GOLD analysis project Ga0126342, IMG submission 92528) | Coral microbial communities from Lord Howe Island, Old Settlement Bay, Australia - Cyphastrea 1 metagenome | ecosystem: Host-associated > Invertebrates > Cnidaria > Coral ...
ATCATGGGAGGTTTCCGAAGTCATGGGGCTACCCCCAGTCATCGTATCGCGAGCCAACGTATCCCAAGGTGGAGCACCTTCAGATCCGACTCGAGGATGTCCAACACCTGCGGGGTCTTGTGGAGCCAATTGGAAAATGGGAATATCATGGGGGATTTGATGAACAGATATGGGGAGATATATATATATATATGTGTATATATGTGTATACGTGTATATATATAATGGGATTTAAGTTATAAGCAACAATGTTGTTGTTTTTAATGGGATTCAAGCAACAATGTTGTTTTTATGCGCAACAAATGGTGATATCAATGGATAAAATGATGCGTCCAATGGATTTTAAACAAGCAGTTTGTGGGGACTAAAGCAAGAAATCTTATGGGGGTATTTCTCACGAACTTGATATGATGTTTGGGTCTGTCGGAATGGGGTAGCCTATGTTCAGACAAACCCATTTCAATGATTGCAGTGGGCTTCCATGTGATTTGCAATTGCATCTTTTGATTTTTTGAACAATTGTTAACAGCCATTGGGTCGTTGGGGATATGTGATTGGTTATTTAACTGAAAATCAATGGTACAAAATATGAAGAAGAAGAAGAAGAAGAAATCATGATAACAACAATAATATGTAATAATAGTGGAATAGTATCCAGTGAAATGATTGATGATCAAACCGTCATAATGGGATGTCTAGTATGGAGTGCGATATTCATAGTAACTTGTGTAATGAAAAATATGAAAATGGGATATTCATAGATCTTGTATATCTATTTAATGTGTTTGATATTTTTTGCCAGATATGTGGGGATATGCCACAATTGGATGTCGAAAATATCTATAAATATATATATATATATGGGTTTGTCTGAAAATGTCGTGTACCCCTACACCCAATGGTTTTGCTGATCATTATCCCGTTTCTAAATGGCTATTTCATTGGGGGTATCCCCCATTTTCAGACATACCCATATCCATTTACCTAAGTACCTAGTGAACCCCAAAATAGCTGGTAAATGGATGTTCATCCCACTATAGTAATGGTATCTATAGGTATTGACCCATACCCATATATATAATGATATGACCCAACCTTCATCAACCTTCTGCGATCGTTCTTCTTTTTGGGATCACTATCTCAAGGGATCTTTCGGCTGGTTCTCTCCAACGACACCGGGACCTTGGATGCATGGTGTCATGGGCACCATAACCTGCTGAAATATATTGGAGAACCCCAGTGAACGGAAACTTGGTGACTGGTAACTGGGGTTGTTAACCTTTTCGAAACTGTGATAAAGAATCGGCTGACATTTCTGTGGTTTATCCATGTTTGAAACCAAGTTCAGAAGGTTGCCAACTTAGAAAGTTCCCTCCAAGATCGGAAAAAGAAATCATGGTCTGGTTTCAATAAATAGCTGCTTGGTGGTATTCCCAATATATGGAAAATCAATGAAAATCATCATCCATTCATGTTCCAGTCACCACCAACCAGTCATCGTTTTCTTCAAAAATCCGGCCATTCATCAACCAATGGGGGGGTCTCCATGCTCCCCATCTCCAGTGGTAACGTTCCCAACGTTCCCTCGGCCTTTTGGTGTCCCTTGAGCCGTGCGAAATCCTGCCATCTACAGATGGGAGATATCAACCAAATCTGGGATATGTCATGGGATTTGTTCGTGGGAATATCGTTGGAATAATCATGGAACTATCTATAAATGGAAAAAGTCCATCGGATCCCTATGTTAAATTGCCAGAGGGTATTGTGCATATATATATTATAATGTGGTTAAAACAATGTCATAAACCATCCCCAAAATCACCATTTGCATGGGTGGTATAAACCATTAAAAATGTGGTGGTTTATGACATTGTCTTAAAACCCGCATTATATATATATGTACATTAGGGATCATTATGGGCATATATATATATACACACACTATATATATATATACACAATATTGTATATATATAGTGTGTATATATATAGTGTATATATATATACATGGCTGGATTCTACTACGTCACCAAGCTAGAAAAAAAATGTCGCACGTCGATCGGGGATGATCTATGGCTTGGGGATGATCGCCATTAAAGACCTGGAAAAACCACTTCTTTTTATAGAAGAACCACCATTCAATAATTAAGGTACCAAATTTTGATCCATATCATTCCATATCATTCCACATTTTCTTTTATATATATATATATATATATATCATGGTGGCTATACCAATGGTGAATGGATCGGATATGTTTCATCTTTGTGATCATGCATGACAAGGGGGGAACCTTACTTCCATATTTTCCTGGCTTTCCAAGATTCTTGTAGAAAGACAGAGAGTTTTTCCATGATCAATTGATTGTACCCTCCGGTAATTTGACATAGCTATGATATAACTGGCCCATTCACTTCCATGATTATCCTATTAACAATGGTGATGTTCTATAGCAAACTGTTACACTACCGGGAAGTAACTTTAACCAAGCGACAAGGGTTGAGATGCGTTTTTTGGGGGATTGATAAAAGAAGAACTGATGATGTGTTCATCAGGTTAAAAAGTCCCCTCTGGTAATCCAACATGGGTTGCTGGAATCTCCATTTTTTATGGATTATTTTCCCAGCTATAAACCTCTCATTTCTAGGGGATTTCCAGTTACCATGTGAAATTACTGAAAGGTACAACAACAGAAATGGTCTGACAAAGCTGTTTTGGATGCTGTCAATACACGACTGTTATCCCAAGGCCCGTGGGCCAAAAACTAAAAAAAACGGTGCTAACCGCTTGCATATCTTCGGTTGGAAGCTATATTCCCATTCTTGTCAGTGCCAATCCAAATGTGTGTCGCTTAAAATCCTTTGCCAATATCGCATTTATTCCTTTTGTTGCTGGTTGAAATCCGCATTTATTCCATCATTGACTGCTTAAACCCCAATGTTCAATGGTCAGTAACTAAAATAACTGAAATATCCCATAGATCCCCATCTTCTACTCGTTAAAAGCCACTCTCTTCTGCTGAAACCCACACGACTCTACTTAAAATCCACTTCGGTTGTTGAAATTCCAGAAAATAGAAATGGGTGTGAAATAGTTTTAGGATTTTTTCCAATAGAAATCTCCATGTTTCCATCTTTTTCCCTGGTTTCGATTGTTCCAAACCGCCGAACACCCCGAAAAACACCGCCGGCCTTGGCGGTTCTTCCTTTGGAGCTGGGCTGATCTGGTTCCGCCCCCTGTCACCGTTTGGAATCTTTGGGAGAGACTAAGGATGGTTAAGGATTGATTCATTACTAACCATTATCCACCATTACTAACCATTATCAACCATTACCAGTACTAATAATTCATACTGGTTAGTAATGGTTGATAATGGTTAAGAATGGTGAATGATAATGATTAATGGTGATGAGCCATTGCTTGACCATTGTAATGGTTAATATGGAGGATAATAATGGTTAGCAACAGTGAATCATAGTTAATAACGGTGAATTAGGCAACAATGGGACATTACAACCAGTAATAAAAGGATACCACTGGTATTCAAACGATAATTCGTTGGTAACGTCGCATCGACGCCGTTGTAATTCACCTGAAACCAAATATATCATGATATGGGAACAGTTTTTAATTCGCCCAATATTATCTCAACCCTAATATAGTTACTTAGGGGTGCATCCCACTTAATAAATGGGTTATACCCCCCAGTTTTATATATATATATATATATATGTTCCATATCCCCACTTATATTAATGGAATTACATTGTTTTTGTGGATTACCGGGCCCACACATCCAAGGACACTATCCAATGGAAATGAGAATCTGTGGTGAATCGCAGCAAATCACTCTGCCTGCATGAGCATCATGCGCACCAAATCACTCTGTCCATCGCGGGCGGCCACATGAATGGGCCACAGAGTCTCCTGGTCTTCACTGGGTTTTTCGGGGCGGAAAATGGTGGATGAGATTGGGAAAAATCTGGTGGTATAATCTGGTCGGTGGTTTTTACCATCTTGAAAAATATGAACGTCAATGGGAAGGATTCTCCCATATATTATGGAAAATAAAAAATGTTTGAAGCCACCAACCAGTATTGAATATATGGTGGGGATATCATGGGGATAAATGGAGTTATTCTACTTGGGTATATTTGAAAATGGGAATATGATGGGAATATGATGGGTATCTAGTATTTGACCAAGAATCAATGGCAATAGAATGAGAATATGAGCGGGATGCAACCAACAAGAGTTTTTGTGGGGTTGATAATGCTTCGCCATACTATAATCTGAATCACTCTTGGAAAGTGAAACAGTAGTTATGCACAAAAAAAGAATCTCAGGTTTTATTCCGAGGACTACCTTTCTGTCACTTTGCATAGATAGCAGCACCGACCCCGACCTTAAGCATGTGTCCTCTTCGACGGCTACAAGGAGCCTCTCGTTGGATGTTTGCAGCGTGTGTTGCAAAAGGTTACCTGCGGACATCCGTTGCTCTGTTCGTTGGAATGCCTGGATGCGTCTCCGAAATTCAAGGGGCCGTGGTTCTGGCTTGGCCATCATTTTTCCGCTCAGTGTCGGAGGCCTCTGAATTCGTAGAGTGGAGGTGTACTTGGACAAGCGCAACCAATAGTGAGAAGCAGCAGAGCCATGCGCACGCAAGTGTTGCTGGATGCGATGCAAAGAAGAATCTAGCTTTTTCATGGTGCAGGTGCCATGTAGGTTCACACAATGTTTCCTTGCATCCGCTGCCAGGAAGCCATTGCGTACAAGTGCCACTTGGTCCCATGCGCCTTGGAATAAGGAAGCTTCTTCGCAGGACGCAATATGTGCTGCTCCACCTGCGCACAGGCATCCCCCAGCAGTGCTTCCGCAAGCCTCACACTTTTCCCCTTCTGCTAGCCATCGTCCGCCAAGGCCAGGCTCGGACAGCGGGGGCACCGCTTCTCGAACAAGGCGATCCAAAGTTGCTCGGCCATGCTGGAGAAAGCAATCTGCGCAGGCCTCTGCGCGATCCCGTGTGAAAGCTGCTCCGCAAAGACATCGGTACCCACCGGCAGTCGTTGTGGAAAGACCACAGTCTTCTTGTCGTTGCAGCTGCTTGCCTGGCGCGATGCCCTCGCACCGGCAAAGGGCGTGGTCTTTACCTGGCGCAGGCAAGGGAAAGAAGACGCGACAGCAAACAAGACTGCAACAGCGGCACGGGTGCATTCTGCACTGCGCTCTTGTGCCTCGCATTCTGCAGCACCGGCATGTGGTCCTGGGGGCGTGCTTGCTGAAGAATGAACCTGCGGCGCGGCTGCAAGCATGTCAGTGCATCGTGGATGTCAAAGTGACGGCCACATGGATACGGACTGAGTAACCGTCCCAAACCTCCCATGACCTTTTTGTCGCCTGGTGAGGCTGCGGTAGCACTGCTTCCGCCTCAGCTTGCTGCGACCACTGATGGGCACGTTGATAAGTTTGTCGCCGCTGAGGTGCGGACTCTACGAGGCTGGAACTTTTCGGACACGTAGTCCGGACATTGCGCAGACACGTCGCTGGGCGGGGTGAACTGCTGAGACGACTAGGCAGTGGGATCTGTGCGATTGCGGGCAATTGGGGCGACGAAATGTGCTGACATGTCCAGACTCCAGATTTATATTTCGGCCCTACAAATGGCAGAGACATCGGAGAAATCTAGAGCCAGGAAGAGATCACGCAGGGCTAAGAAAGAATCTGAAACTCTGTGAGCTGCAGCAAATAGAATTGCAAATTGACGGAATGATTGCGTCTGACTGCAAAACATGTGCAAGTGCGAGCGCAACGAACATTTTCTCCAGCCAGACATGCCATGGCCACAAGCGGCATGTAATGGGGCTTCAGATCAAAACTTTTCAGGCTATGATGCAACTCCTTGTTGCTTGTTATACATGAGCCAGCTGCAACGCAAAGACAATCTCTCAGGCAGAAGACTCAGCATACTCAACATCAGACATCCAGCGAGCCCATAATGGGGCTTCGCAGCAAAATTTCTCAGGCTCTGATGCAACTCCTTGTTGCTTATACATGAGCCAGCTGCAACGCAAACACAGCCTCTCAGGCAGCGACCTTATCAGCTGTGGCACGCTTCTGATCTCGCCGCCGGTTCTCGGCCTTGATGGCCTCCAGCACGGGATCCGCTGGCCCAGGCCAAGCAGTCACAGGCATCAACTTGAACTTTGGAAATGATTCTTGCCCGCTGCACTTGACCAAGGCAATAGGTTGCGACACCTCAGAAGTCATCTGTAGGCGGACGCGGCGAGGCGATGCCGCTGCGGACGACGCACTCGCCGCACTCGGTCTGGCAGCTAACCTTGCTGCAGCAGATTCGCGAAAGGACACTCGGGCTAGCGGTGGTGAATCTTGGAGAAAGAGTGACAGCACAGGGCCTGGGCCGAGGGAAAAGGGGCGCATGGACCCACTGAATGCCTGCAATGTGTCGCGTGTGCTGTGACTCTTACAAAAACTTTGTCCGTGCATATGTAACCGTGTATATATATATATCATATATTGCGGCCTTTATATCTTAATATCTCCGTATCTCCTTGAATGTAGACTATCTGTGATGAGATGCAAAAAGGAAAATTATGTACAAGGATGTCGACAGTGCTCCACAAAGCAACTTTTCCTGCTGTCAACATGCAAACTTGGGCAGGAACCATAGTGAGTTTCTAAGAGATCACGCAAAGATCCATGTTATTCAGGAGAACCTTTGATGATGATGCGTGAGTCCTCTCAAGCAGAGGAATATGATGAAAACAACGAGAACTGCCCATGTCCCCGAGTGGGTGTGTGGCAGGGGGACATGCACGGCTGGGAGAGACCCAGTGGAACGATCAAGTAATAATGTTTGAAGAGCTTTTACAAAGGTAACCCCTTGCAGCACCTGATCAAGACACCACAAGGTCCTTCGGGAAGCCATCGGCGGTGCGCTGTTTCTTCTTGTCCTGATCCATCCAGACACCCGCTCGTCGTTGCGCTGTCGTTTCTTCTCCTGATGCACCCATCCAGCAAGGGACCGCGCGGACGGCGGGAACTGATTACCCAGATTGTGTTATCTAGCATAGTGAAGCAGGTTGCCATCAGTGTGCTAGCATATCTTTCGCAAAAGGGAAAGCGACATGGACTTTTGGCTCAACTTTGGCGATTTGTAATCACTTGGGACTTGACCTTGCTAGTCCGACAAGACCCACATGTTGGCAAGTCACGGGTGGAGTCTCGCCACGCCAGCTGTTCCAATCCTGACCAAGCTGAACATAGCAGGATTCGAAGCAACAAAGCATAGCTCTGCTTTGTATACAGTAGAAGCACGAAGAAATCGATCTGGCGCGTAGCAAGCAGACCACTAGAGTGGTCGCTCTGCAGGTGCGCACACAACTTGAAAAGCCGAGCTGCAAAACCATCACCCCATGCCCAGCTGGAAGAAGCATCCTGCACAGGCACTGGGATTCCCCCAAGGTTGCCCACCAGCAATGTAGGAGCAGCAGTGGGTTTGGTGGACTCGGTAAGGTCGTCGCGAAATGCGGAAGTATCGAAGAGTAATGACTCATGATACGGTAATACTTGACACGTCAGTATCTGACCACCGACTGGCACATAGCAGAGACATGACTGCCAGAAGTGCTTATACTCGTCGTAAAGCTAACATGGCACCCCACCACTCGGGCTCATGTCCATCTAACATGTGCAATCTTAAAGCTAACATGGCGACTCGGTTCCTTTTTCTGTAACCCAAAACAATGACCTTGGTTTGTGGTCTGCTGGAATCAATTCATACCATAACAGGGCTCATAAATACAAACATGCAGGGGTCTAATTTGATAGCCTTTCGACGATTCTCGAACCTTCATGAACCTTCAGCGAGAACCCTGGGGGGAAGGATTCAGGCTTTTAGATACCTCGATCTTGAGGGTATGTAAAGGCGCTTTTGTGCCCAGCCACTGCTTTCCCATGCCTTCTTGGAGCTGCTCTCCTAGACGCTTCAACCTGTCAAGCAGATGCAGCATACAGGCATTCGACGGGTGAGTGATTGCAATCTTGGGGCAAGTCACACATGCACATTCACGTAGTGCGAGAGCATTGATCAACCTTCGCCAAGGCACTGGGACGCTTGAAGAGATGCAAACATGTTCGCCGGATCCACATCATCTCGGCGACGCTGCAGGGACATCCGTTGTCATCGTTGGTCGAATCCTGAGGCAACCTTGAGGTACTAGAGTCTTTGCGGCCGCCGTAAATGTGTTGTCCTTGGTCGACTTGCATTTCATGCGAAACGAAACGCATGACAACCTAATGCAATTGATTGAAGATTCTTGCACAGGTGCGCTCCACTGTGGCAACTGCGCGCAGCTCCTGGTATCGACTTTGTTGAATCAGTAATCTCTTTCGTCCGTTACCTCTTGCTGGCTAGACACCTTTCTGTTCCAATCCATTGCTGGCGCTTCCAATGTGAAGCTGAAAGACTCTTTGGACTCAACGGCGGCCGGTGCGGCCTCCATCAACTCGACGGCCATCCCTGCTTCTCCCTTGGGCCGGATCTTTTCTGTTTCCGCCAGGATCCGCTTGCGAAAGGCCTCATCCTGGCATGTCAAGTTTGAGTGGGTCAGCCACAACACTAGACCTGAAATGTAAGTCCTGGCACCAACCGAGAGGCTTGCAGTTGAGACGGCTACGGCTCCGAATGAAATTCTCGTCAACAAAATGAGCACCTTTGTCGCCCTAGAAGCAGCTCGCTTTGTGACCTTAACTTTGACTCATAATTACAGATCCAGAAAACTGTTCGCAGCCGATCATGGTTGAGAAAAATCTAAGTGAATATGGTCTTCCATGCTCAAATTTGGCAGGATCTTTCTTGGATGGTTGCCTGGGTAGTTCCTACCTTCACGCCCTCCATTCGCCCCGTCTCGCTGCCATCTAGAAAAGTCTCTTGCGCAACTAGAACTGCTGACCATTTGCCAAGGATGGTACTTAAAGCCGTATGAATATACCCGGAAACTTCACAGGATTGCAAGCCAAAAAAGGGTTCCAGACACAGAGGGTTTTGCATAAGCTAGGGCTCTCTTGGTCACGACCTTCAAACGGCCGTCCTTCTTGAGCTGCTTCCAAAGCGCTTTGGCATCGCATCCCCGCGACACACCCTCCACGCCACGATCCACAAGCACCTGAACCTTGCGGCACGGGAAGGAAAGCAAAGCCGGAACAAATAGGGATGCGGGATGCGTTGCCAATGCAACTATTCATGAAAGATTTAAAGTCAATGCGCAGGCGACATGACATGCGTCCATCTGCATGCCATGCTCTAGGTGCAGAACAACAAATCTAAAGTGAAACTGCCCGAAGTTCGAAACAAGATGCACCCCCGCACTTTCATGATGGCTGTCGAGCAGCCGCATAGCAACATGCTCTGCATTGCTTGCCCAGTGCAACTTTCGTTTTCTCATCCCAATGGCGCCAGTTTTCTTGGTCCGACGTCCGACCACAGAGCCAGCATTTCTTCGGCTTAACGCTCCCAGCGGCTTGCAACGGTCAAAAACATCTGAGATCCAGATCGGAAGATTACAAGTGAACCTTGAACTGCATGGGAAGATGCAACCAGCCACCATCAGCACCAATTCCGCCAAGATCAGAACATTGAATGGGCAGAAGATAATAACGAATGTTACAAATTTCCAAACTGCTTTTTAATATGGTCAAGACTACCTCAAGTAGCTGAAGTACTAGCGATCCCATTGATGACTATTTCGTATGAATTACTATTCATGTCGAAAATACTACCTACACTCGGCATACAGTGCGCGAAAGGGCAAGGTCCTCGTACTGCTGCCTCTCCTCGGCACTCAAACTCTGCCATTCCTCCTTCAACAGCTTCAAGAGCTTCCCTCGGGTGTTGCTTCCCTCGGTCCACAGCCATAATAATAAGCAAAAGAATGCCAAAGAGACGAAGCGAGACGATAGCAATCCATGGAAAGGATCAATCTGGCTATGTCAAACTAGTCCCAACAGCTTGCTTAGACTCCTTGGACAGAGGTAAATGCTCCGCTTCTGTGAAAATCCAAGGCTCAGGTTCCATAGATGCTTTGATGCGATCTTTGTTTGCTTGCACAAACATGCCTCACGTAGCAATGGTAATGCGGCTGCGAGCTTTTCCAGTATTGACGTTCGTAATGGATTTGGGCAGCTGATCGGCTGACCTTTTACTGGGATGACATTTGCTTAATTCAGATTGTAACTCCAGCATTGCTCAAGTGCAAACAGCTGCCATGAACCATGTTGATGCACGCATGGAACATTCTGCCAAAGAACCGAACGACCCTTGCGTGGGTTGTCGTGGTTTCTCGCGCACCTTGTCAAGCTTTCACAGCGGCGACATCCAAGCTGGCAACATGATCGAAGGAACTTTAGAAGTGTAACTTTTGACAACAACCGCCACCACCACTCCAACTGCTTGAAAACTACAATCTGACTACAATATCGTCGAGCTACAGCTTACAGCACACTACAACTACAACTGCCATCAACTGTTGGTCCAGCAGCTGTTTCGCTGAGCTATTCTTGAATTCCTGCAACTTTTCTCCCCTATCGGTTTCTATCTTTGGAACTTCAGCCACGGCCTTTTTTCGGTACTAATGGTAATCAAGTAAGTTGCAGTTTGCGATGTTGCCGCTGCGGCGCCTCTGAGCTTCCTTTTCCACTAGGAGCAGCTTCTTGTCGGCTTTCTTGTGGTTCGGATGCTTTCGAGAGCAACCGTTTAACCAGCAACTCTTTCTTTGAGCTTCTGCATTTTAGGCCCTCCGCTCGGAGCCTCGCCTTCAGTTCCTCCACCTCGGGTTGCAATTGGCTACAAATGCCAGCCTGGCGGTGAAGCATCTCAAATGAGGTAAGGTTATAGAAACAGGAAGTAAACCAAATAACGATTACGGGCAGGACATGGAGGACGGCTTCAATTTCGTATGCCGCAGCATTGCTGTGGATCCGACAGTCAAACACATCAGCTCCGCATGTCTGGCCTGCGGATGGACTCTTCTAACCATGAAAAATGCGTGTCGGACTGCAGAGACACACTAAAACTACGCAACCGGTTGACCCGGCGCCCCCGTAAAGGTTGCGAATTTGAAATTGTCATTTTTTGGAGGGTAAGAGACCATGTTCGGTAGTTGCAGGACTCATGACAAAATTCTTACAATGAAATAAGCTTCGGTGGTAACCCCAACAGTCATATAACAAATCCCCAGTGTGCACATGCACACAAACAAAAAGAAGAAACAAAACCTTCTCTGCAAGCTTCTCTGGAACCTCCTCCTGAACCCCTTGAACCTCACCTGGCCCTGCACCAAAGTCTCCCAGAACATTCTCGGGCACTTTCTCTGAAAACCTGTTGTACCTGACCTGCCTCTGCACCAAAGCCTCCCAGGCCTTCTCCGGAACCTTCTCAGGACCGCCGTTGAACCTTGTCTGGAACCCGTTGAACTTGACCTTGGAACCTTCTCTGGCACTTTCTTGTCTCCGGAACCTGGTTGAACCTGACCTGGCGCCTGCAACAGTGCGCACCGGAGCTATTCTGCGCTGAAGGCTCCACTATTTTACGCTGTTGGGAAAAAATTAAATCTAGTACCCCCCAAAAGCGCAAATTTCATTTTGGACCTTTCCGAGGAATCGTACATGGCACCTCTCAAAATCGACAACCGCCGCATGGCTAACACTACCGCACTCTGAGTACAAACAACGAAAGCGCTTGAATGATAAGGATCAAGATGACAAAAGCACTTGCTTGGTGGGATTTCACCTTTGCAGTCGACTGGTCCTCCTCTGATTCTTCCTGCAGTCAAGTCAGTATGATGGGGCCCAAACAAACATAATTGCGTCTGCAGAAAATTTCATGTAAATTTCTACTCAGACACTGTCAAGACACAGTACTTTCAGGAACATACTCACGGCAGATAGCTTCAAGGGCAACTCTCTAGGATACCTCAACAAATCATTTTAGCGTGTGTTCATGCAAGCCTGCTGGTCTTCTCGGGCTGCACTTTGTTGTTCCTGCATGAACGTCTGCTTTAGTGGAGTTGTTTCTGCTGCTCTTGCTACCTATTAACAGTTTTCGCGATGTGCGGAGACAAAGATTTTCATCGGAATTAAGGGCATCGGATTTTTTCTTGTGCTGTTGTTGTACTGCATATGCTTGTCCTGGTTTCACCGTCCCCTTTCCTGTAGACCATCTTGTAGAATACAACACATTGCTCTTGTCCAGCAATTTGGGCAGTCTGCAAAGGCGTCCACGGATCTACACCACATACCGGGCTGTGCTTTTAAGAAAAGGCCAAGTCAATGAAAAACTCAGCGAAGGGAAGACCCAGTGAAGGAAAGATCCATTGAAGAAAAGACCCAGCGAAGGGAAGACCCAGTGAAGGGAAGACCCAGCGACGGGAAGCCCCAGTGAAGGGAAGACCCAGCGAACGGAAAACCCAGCGAAGGGAAGACACAGTTAAGGGAAGACCCAGCGAAGGGAAGACCCAGCGAAGGGAAGACCCAGCGAAGGGAAGACCTAGCGAAGGGAAGACACAGTTAAGGGAAGACCCAGTCAAGGAAAGATCCATTGAAGGGAAGACCCAGCGAAGGAAAGATCTATTGAAGGAAAGACCCAGCAAAGGGAAGATGCACCGCAGGGACGACGCAGTAGGGGGAAGAAAGATCCGGTGAATGGAGGACCCAGCGAAGGGAAGACCCAGCGAAGGGAAGACCCAGTGGAGAGAAGAGAAGAATGAGCAGGTGAAGGAACACCCTGAGGCCCCCCCCTTGATGGGGGGAGGAGGAGGTCAGACCCCCTTCCTCTGGTTGCGGAAGGGGGGGGGAGGATGTGAAGGCCCCCCAACCAAGAGAGGCTTGGAGAGGCTTGGATTAAGCAAGTAGAAGGTAATGATGTAACCCTGGGGGAGAGGAGGAGGTGAGGTCCCCCCCCTGCAGATGCTGAAGGGGGGGGGAGGAGGTCAGACCCCCCTCCCTCGGTCCCTGAGGGGGGTGGGGGGAGGATGTGAAGACCCCCACCTCCTGAGCTGGAGGGACAGAATTTGGGGAACTATGCATGGTACACAGTAAAATGAAACACCCTGGCACCTTAGGTACCCCCAAGGTCGAGTACCAATCCAACTAAGGTCATCCCATGTTTTTAGAAGCCCGTCATAAGATGCTGCGCCCGTTTCGCAGATGCTGAAAATCAACACTTGATGTTCAACCCCAATTCATGAGATGTTGAATTCTACCCTCTGGTAAACTAACATAGCTATGGAAAATCACCGTTTTTAATGGGAAAATCCACGAACTAAATCACCATTTTCAATAGCTATGTTAGTCATAACCAGAGGGTACCCGTAGTTTGTGTGAATTTTCATGCTCCATGGCTGATAGTTTTTATCCAGCCATAGTTCGATGATCTTCCCAAAAAAAAAACGGAGATTTTCCAGCCACGGTTGATGAAACAAAAGAGTACATGATTCAACCCACGTCATGAGATGCTCAACCCCATTATTGTGGTCACGAATTTGATGTTTAACTTCTTCTTTGGTGATTAACCACTAATCCAATAAACCCAATAAATTGTTCAGGCTTAAACATGCTCCCTCCAAACCCCGGGTTCGCCCACACTCAAACAACACAGCCAAACAATATGATATACTTATCACCAGAGGATGAATGAAAACATTGGCTGTACGCAGTGATTTTGACTTTAAGTTTTCAGGATTTAGGGTTTTAATTTAGGGTTTAGGATTTTAGGTTTTGGGGTTTTAGGATTTTAGGGATTTAGGGTGTGTTGTTTTGGAAAGTAAAAAGACTTAAACCCTATTGAGGGATTTGAGCATGTCAAAGGATATGCGGGATTCGCTGCGGGCAAACCTAGGGTTTGCAGCGAACATGCTTAAACCATTTATATTCAGGTGATTTACTGGTTGAACATGGTTAAATTCCCCATGCTTCATGATTCGTAACTAGGATGTCCCTAATGTTCCCTGATTTTTAGTCGGTTTGAAAATCACTGGCTGACATCCCAATGACATGGTCTGAAAATAGAGTGCCGGATTCCAATCAACTGTTTAATCAGTTTCCCATCTAAAATGTGCCATTTTATGAAAATGATGCCCTATTCTTGTGAGACAAATCACATGAAAAATCCCATTAGATCCTCACTGTGAATGGCTAATCAATCTGTCTGAATTATAGTAATTCACTAACCAGAGAAAAATGAAATAAGGTCATTTGGGGACGATTCCCGCAAACTAATCATCATTCCAGTGACGTCACGACGTGAGGTTATGTTTGATTAATGCAGAACAATGACAACGATCATTCATTCAATTAGCTCCATGCTAAATCTCATTAAATCCTCATTTTTGCTGATTGATTAATCCATATTAATCCATTATTCATCCTATTTTGTTGATTCTTCCCGTATTGATGTCTACAAAGCCACGCGAATCGGCTCTCCTTGTAACAGAAACACCCACGCGGTGCCCGGGGCTCGGTCACGTCCTGGACGCTTCACTCCAATAGATATTGGCTATATCGATACATATGTATCTATATATATATGTGTGTGTGTAGGTATGTAATATATATATATATACATATATATATAATATGTGTATGGATATGGATATAGATATTAGGTATAAACACACACATATAGATAGAGATAGGTTCTATCAGATAGATGTACTGTAAATGTAGTCATATGTGAATATAATCATAAAACATTTACGTATGCATACAGTATATACTACCGAGTTACTACAAAGCCAGGCATTGTGCCTGTTTTCATGTGTTTAGCATGCAGTGGGGTAGCATGTAGTGGGGCAAAGCCAATAAGAAACCATCCCTAATTTCACGATAAATGGATAGTAAAAACTATCCCCCATTGGAAGCTTATGGAAATGAATATGATTCAATTCTTGAAGTAAATAGAGAATTGAATCTGGTTGGTCGTATTTAAACCCCTCTGAAAAATATGAATCAAATGGGATTATGAAATTCCCAGTATATGGGGAAAATAATCCAGTCATGTTCCAGTCACCACCAACCAGAAATTTACTGCCATGAAATTTCCATTTATTCACATTTATTCCATCTGTCAAAGCCCGGTTTGGGAAATTCACAGGAGAAAGCTCCCAGTTTTGTTGATGCTTGATCAAACATCATGTTCCCAACATGTCCAAAACTTCCATGGTCAAAAAAAAATAGACTTACCCTCTGGTAAACGTTTACACAGCCATGGAAAACCACCATGCTATTAATGGGTAAATGAACTATTTCGACTGGGCCATTTCCAAAGTGGCGGCTGGGCGCGCCCGGTCCTGTGAAAAGCTGTGCTTCTTTAAGAACTCCTGGCCCATCGATGTCATGAATGTCAATGGATCTGCCACGGCTAAATGGTAAAACCCAGATTTGAAGACCAAATACGTAAAGGTTTTGGTTTGGAACATATATATATATGTATATATATATGTATATATATGTATATATATATAAGGTTTCAAGCACCTCGCTCTTTTCCTTGCAACTGGCACTGCGTGAGTGTCTTTGCACAACCTTGAGCTCCATGGTCATAAAGAACGGTGAGCTCCAAGGGACCCATTTTG
>Ga0126342_10011720_pt1 | contig 15647 bp, 9 predicted proteins | sample Cyp1metagenome_FD_92528 | JGI IMG/M metagenome (GOLD analysis project Ga0126342, IMG submission 92528) | Coral microbial communities from Lord Howe Island, Old Settlement Bay, Australia - Cyphastrea 1 metagenome | ecosystem: Host-associated > Invertebrates > Cnidaria > Coral ...
CAATATATACAATATATACAATATATACAATATATACAATATATACAATATATACAATATATACAATATATACAATATATACAATATACACTATATAAACATATGTGTGTATATATAATATAGTATCCCATGGTGTTTTGTGAATTTCTATACCATTTTTGGGGTATTCACATCCATCACCAGCCCCAGGTGCCACTGAAAGCTCGCCAGGAAGCAGTGTGTGCAGTAGGGGAAGCCCAGTGGAACCATGGGGCATCTATGGATGTCTAGTGATGTATACAATTGCATGTGTATACATGAATATATATAATATATATTATGATTATAAATATATCTATATATATATATACTCATATATATATTATGAGTGTGTATATATATATGTATATTGTATGAATATGCATATGCATATGTGTATATATGTATATATGCGTATACATGGTAGTAGATGGGCACAGATAGCACTGTATTGGATATGGTAGTAATATAGTATAGGTATGGTTGTATGGTTGTATATATGGCAGCATATGGTAGCATATGGTAGTATATACACGGTGATTTAAGGTGAAATTTGGTAGTATTTCTTGATGATGTTCCTAAATATGTAGCTTGCTACCATTGGCTATCAGAGCTGCTATCATGATATTCGGTGAAGAATGGAAGAGTTCTCGACAGCCTTGTTGACAAGGTGGCAGACAATGAGGCAGTGATCTAAGAAACTCTTGGGATCAGGTACGCCTTCGCTGATGACTTTCACTTGAGCCTTGGGGAAAGTCCAGTTCGCCAATAGCAACCTGGCAGGTCCTTTTTCCAGACGTAAGCGCCTGGTTCGACCACCAGCAGTTGAGGATGGTCGAACTGGATTGAATGCAACTTATGCACGGCAGAGAAGGAACCTTGCGTTCACCAACGCAATGTTAGCCAAAGGATAGTTACATACTTCAACTGTTTGCCGATTTGATGTGGAAATCTTTGATACCCAGCCCTAACCAATCTTCACAATTATTGCTGTATCTAAGATCCCAGACTTGGATGACTTGAACATCAGATGTTCACCTTGTTCCACTCCATGGCTGAGAGAAGACCATGGCTTGGGAGGTCTCTCTTCCACACAAAACACTCTTGTACCAAGGCTATAGCAGCTCTGAAGCAGGCGAAGTTTGGGAGTGGTGCTCTGTTTGGAGGTGAAAACACTGAGATTTTTACCCGCCTTTTGGAGATGCAGCCCTCCTCCAATAGGGCCTTGGGGAAAGTAGAAAGGTCAGAAACCGCAGTTTTTCCTGAGCTACCCTCTGGTAGTGAAACATGGCCAGCTGGGAACTCCCTAAATGAAATGTGCATTTCAATTGGAAAATAATCCAGTAAAGGGTGGATTTCCAGCTGGCAATATTGATTACCAGAGGGTAGATCTGGATATGTGTCTTCATATACTTGTAGGTTTTCTGATTGAATTATGAAAAGACTTGGATTTTCAAATGGTAATCCACAACTGTGCAATCATCAGAGATCTACTATAGTTGTAACCTTTCTTCCAAAGTTGATATACTTTACAATGTGGCTCCCCAAAACCGAACGCCAAGTTGCTTTACAACGAACTAGGTCTTGAATATTGTCCGTGGTTGATACACACATATATATGTATAAATACATATATATATATAATACAATATGCATATTTGTGTATATTTAATATATATATAATGGGTGAACATAGACCAACATCCACGACGCGGGGGCCCACATCGGTGCTCGGGATCGGCACCACAGGCGAAGTCGGGAATCCTCCGATTGAGAACCCCTGCGCTGTGCTCGGCGCCCTGGGGAAACGTGATGGAAATTACATGTTTTAACACTCTTAGCCCAGTGAAGTACATATATACATATATATATATATATACTACACAATGTGGGGCCCCCCAGTTATAAGTTGGTTTATAAACCCCATTAACTATAGTTATAAGATGTTATAAGTACAATAAACCATAGTTATTGGAGTTACAAACCAACTTAGCTATCCAGGGGGCCCCGCATTGTATCTATATAGATTATAGTATGTGTATTTATATATATATATATACATGTATTATATACTATATATATATATGTTACCTATTTCTTAATAATAAACAGATATATATATATATAAGCCGCATGACACCACCAACACGATGACCATTGCCCAGGAGCAACCCAGAACCTTCGGCGGTGCCGTTACCTCGCTGGGTGGAGGTGGACTCCCGGGGGCTCCCGGTCTCGATCAATAACCTGGGTTTTCATTGGCGTTTTTGAATGGCGTTTTAACCATGAAAAATGAGATTTACTTATGAAATATGGAGGTTTTATAGGGGTTTTATAGGGGGGTTATAGAGTTTCATGGTTGTGTGATGATTGTGGTTTGTTTGTTTGTTTTTGAGATTTCACCATGAGATACCTGGAATTGCTGAAGATTATCGTTCGCTGGGGGGCTCCTTGAGCAAATCCTTCAGAATCTCGGGTTTTCTCATAGGGCGATATTAATGTCAACGTAGTAACTATCAAGAATATCTGGATACATCAGGGTTGTATGATCGAGAAATTGACGGCTGGTTGATGAACAAATGGTTCGGTGGCTTCGGGTGTTCTACTGCCCCACATGTTGGGGACTATCATCATGACCGGTTCATCCTGTTTTTACCCCGCTGTTTTGTCATGGAAGGGCAGAGGGTTCTCAACATCGGGTCAAGCCAAGGTAAAGATGCTTGTTGCGCTATGAAAAGATGCATACACATTCCCTCTGGTAAACTAAGATACCTATTGAAAATGGCAATTTAGTTCGTTGGTTTTACCTCTTACAAACGGTGATGTTCATTGACTTTCCATATTTATCTTAGTTGACCAGAGGGTAACTCATATAGATACATCTACCATAAACCAACTCGTAATCGTACTTATAAACCAGCCTAGCTATCGTTTGGTGGCCGCATGCCTTTTTCGCAGTTGTTACTATCCTTTTAGTATGTTATTCGTCTTGGAACTCCAATGATTGATCCGCCAAAATCAGATTATTTCTCAGCAAACATGATGAATTGTTTGGGGTGTACCATGGTAGCTCCTGAAGAAAACATCAGGTACAAGCAGTTCTTCCCAAAAAAACATCCAAGCATCAACCATTGGGGGGCCATGATATAACTTTATTCCAAGTAGGGGTGGCTTGAATTTCATGAGCCACAAATTGTGGATGTGTGTTTTTTTTTATGGATCACTCATGATGTCCCACCATCAGCTCTGTAAACCAGGCCTGAGTGTTTCACAGCCGTGGTTCCCATGTTGTTCCAATGGTCCACCCATTACCCTTTGGTAATCGAACATGGCTAGCTGGGAAATCCGTGGAAATCCTCCATAAATGGAGGATCTAATGGGAAAATCATCTATAAACGGAGGTTTTGAAGGAAACATCATCCATAAGTGAAGGTTTATAGCTGGGAACATCATTAAAATACATGGGAAATTCATGAAATTCTAGCCATGTTTGATTTCCGGAGGGTAACGCTAACTTCAACGTTCCAGGAGACTCCATTGGCACCGCTCGAGATCGGGTGCGATTTGGGATGAGCCATGGGTGTGAGTAAGCAAAGTGTGATAATATCGTATGATAATGTATATATATACCAGACCATTCCTTGTGACCTTGTTTGTGTTTTTTGCTAAGTGGCCTTTGGAAAGAGGTCAGTTAAGGAAAACGTAGACAGAGGTCAGTTAAGGAAAACGTAGAAAGTGGCCCATCAGTGACACGCAAGTGACACGCAGGTGACACGCAGACAGCCAATCCTTAAGTGACCTTTTTAAGGCTTAAGTGACCTTTTCAGGGTCCTAAATGACCTCGTTTCATCCCACCTCGAAACTCCAGTGACACGCAAGTGACACGCAGTGACACGCAGAAATCATGTGATCAGCCAGGCAAAGAGGTCACTTGAGGATTCTTGAAACGAGGTCACTTATACAGTATACATGATTGATCTTGTAAGTCACCGTTTGGCACTTTGGGTCTAAGTGGCTTCCATTAGAGGGCAGAAGTAACTGCCTGGTATATAGTTATATGTATATATATAAGTATGATTAAGTATGTATCTATATATATATATGTATGTATATTATATATATATGCCAGCGACCCACTCCCATTTTGTTCCTGCATGATTGGACGGTCCAATCACATCCTCATCGTGAAGCCTTCACATTCCATCTGAAACGAATATCATTTTGGATCCACAGGGAAGGGATGTCAAGCTATGCCCAGCAACTTTGAGATGGCCTACAGAATTTGGTGACAATCCCATTCCCTGAATTAACATCACCATTGTGTGGTCTCAAATATGTGTAAATCCCCTAGTAAACCATGGCTTAGGAGATGCACAATATTGGGGGGAAGGGATTATTGACTGATTTTGGTCTGCGTGTGGCTTCCTGTCTTGGACATGAGCAGGATGAGGTGATTCTGAGACAGACTGACTCCTTCTTGTCGTTTAAATCATCCAGATGCTCTACAGCCAACTCCCAGTTTATGTGGTTTTATTTTTTTAGATGTGTTCAATGGTTTGCAGAATCACACCCTCTGGTAATTCAAGATAGCTATTGAAGAAGGCCATTTAAAACTTATTTCGTTGATTCACGTATATTCACATATTAAACATGGTGATCTTCCAGTTCGTAAACTGTTCAATTACCAGAGGATAAAGCTGGCAAAACCCCGCGAAACTGGGGGCCATAGCGGGATAATCCTGGAAGCTCGCCGATCCTCGCGTCACTGGAATGATATATATATAGTTTCAAGGGATACGAAATCAAACGTAAACCTGTTTCAGGTGGGTGTGTTTTTTTTTGATTATCCAGAATGGAATGTCCAACAGTAGTGAAATAAAATAGGGCATACCGCGAAATAGGAAATAGGCGTCTAATAGGGAAGATAATTATGCGTCGCATTTTTTCAGACAAACATACAAGGTGGTGCCTCCAATTTCAAGTTGGTTTGCACACCAATCAATGATATTTTAATCTATATCTACCATAAGCCATCACAAACCCTGGTTATGCTACTTTAGTTACAAACCCTGTTAGATTCCACTACTATAAACCCTACTATAGTTATAAACCAACTTAGCAGTTCACTGGATCACCAGCTTTCGGCCAGGAGTCCATTTCTCTTCCCCGATTCGCTTCAATCGTCGCCGCTGCCGCTTGGCTATGCGTGGAAAATCCCCTGTGATAAAACCATGGATGGTTTCTAGTTAACGGGATATCATCTACAGTTATGGCCATGGCTACCAGTTATAAGTGGTGATAAATCTATGGGATGAGCAACATTTTATAAATGAGGTTATATATTAGTACTTATAACTGATAAATGGCCATAACTGTATGTTTTATGATTGTTTTTGTTTTTCATACCCCAAAAGGGAATAAATCAACCAGTATTGGGAAAGATTAGCCATACAATCCATATAACCCATGTGCCGCTTGGCTATGTCCAATGGGAACATCTGAACATATTGCATTAAACATAGCTATAGAAATCTACGGGTTTCCCAAGTTTTTTCGAAGGTAATCTGGGAAAATAAGATATAATTTCTTCCGTCAAATATCAAAAGCCTACAGTAAATGAATCGGGTCCCCTTATATGAACAAACGTCTCATCAACATTAGTCTGGTTGGTGGTTTCACGGATTATTTTCCATCCAAGAAATGGGACGGCAATTTCAAGTGACTGTTATTTGTTCGTCATATTCGTATTCGGTATTCGTCATATTCTTTGGTTGAAACCACAACTCAGATAAGCATCGCTCTAAAACCTACAGTGTTATTTTACCACCAGTCAATTGCCAACTTGGTATATAACTAGGTTCACAATGGTGGTTTTATGATATCTGCACTTGAATGGGTGGGGCAAAAACCAAGATCCACAACTGGAGATCCCTACCTCGCGGGAAAATGGGACTTTCATCCCTCAAAGTTACAGCTGGAGTCGAGGCAAGCCCACCCGAGTGCTCTGAGTGTGGCATATTTACCAAAAGTGGATGTGGTCTATCATGGTCTATCATGTTACTTCAATATGGTCCACCAAACTCTTGCTGGTTTTCCTTTGGACTACAACTACATGGAAAGAAATTCAGAACCAAAACAAAACCAAGTCACCAAAGTAATGCAGAAAATGTCCTATTGCACCTGCCAGGGTTATAAGTGGGTGCATAAAGCCATCAAACTATAGATGCATCTTCCATAAACCATAGAAAGTCTAGTGTTACACCAGCTTACACAGTATAGATCAAGTAACTCTCTGTTGTTGTTGGTTGAATTACCATCTGGTTATTTAACACAGCCATGGAAAATCCCTTCCCTTAATGGAGGTTTCTAGCTGGGAAAATCATCTATTTCTATGGGCCATCTATACCATGGCGAACTGTTAGTCATAACCAGAGGGTTCCATTAACTATCTGTTGAACATATCCCATTTATAGTTGATTTACCCATGAAAAAAATGGTGATGTTCCATAGTTTTTTGTATGTTTTCCGCCCATGTTCCCCAGCATTCCGCCATCCTGGGTCCTGCACAGGGAGGCAACTCAGCTCGCTGCGCCGAAGAGCTTCGATTTTTCACGGTTCAAAGTGCAGGCGATGCGATTTTTAGGAAATGTAGAAGGTGAAAGATGGGGGATGATCATTAGATTATATATACCCTCTGGCAAATTAACATAGACCCTGGCAGATAGGGGTTGGAAGATTAGTTTCCATTAAAACTAGGCTATTTTCAGGGTCTATGTTAATTTACCAGAGGGTATATATATATATATATGTATATTTATGTATATATATATATACTGATAAGGATCCAGATATTCTAATCTGGTATATCACATAGAGTACTTATATATATATATAGAATTATGATTTGTCTGAAAATAGTGTAATTACCCCTAACGCCAAAGGTTAATGCTCATTTTCGCTATTAAATGGCTATAATTGCGGGTATACCCAATTTCCAGACACACTCATATCAGTGTTTTGAGAGGGCTGCGGGCAAATCGAGGTGTTTGTTTGTAAGAATGACATGATATCATATAGTGCTTATAATTATTCAATATATTTGATTGTATACACTCCAGAGAAGAACCATGGAAACCTACTCAACAAAAATGCATGTTCATAAATACGATTCCATTTAACCATCTAATCCCGTATTTTTAAGTCAACCACAACGAGGAAACTACAAACGATATTGGGAATTCACATTGTTCTTAACTGTTTGGTTGTGTTATTGTTTGCTAATACATTTTAATTGCACACCTATCTAATTGTAAATCTATGTACGACAAACCATAAGCTAAATCTATAGTTATTTCAACCATCTTATTAGCTTATTATCATAAATTCATAATGTTCCCCATGTTTGCCTTAAAGTCACCACATCCCCTATTCGTTTCCCCTGAGGCATGACACTTTCCCACCAACCGATCCTCACTGCAGGCTGAGCGGATTGCCTCCTCCAAGTAACAGCGTAACGGCACCGGCGAGAAGACGAATCTCCGTGAAACGGGTGGTAGAAAAGAACATGTCATAAAAAAGCCACCGTTTGTTTGGAATAACCATAGAGTTCAAAAGAAGCAGTCAGTTTTTTTTGCGTTTGAATCAACGATATTCCATGCATTGTGTTCATTTATGATGAACAATGGTTTTTGCTGAAACGCATTTAATCTGACCATGTGACCCATGAAATATTCGATGCTTTTCGTGGTGTTCCTATTTTGCAATATTAGGGAACTCATTACATCACCCGCGCTGAGGACGAGGTTGGATTTATCAGTTTTTTGGGCGGTACGAGGTAAGCGTCACCCTGCCGCATGATGCTAACGACATTGCAAGCTGTGAGTCTTCCAGCTGAGTAGTGACGAAGACAATTCATCAGAAAGTTTGAAGATGAGCAGGTCAAGACATTTTTTGGCAGTCTAGTCGGTTACACATTTATTTCTGTTTCTACGGTTTCTACGCAGGATTTGATGGTCCTTGTTTATACAGTTATGGCCATTTACCAGTTATAAGTGGTTATAAATGGGATTATACATTCTATAAATGGGGTTTTGTTAGTACTTATAACTGATAAATGGCCATAACTGTATATCTAATAACACACAACCAAAAATCCAAATCTGCGAAGATGCTTCCACTGTGAACGGGACAGCGCGCCAAAATCAATAGATCTTCCAGTGCAAGTAAATATGTGCTGAACTGCAACTGTGCATCGTGTTGAGTATCAACTGGACCCATGTTTGTGAACATTTTATTAAGTAAATATTTAGTATATCGTCATAGTAAATAGCTGAAATGAACAGAAACTCGATTTAATATGCTGACATATGCTGACATTATTTGTCCACAATATAGATGGCATATTGATATCATTTTGCGTCTGCCATCTATTTGTTACCCCATTCTTCAATCCAAAAGGGTTTGGGGTAGTTCGCATGGACCCAATCAGTCGGATGTCTAGATACCTGCTCAGTGGAAGACTCCAATCTCTTCGCCGCTGCGAAAATGCGAACTGCGTTCCACTGAGCGACTAAGTCACTTTTGCCTTGCCACGTCGATGGTTTGACTAAGTCAATACATGAGGGAATCTTTAAGGTTATCTGATTGATGGTTTGGAAGATTTTTTATTTGTCCTTATATTGGGAATAATAATCCCAACTTATCCCAACTGATTACAATAATATTTTTCAGAGGGGTAGGTCAACCACAAACCAGTTATGGTCCAAACACTCTGCCATTCTTTTAACAAGTGGCACATTCCGAGGGTTCAGTCTGGTCCAGCGGTGCTGCATTGCCATTCGATGGTGATTTCCACTTGCGGTTTGAATCCGGACGGTGTTTGGGCTATCTTAGTCCCTCTTAGCTCGGGTGTTCCATTTAATGATTTGTTTGACTCCGGCTTGTTGCAGTAATCCTTTAATATGTTTATATCATGATGCTTTCACTGTGCAGAGGGCTTTAAGTCACTTGAAAGCTCCGAGATCAGAGTGTGTCGGCCGAGACAGATAATCCAGATAGGGAGCAAGGATTGAAAACTCATGGCTTTGGGGTTTAAAACCAATTTGAAACTAGATGTATTGTGCAATGGTTAACTACATTTCAAGTGGCTGGGGATATAGTAGTGGGGACCCACTTGATGGAAGCAACGCAGTTTTTCATGGAGTCTTGAAAAAAAAAGCAGGTGTGATTCAGATCCCGTCCTTCTACTTGCTGTGCGACAACATGAGTTGCAAAGGTCAGGAAACACAAAGAAAACAGACACCAAAGTCTTAGACAAAGTCAGCATATGTCCGGCTGATTTCCATTGTTTTTTCCCAGATTCGAGCCATTCCTTCCGTCACGCGGCAGCTGGCGACGGAACAGGTCTGCCAAGGGGGGGATGTCCCTTAGGATGTTTTAGGATGTTTTAGGTGACATGGGGTACCAAAAACACGTGATTTTTCATCCACTGTGAACAGGAATCAACTATGGATTTGGCAATGTCATTCCCAATCGACTTTCATGTTATTCAGGATGGTTGAAACGACCAAGCTAGATCCACCCAGAGCACAGGTATGGATGATCAGCCGAGCTTAATATCTCAATTTATGCATTTATTCCCGACAGTTGGGCTGCTCATAAACAACGACTGGGCCAGTCCAATGTTCATTGGATTGTTGTGTTTTTTTCAATATATGGTATTGCAAGAAAGCAACAGATTTCAGGTCACTCACATTGTTGTACCTTTGCCAGCTTTGAAGTTAGACTTTGTAGTGGGTGTTTGTCCTTCTTTGGTAAAACCCTGGCATTGTTGACTGTTTTTTTGTGTACTTTGATATTTGATTTTGACATGCAAGCTAATTTTAACATGGAACCAAGACAAGGTGTTTGGAAAAGCTGGTTTTCGTGTTCTAATCTGGTCATCAAGTTGGTTCCATGGTAACTTTAGGGGATGCTTAATGCTTTGTGTCAAAATGATATTCTGCTCCATCTCAGGGTACCCTCTGGTAAACTAACATAACTATTGAACATCACCATTTTTAATGGGAAAAACCACTATAAATCACCATTTTCAATAGCTATGTTAGTTTACCAGAGGGTAACCATTCTCTCGTGTTTTCATATGTGTTTTTTCCTACAAGAAGCAGTGATGTCTTACCTACGCCAGGCGGACTGAGATGGGGAGGAGATGTGGGAGGCTACAGAGATAACGTAGCAAGCATGCCATCAATTTTGCCTTGTAGTTTTCAATTGGGTTTGTCTGAAAATGCCGTATACTCCCAAATGTCTAGCCATTTTTAGGGAACATCATGATTGACCAATGGATTTCGGAATTTAGGGCTACCCTATTTGAAGATATTTGAAGCCAATCCCAATTTTTTTTTGTTCCTCAAAAAATAACGGATTTCCTGAAGCAATTTTACCATGTCGTTGTGCAGTCCATCCCCAGGAAAATCCAATGGTAATTGCTTTTCCAGGGAAAATCTTCACCGGTTTTTCCATGGTTTTTCCCATGCCAAAAAAGCAAGGGCTTTCCGGTGTAAATTTTCACTGGAAAACCATCCCATAGTTCACGTAATACAGCCTTGGCTTCATTGGAAGAATAGGTGATGATCCGAAGCCACAAAGAAGAGAACTAGCCTCTGGCAAACCAACATAGCTATTGAAAATGGCCATGTATAGGGATTTTTTCCCATTAAACATGGTGATTTTCCATACTCAAATGGTTTCGAATGTTCCGTCCCTAGATGCAGATCCTTTCCAGCAAAAGTTTCTGCAGACTGACGCCATTTTTTGGAACCGCACTGCGTTGGATGTAGTCACCTTGTGTTGAATGTAGTGCGTTGATTGCGTTGGCTGGTAATGCATGGAAACTACAGATGGAGAAGGTCGGAAACTGGAACTTGGAGGGCTAGAGTTTGCTCGGCAAAGAAGATGTGAAATGGTTGAAACCAATAACTAACAACTACACTGTGGGCCCTCCAAACCCCCAAAATGATGCTTATAATTAAACAACTTAGTAGAATTCGTTTCTAGTATCCTTTTTGGGGGTTACTAATTAATTATATTGTTGATATCTCAGAAGAACCTAAATCACATGGAAACCCATCCAAATAATATGACGGTTGGCCCGCTAGAAAAAAAAAACATCCACCGAATGGGCGACTTTTAGCCGTCCACCACCCGTGGTTCTGCCTTGGATTTTGTTTTCGAAGGGTCATCAACTGGATGTTGTATCAGCTACCGTGAGGTAAACTAACATAGATATGGAAAACCAGCGTTTCTCCTTTTCACCAGAAGACTGTCCATATTTATATATATATATATATCCTAGTTCTAGTCTACGATAATTGTGGATTTTCTTGTAAAATAATTCTATTTTAGACCAGAATAGTTCTAGATACAGTTCTAGTCTATAATATCCTAGTTCTATCTATTTATATATCCTGCAACCAACTATATCTTTTGTGGATTTTCCATATCTATAGGTTTACTAAGTCCATCAGTTCTATGAAAACGTTTCTTAGATAGGCCATGAGGTTGGTTACTTAATTTCCACCAACGAAATGCTTCATATCTCCATCTTAGTAACAATTGAGACCTTTTTCACATGTCATGTGTCCCATTTCTGTTGCTTGAATCAAGTTGAGGCCTTATTCAATTTGAATATGTTTGAACTAATTATATGGTTTATTCTGTTAAATATTCAATTTGAATATGGTTCATATCCCGTTAATAAACTGGTTGGTGGTTTGGAACTTTTTTTATTTTTTCCATTCAATTGGGAATGTCATCATCCCAACTGACGAACTCATATTTTTCAGAGGGGTAGGTCAACCACCAACCAATATACCATTCCCAACATCAATACCCAGATGCTCCATGTATGGTATATTTACCTACATTTGGGCGATTTTTGGGGTAAATGTAGGTACATATTCCATACATGGAGCATCTGGGATATGGTTTATTTTGTTAATTCTGTTCATATCCCGTTAATAAACCATTGCTGCTTGAATCTCCACGTTTTCACGAGATATTTTTGTTATCCTCATCACACGTTTGGCACGTTGGTGGTTTGGTTGATGTTTATGTCGACATTGCGCTCTGGTTTTTTAAAGTAGGGAACTGGAGAATCACCATGTTTAATAGGTAATTTGTCAAACATCATCTTTTTCTATGGGCCATTTTCCATATGTTAAATTTCCAGAGGGTATTATGATTATTATAATGTGGGTAAAACAATAATGAACCATCCTCCAGTCATCACCATTTTTATAGATGGTATGGTTACCAGTCCCAGTCATGGGTGGTCTATCTTCATTATGTTTTCCACCTTACTGGTATAAGATATATTACCTATGGCATATTAATGGATTATCGGATTATCTCTTATTCTCCATTCATAGGTATGAATAGAATTTTAGTAGATATATTCCATTTTTCCATGTTACCTATGATAATCATAGGATATTCATGGGATATTAATGGAATATTATCTATGGATATCTACATTCTGTGTTTTGTTTCCTCATGTTCCCCATCAATGTAATATAATAGATATCTGGTTGGTGGTTTCGAAATTTTTTTTATTTTTCCAGATATTGGGAAGAATAATCCCAACTGACTTTCATATTTTTCAGAGGGGTGGGTCAACCACCAACCAGAGTTTCACTTAACTCCATTATTTAGTCACCATTACTCACCATGATTAATTATTAACCATTAATCACCAGTATTAACCATAATACAAAACCACAAATCCATATATGTGTTTATCCCATTATCCCATTATCCCGTTAATATAGCTATGATATTCCATTAAACAGCTATTACCATTGGATAATTAATAGCTATCATATATCCCATTATTATAGATTGTCATTAACCCATTATCATTAATATATAGATGTGTTTAATATGAATGGTATATAAATTCCATTAATAATATACCATTAATAGCTATTTAATATTAATATACCATTAATATTCCATTAAACAGCTATTATTTAATATGGGTAATTAATAGCTATAAGATCTATGTTTATCATGATTCAACGATGACGTCGTTTTTGGGGACCATGATCCCACCGAACATTTTGGGACCATGTAATTGAAGCTTTATTCCCGGATGGTCACAGCTATGGCCATTTACCAGTTATAATGGGATTATACATTCTATAAATGGGGTTATAAGTACTTATAGCTGATAAATGGCCATAACTGCAGCAAGCGAGGTTTTTACAGGTTCTGTAAACAACCACAACAACAACAAGAAGAATAAACACAACTTGATGGTTTCCAAGTAAACATTCTGCAATGTGGATAGAACAACAGATAACACAGACATGGAGAACTATGTTTATAGATTGTTAGAAAGTTAGACATCTCTGTTAAATAGATCTATTTGTCTAAACTAATACCTCTATTTTCGTGATGGTTAACCCTCCAGAGTCTTCTCCAAATGGTGAAAGTTCATGGATCACATCCTTGGTTGATCATGGCCATGTTCCTGTCTGGAAAATAGATGGATGATGGAAAACCTCCAGTAATGACTAGATGAATAATCATATTGGATGGAGAGTGTGATATCAACTTATATCAACACATATTTTAGCCAAACCGTCCTATGATGCCCATATTCCATCACCATCAATATGTGTTCTTTCTGATCATCAACTTCATATTATTATGCTATCTGATGTTCCCCACTTAATCAATGTTATCTGATTGTTCCGTCACTTTTCCTATGTTATCTGATTTTCGATAGTTTTCCCCACTTAAGAGGCATAGTAGCATCGTGATTCCAGAACCAGATCACAAGCACTGCAGGAGTCGGAGTCGCCGGCGACGAGCTTCTCAACGCTCCAGGTTCGGGAGCTGTAGGAAAATACGGTGATTTGATCGAGCAAAAATGGAGAAAAATGTGGGATTTCCATGGATTTCCATGGGATTGTTGTCGCCAAAGTATGGCTAAGTTGACACACAAACATAGCGTAAAGTTAAATGTTGGGTTCGGGATCCAACGATAGTTAATGGGTTCAGAAACCAAATCATAACTCGGGGGACCTAGCACCTTGTAGGGAATTTCAAGAACGCCTGGATATGTAATATGTAATATGGACTATATATGATTACGTTTAAAACGTGACGATGTTACCTGAAATTCCATTCAAAAAAGAAAACTGGTTGAGGATTAAGGTAATCTAATATGGAAACATAAGTTTGGGATGTGATGAAACTTCATGAACTTTGAGATTTGTCGGAACTTTGGAAGCAACGAGGGAAACACGTACGGAACCTGGGATTGAATGAAACATCTATGGGGATTTAGGTGATTTGTTTGCTTATGTATACCAGGGATAGAACCAACAATGATGAGCAAAAGACACCCATGCTTCTTGGTTCTAGACCCATCAGTGTTGGTGACACACACAGACCCCAGTCTTCCCTATTTCATTAGATTGGTTTAAGGGTAGATTTACAGGAACACCCTATATCTAATGGTAAAAACAATGGTTTCCGGTTAAGATTTTCCCTGGAAAACCAAAATAAAGCCAACACGTCATTGCACCCTATTGATTTTCAGCGGAAATGGACGATGGTTCTCACTTTCGCATATTCTCAGGGTTGAAACCACCATTCCAATGACATGTTTTTTTTCCAGGCAGAAAATTGGATTGAGAGCCAAACTAAATGGAGTTAACCGGAGAAGAATGGTGGATTCATGGGAGATCTTAATAGAAAAATGTATGATAGGACAACTATAATTACCCTCTGGTTATTTAACATAGCCATGGTATAGATGGCCCATTTATAGATGGTTTATCTATTAAAAATAGTGATTTTCCATGGCTATGTTAAATAACCAGAGGGTAAAACTAATTATAGATACATAAAACTTATAGTAGAACACTATATACATATATAATAATTAAATCCCATATATATTTTTAACTAATCATAAATAGATCTGAACAACACGCATTGGATCGGCCCTAGGTCAAGAGGGGCGCGAAAGGAGGATCAAGGCAAAGCTGGTAGTGATGGCTCGTTGGTGGTAGCCTATGACACGGAACAATGGTAAACATCATGGGCTGCTTTACTAAAGGGCTGATATCTATATATTAATAAACAGTGGTAAACAGTGGTAAACTAGATATCTATATATATATTACTAAAGGGCTGCCGCCCCCTGCCCCCTGGGCCTCCGATTTAACGGAACTCTACTGGGGAAGGGGATTATTGATAGACCGATGAACCATCGCAGTGGGTCATTTGGAAGCAACCATGAACATAGTATGGTCCACACCCCCCGAGTACTCCTAGGATCGCTGATGGCAAATAGCTCCCGTGTTACAACATGACCTGTCAAACACCATTGTTTGGCATTGATTTGGGGCCACTTGCTGGGATCACCACTGTTTTCCCAGGAAATTAATTTAGCCATAAAGGTCATCCATTGTTTGATGGAAGGCTAGGGTATATATATATACCATAACCCCCCAACGTACCATAATTGGTGACTTAAATTTTACAAACCAAACGTACCACAATTGGTGAGCCATAAGATGGGCAGAAAACATACATGTTGAATTGCTCACATTCCC
>Ga0126342_10011721_pt1 | contig 15647 bp, 19 predicted proteins | sample Cyp1metagenome_FD_92528 | JGI IMG/M metagenome (GOLD analysis project Ga0126342, IMG submission 92528) | Coral microbial communities from Lord Howe Island, Old Settlement Bay, Australia - Cyphastrea 1 metagenome | ecosystem: Host-associated > Invertebrates > Cnidaria > Coral ...
CAGTCAGCATTCTTGTGAATGCATCTCCATTGCCAAGCTCTAGCATACACCATCAAGAGGTCACTTTTGGCACTCAAGTTGCTGGGAATTGACTTTTTCATCAGATTCCACTTTCAGCAGCGTCGCAACATGTAACGTAGTAAACGATCCCGGAGATCTCAGCAGCGTAGCAATATTTCATGTACGAAGTACAAGGAACATTAACATGCCGCTCCGCCATCCCACCCCACCCCAGCAGCAGCGTAGCAACATGTAACGTAGTAAACGATCCCAGAGATCTCAGCAGCATGCCAATATATCATGTACGAAGTACAAGGAACGTTAACATGCCCCCCCACCCCACCCCACAATCGCGACATTCAAAAACGTGCGTTTTACGGGCACGGTTTTCGGTCCGCAGGCAAAAACAACTATATATATGTGTGTGTGTGTGTCTAGCCTACAGGTTTTCACAGTTTTCACCACCATGTCATGTCCAGGTTGTTGATCAATTCCCACGGTATGATTGAAACATTGTGGAAGAAAAATCCATCTGCAGCAAGTGGCAAAGTTAGCACAACCATGGACTCACCAAAGTTCGAGGAAGCCGCAACGGATTTCACTGAGCGCGGGCAAGGGCGGTCCAGGACCGATGGGGGATGAAAAAAAATGGCGGGCTTTGATGGTGATTTTGATGGGCTTCGTAAGAATTGAAACTAGTTTTTTGTTAATGGGATTCAGTGGGTTTTATGATTTAATTATAGGATATAAGTGGACTTATGAACTACTGGGGTGAGTATCCACCGGTACTTTCAACAATGGAACATAGCCGCCTATGAAACAAGGGTGATTTTCCATATTATTACCCGAGATTAGATTTAAAAAAAATCTTACAATTGTAGTGAAAAAGAAGGTTTCCAAAGATTTGAAAGGCAGGCCATTTCAGTTACCCTAACTTCATCAGGAACCATCCATAGTTCGACACTACGTTGGAGGCCGTGGGATTTCTCAGGCTGTGCCGAAATCGGACAATGTCACGGTCTATCATGTTGTCGTTCTCCCAAAAACGATATAAAACATGGTGTTTAGAGATTGGCATACCACATTATCCACGTTTCTTATTTGAGCCTCCGTGATCAAAGATGGTTTGCTGGAAAATTCCCGATTTAGTTCGGTGTTTTGTTCCATTGAAATCTCCATGGCTAGTCGGGGACTTCACAGCGGCCTGCTATGTTTGATGACAGAATTTTGGGCAAACCACCTCCACATAGTATCTTGGACTTAAGTAACCACCAACAGCAAAAAAACACAAACTCAGAATAGTTCAGAATCATATTCCATATATTTCTATACAGATTCAGCAGTGGATATTCCAGTGGTAAACTAACAGTTCGCTGGAAAATCACAATGTTTAAATATGTTTAATGTGTAAATCAACGAACTACATGGTCATTTTCAGTAGCAAACTGTTAGTCATTACCAGAGGGTATTGATATCATTATTAACCCATCATTAGCCATTATATGATTATTCACGGGAAGATCCTGACCGGAAACCAATGGTGTTTTGACCATTTAAATATGAGTGATAAAATAAACTGGGAACATCCACAAGAAAAGCCATGGTTTTGACCATTGTTTATATGGGAAAAAAACAGATTCCGCAAGAAAAACCATTGTTTTCACCATGGAAAAACAATGGCTTCCCGTACAATGTCCATTGGCATCTCCAAAAATCCTCCGCTGCTGCCTTCAGAGTCCAAGCCCAAGGCCTTTTCAAAGTCATCCTCAGGCCTCGGTGTCAGTCTTGTTAACATCCCTCACATGGAAAAAACATATCAACCATCCATATATCTGGTTGGTGGTTGAGGCACCCCTCTGAAAAATATGAGTTCGTCAGTTGGGATTATTATTCCCAATATATGGAAAAATGGTTCCAAACCACAAACCAGTCATGGAACCCATTTCATGCCATATTGCATCCAACAAAAAAACATATTAATCATCCATATATAACCCATATTTCATCCCATATGATAAGTGGGGATATGCCATTAATCTAATTGTTGTTCTTTTTGAACTATTTACTAAGAAGGATGCACCCCCAAGTGAGAAAAACATCATGTTTTATAACTAGCGATAGATTGTCAATCTAGGATTTTCCCAGCTGTGAAGATGTTTGAAGGGAATATCTTAGGACAAAAAAACGTTTATTTGGCAGGCAAATGTTTGATGACGATCTCGGAGACTCATTGAATTTCATTGAGCTTCACATCAGTATAGGCAGTAGGTCAAACATTAAGACCCGGCCAGAAAAATTCACCACAATATAATGAGTTTGTCAAAAACAACAGCATAAACCTCGATTTCTTGAGTAACTAGATAGCTGTCGTTTAAAATCATCAAAACTCAATAGAGTCATTAGAGAAACTAGAGCAACATTTTTTTCAGCCGCCTTTGCTTCCCGCGAAAAAACACAAATTAATTCAGATTCACTATTAATTAAACGTTGCTGGTTGAAATTCATTGGAATATATTGCAATGTTTCTAAGTTTCTCATGAGTAATCTAACCATATATAACAATATATATAACCATACATAACCACATATAAAACAACTATAACACCATCTATCAATGAACCATCCATGAAGATCACCCGTGCTCACCGAGGCACTGCTCCTCTGTAGGTTCCTGATCCTCGGGGATAACGTTGACGACATTCACGACCTCGCCCACATCGGACTCCATATCCAATTGCTGCATCTGTTCCGTCTCCTGCGTGGATCGAAAAACAACACTCTTTGGGGATAGAGGCCCTTCTGAACCAAGACAATGGCAATTTGGGATTTCTGACCTGGAAACTACTGATCCAGTTTCGGTGGCTGTTGTTCTGGGCCTTGCGATCTCAACAGCAAAATACTCCACGTGATGTGAAGTTTGTTTGAGGTACTTGCTGCCCAATTGTACTGTATTTGGAAACGATATCAAAAAAATGACTGCTTGTGATGGGGTAGCAGCTACCAGGTAGCAACTTTATCCAACTCAAGATGCCCTTCACCAGTCTTCTTCGCCCTGGTCCCTCTGGCAATGACTTTGTTTTGGAGGGCCCTGCGCGTGGCTACCGAACTACTCTTAATCTATCTAGCTGTCTAGATGGATTTGTATAAATACAACATATACACAAAGAGGCACAAATTTATGCATTACTGTATCAAAAATAAACACGGACACATATTTACATGTACATTTATATGCGCATATATACATATATAATTATATATATATATATGTATATATATGTATAAACAAAAGAAAGACGCATATAATCATATATATAGAAACATGTATAATCATGAAAGATATATATATATATGGCATATATATATAATATAGTATAGACTGGTATGAAACATCATATATGATCAATTAATTTCATCACATATGATATCCTTCTGGCTCCAGCCTCGGCTGCGGATCCCACTGTGCAGGGGGACCGGATCAAGGATGGTGACATTACCACGGGGGACATCATGGTGTCAGGTGCCTCAGACGACTCAAGCGATGATGAGCTGTGGAGTGATTTCTGGAGTTTATGGAGGATTGTGGAGATATGAAATCTGATGTTTCCTATGAAAAACAAAACAGTAAATTTGGGGAGATCATCAGCAATCATCAGATATACATCAGCTATACTTTCGGCACTATTGCTGTTGACAAAAGGACTATGAATCGGCAATCCATGGACCATGGACCGAAGGATTTGGTGTCTGGAAGATATCCACCAGTTGGACAAAACTGGGCGCCTGGAAAGTATCACATATAGTATACCCTCCGGTTATTTAACATAGCCATGGGAAATGGCCCATTTATAGATGGTTTACCTATTAAGAATGGTGATTTTCCATGGCTATATGTTAAATAACCAGATGGTAATCTAATTTATCTGCATTATAAAAGTTGCGCTACTAGTTATCATATCAAATAATTACAAAGTTCATGATATTAAAAATGTATTATTACATATTGATTATGGCAAATCTGATCATATCCAAAAAGTAAAGCAAATCTATCATCTATATACTTGAAATCAATTATGAGAAACTAATATTTATATGTTATTTATTGAAGTTACCACACTGGATACTATTTAAATCTATTTAATATCATCAACTTGTATTAGATATTTTATCATACTCTAAGCGGTGGAGCTCTGGGTCCCCTGGGGTCCCCTGGTGGCTTGGCATCTGAGTCTCTATGATTAGTTCATCCGTTCAGTCGCGTTTTCACTCACAATTACACTACACTTTATTAAACATTAAATATGGATTGTCAAATTTACATTTATGTTCTTTTATGTTATATATTATGCGTTAAACATATCTTAGATCATATACGATATAAAATTACATTATAATATCTATATCGTTCTACATTCAGATTCGTAGATCCACCCCGGCAAGAAATGCATTAGTCATCCCGGAAAGTAGCCGCCCATCTCTTTGAGAAGCCATGGTTAACATGTTTTTTTGGGTGGCGGCCGTCGTCCGATACGTCCGCGTCTGCAAGATACGTCTACCAACCTATGGTGCCCTGATGGTTCATAGACTTCTACTGTAGCAGCTGTAGCACTGGCTGTAGAAGCCTTGAGTCCCATGAATCTTGCAGGCCACGTGCAAGTGGATACGGAACAATCAAATAACCAGGAACAACCCAAAAAATGCATGCGGAAACATATATTAGAAAAGGTCACACTGGAATCCAAACGGATTCTCACGAGTATTGTTGTGTTGCTCGATAATCCCCAAAGTTTAAAGTCTCCGTTGGCATGGGACTGCCGCACGTGCAGCATACACTGCATACCACTGTCCAGGTTGTAAGGGCCCTAATCAATGAGTTTTCCCCACAAACTTCGGAGATTGTCACAGCTAAAATTCAGATACTCCCAGTAGCCCCCCGATCTGCTCTGATCCTAGCCACAAGTTTTTCTGCGCACGGTGCACAGCAGATTTTCTCACAAGTTGAGCCAGTTAAAAGAAACTCTGCAGCGACCGCGCAAAGAAATGGGATAGTAGGTACAGAGTGTAAATACCTATACAGGAAGAGCTGACACAAAATCTAGATACCCCCAGCTGACAGTTGGAGCTAAAACCAAGTTATATTCCAGTGGATAGGAAGGGTTCAAGACCGGCCCAACCATCAACCCTTGTGGAATCATTTCAAAGTGAAACCATCACTCACGCAAGATATATTTTGGGAAGAACAAGCGGGTCTCTTTTGGTTTCCTTTCCATGGGGAATGCTTCTAAGTCCTTCATGTGAACGGCGTGTAAGAAGCGGGGCTTGTTGGAAAGGAGAGAGCGAGGCCAAGGTCGGGAAAACATCCACCATCATCAAACTATCAGTCAAAAACAAACACACACACATATATATATATATATATATATTTATACATATATTTATATATATATTGGTATCATATACATATCTAATATTCATATTTTGTCGTATCATATATATAGAATCAAATAGATATATCTATACATATATATATATATATATATGTATATATATATAGATAAATACATTCAGTATACATCAACAACGTAACCCTTCCACCAAGGCCCAACAATTTCTTCAGGTGATCGATGCGACCGTATTTCAACACGAAGCGCGAACATCCTCTGCACACCAGAAACCTGTGCCAAATCATATGCTGTGCATTGCCCATCTTAGATAGGCAAAATTTCATAAATTCTTAGTTGGCTACTAGACATTCCCATTTAATTATATCAATATCCATTTATAACAAAAAAAATGATTGAACTACCCATCCGAGATTAACCTAGTGTGGTACAGGAAACTAAAGAAAAAAACAGTAACAAACCACAACCGGGTATGGTTTTGAAAGCATCACCGAGTCCGCCGACTGGGAACATAATGGAAAAACTGGTCAGGTCTGGCTTACTCTTGGTTAAACCAGTCACCTTGAAAAAAATCCTTGTCCCGCCACGATTCTTAATTAAGCAGAACGCCTTGCCAAACCGGTAATGATTATTGCGCAAACCATCATAGAGGATAAGAATAGCGACGATACCCATCATAGAATCATACTGTAGCGGCCTAAACCATAGTACCTTGACACTCAACCATTGTTTCATTGAATCCTCTTTCCTGTATGTGGACATCACCATTTTTCAAGATGGCTGAAGATGGCTGAACTATCACTCACCACAGCGAAGTCTGAAATGGCACATGTTTGCGACGTGGCTTTCAAATTTTCGGGCCACACGACCACGGCATTTACACCGTATGCACTATCAATAGCAGCATTTCACGTTCCTGAACGAAACCTTCGCAACTATCAAGGAGCACATGTTGCAAGGAACGAATTACAGCTGAGATTGATCGCAACAACTTCGCGATAAGATGTTGCACCATCAAACTTAGGGAAGAAAACATGAAGCAAACAAACAAATTCATGAAGTTTGAAAAGTACCCCTCCTTTTCATCGCATGATAGTGATTGGTACTGTAAATGTTCCCATATTGGGACATTTTGGGACACAATCATTCCCAACAACAAAGTTTAGTGGCTCAAATGGCTCAAATCGAAATTGTTGGTGTGGTCCCCACTGGATGCTGGGCCATGATGGGTAAATGCCAATTTTCAGGTGACGTCGCGGGCCCTCAGGTGATACCTGTGATGCCTGGTGATTCAAACCCGGAAAAACAAATCCCAGAACTGTTGGGTACACCCAAGTATTGACCACAAATGCAGATGAAAGTACTCAACAAGCTTAACCAGAAAATAATCGTACACACTCAGTTTTCTGAAAAAAAAAACTTTGGCAAGAGACCCCAAACAGTGCGCTGTTAAGATTCCAAAGGGAAAGGTGGACAGTACCCAAAATCATCAGTGGCTCCAAGCTAGCAGGACAAGAGTGACCCTATAGTAGCCAAAGCATGGTGTTCATTCAAAGGTGGCCTCTGGAAGAAGGGATGCCAGGTTACGGTTAGATTCTGCAAGTTCCCAATGTGAAGATCTCTGTAGAAGATCGTGCGCAATATCTCCTTGACAGGTTCTCTGTAGAAGCTGCTGTGCAGGATCCCTTTGTAAGGCTACCTGCACAAGGTCTCTACAAGAGATCTCCACAGAAGATCTCTGTTCAAGTTCTCTGTAATATATTTCTGAGCAAGATCTTTGTTCTCTTCCACCAGGTCTCCGTACAAGATCTCTAAAAAAAGACTCCTGGCAAGATCCCTGCAAGAGACCTCTTGACAAGATCTTTGAACATGTTTTTTCTTGGCAAGATCTCTGTACAAGCTCCATATAAGGGATCTCTTGGCAAGGTCTCTTTATGAGATCTCTGTACAAGCTTTCTATAAGAGCTCTCTTGGCAAGATCTCTGTAAGGGACCTCTTGGCAAGATCTCAGCACATCTCTATGGAATGCCTCTGTACAAGATCTCTATAAGAGGTCTGTTGGCAAGCTCTCTGTACAAACTCCCTATAAGAGTTCTCTTGCCAAGATCTGTTTCAGAGACCTCTGCACAAGCTCCCTATGCGAGCTCTCCTGGCAAGATCTCAACAAATCTCTATGCAATGCCTCCGTACTAGTTTTTTACAAGAGGTCTCTTGGCAAGATCTCTTGAGGAAATCTCTGCACAAGCTCTCTGTAAGAGCTTTGTTGGCAAGATCGCTGTAAGAGACCTCTTGGCAAAATCTCTGGAAAAAAATCTCTATAAGAGCTCTCTGTACAACATCTTTATAGGAGGTCTCTCTTGCAAGATCTCTGTGCAAGCTCTCTATGGCCGACCTCCTTGCCAAGATCTCTGCCTTGACTATCAAAATGAGCACTGCGCCACAAACCCAAAGTGCCGAAAGGGTTGTGCGAGCGAGCTCAAAAGTCACACCGCACCACAACGAGAGCGACCAAAGTGATACGAGCGTTGCGCGAGAACACGTTTGATTTTCACAAAACATTGCGCGCACCCTGACAAACGAACAATATTGAACACATGTCAAAAACGACGTTCTACCTAGGTCTCAGCCATTTTTTTGAGAGGTCTACAAAGTACCACGTCTGCAAATAAAATGAGCCCGAGGCATCCGAAGTGGTGCACCTGCCACACGGAATCATCATCATGTCCAAAATGACGACAGTTTCACAAAACGAGACTTTCAAATACTTTCAACCCTTTCAAAACGTCGTTCAAGTTCATCAAGTACTGCGCCTGCCACGAAACATGACCCCCAAAGCCACCTCTCATTTTGACGTGCAAAAAGTGCCACAACTGCCACGCGGATGAAAAAGTGTCCGATGTCATGCACCTGTCCCGCAAAACGACGTGTTAGACTGCCACATGTCCCGAAAGTGTAGTTCAAAAAACGAGCACGGCGCGCTAGTAAAACGAGACCTTCAGAAGAGAAGTCTCCGCGACATCAGGTTTGTGCGAGCCTGCGCATTCGAAATGCACATGGACATCTCACAAGGGAACTTTTCAGCTGTAAAGGCAAAAACGGCGCACACGTATGAGACCACCTCGAATGAACACCGGACCAAGCCTATAATTAACTATCTATAACTCTTACCGTAAGAACCCCAAGTGTGGCCACACTGTTATACACTGTCTGGGGGAATAATCTGGGGTGTAAGATTGACTCCAACTCGCCATTTTCGGCTGGCAATCTCAGCCACGGGGTGGGTACCCCCGCATGAAACAATGGGAAGCTTCATCAAGCCTCACCAGGCGGTCGCCAGGCATTTGTGCCGCATAAGAGACCAACTGCGTAACATTGTAGATGTTTTTTTTGGGTGTTATTAAACCAAAAAAAACGTCCATAGTAATACAAGCCAATTTGCGGGTAAATCGCTTTTCAAGGGGAAAATCAGATCAAAAAAAAGCGCTGAATTTGCCAGTGCCAAGTGGGATTTCTGAGGGTTGAGGGCTGATTTTGAGCAAGCTGAAGTCCATCCCCAACATCAGAACATTGTTAGGGGCTCGCTCATAAGTACAATGAACAATACATCATACCTAGCTTTTATAAGATTGGTTGTGTGTATATATATATATTTTTAAAAAAACATATGATATAAAATAATGGTATATGATATATATATATACACATACATACACTGTTTAATATGTTTTATCACTAATGAAATTGGGCCAGCCACAGTTGGTCCACCTCGTTTCAAACCAACAGCACCCAAGAACATCACTTGGTCATGGCTGCAGATACAGAACATACATGAAGATACATGGTTTATGGCGGGCATACCGATGGTTATGGGCTATGAAGGGCCTCACCTTGACTACCAAAAACTACAGCGACCCGAAAAGCAACTCTTTCTCACGGCTTGTGCAATCCAGAGTTTGCGTGATATACATCATTAATTCATTAGTTCACCATTATACTATACGAGTACATCTAGATATTTCTGATGGAGGTACCCAGCCTCAGTTTTTTCTCAATACTTACGGCTTGTTGTCTATGAGTTAGGTAAACGGATATGTGTCAATTGCGCTGTTGGGCCATTGGAGTTCACCCTTCCATCTGTAGCGGCAGCAAATCCCTGCACACCACTGCGAACAAAGACCTGCAGACGCCGCCGGAGTTGGCGGTGGCACGTGGTAGTGAACTGGCTTACTCTCCGGCAATCAACCATGCTGCAAAAGACCAGCAGCAATAGTTCGAAGATTTCCTAGCGGCCCGCCATGTTTGATGACACCGGAGATAATCAGATTATTCTCAAGTGTGTAGGTATATACACGTGCTATACATGGGCGATCCACGACACGTTGTGTACATAATATAGCAACACAACGTACCAATCCTGAGGGCCTCCCATCTAGATTTCTTCGAAAATACGAAATAAAGACAATTTGAATTGTGCCCCCCCTCTCTCTATGATAGCTTTCTTTGATTTACGGTGACGTTGAAAGGTCACAACGAAAGTGAGTCAGCCCTCGGTGGATCACCGTGAAATTGCCGGGTGCCCCCCAAAAAAATCCGATGGTTACTATTGTAATCATGTTCCCTCTCAATTTGTGAACCAGCCGAAAATCACCGAGTCCTATAGATGTTCATTTCAATTCATAGCCAATTTTCAATGAAACCTGACTGTTGGATACCGTCTGGTTGTACCTGCCATCAAAAAACAATGAACTGCATGATGTTATACTACTATACAATCATGTTTACTGGTTAAAACATGTTTAGCGCAATACACGCCAGTCCCTGTAGCAAATTCGTTGGCCAACACCAAGCAACATCCAGCAAAGAAGCGATCTCTCACCTAGGACCTGGAAATCAAGAATCTACAAGAATCTACCTATCCATCAAATTCTTCTGCTTGTTGTTGCAGTTGTTTACCCTTTTTGTCTGAGTTTTTTTCCCGGGTGTTGTGGTAGAGTCGTAGTCTTCTTTGCTGTGCACCGTTTGCTCATGTTGTGTATTTCTTCTTGTGCTGGGCACAGGAAGTAATGTATTGTCAATACGGGCCTCGCTCTGCCTGCGTAATGGTTGCCTTCAAAATTTGCAGCTGACGGAGAGGTCACACTGACCCTGCTGGTAAAGTTGACGCAGTGGAGCCTCTCAACCATTAATACTGGCAAATGCCAAACATATACACCAAATCCCACATCACACATACCAACAGGGGATCTTTCCATTCAAATGCAACTTGAAGACTTAAACACAGCTGGCCTCCCAACAGAATACCCAGATTTCAAATTCTCAAGCTTCAACAAAGTGAAGCCGGATGTCCGAATGACTCGAACGAGGCACTCTGCAAAAGGATATATACCCTCCTGTAAACAAACATGGTAAAGGAAAATCTCTTATGAATGGAGATAATGGGAAAATCATGTATAAATTATGGTGGATTTTTGTTGGCCATGTTTGATGTCCAGAGGGTAATGATAATGTGTTCTTCGTTCGTGATTCAACCAAGAGTGCCGTTTTTGGGTTTCAGGGGAAGCCTGACCACATTAATTCCGCGTTGAAACAGCAAGGCCACGGTTTCAAATTCAAACTGCACAAACAATCTGCAACCAACAAAACGTTTTCCCATCATGTTCAATTTTTCCGCACAGAAAACACACAAACACAAAAAGAAACCCAAACACGTGGCCTCACAAGAAAAAAATTCGATCCCCAACTGCCGCCCCGGCCGGAAGAATGCATGGTTCTTGCTGTTTGGTTTCTGTGGGGCAGTCTTTGTGCTTGGCCGCTTCCGTTTGGCCCACCATGGGCTCTGCTGGCAGATGCGGTTCCAACTGCAGCACCAGCTTCGTGCCCAGCGTTTTGGTCATGCCCACCGAGTGGGGAAATGCGACAGGATGGCCCATGGAATAGGCGCGGGGTGCGCCTGGGAGGAGCCCTGTGAAGCTTTGAAGGTGACGCCCCCTGTTTGGGCTTGGAGCTTACCACGACCAACCACTAAGGGATCATTGATCGTTCGGTAGAAAGGGCATCTTTTGGAAGATGGATTAAATCAGGTTAAAATCCCCTTGAAAGCGGTGGAAGAAGCATGAAACACATGTAAACAATATATAATATACTGTTACTTCTACTGTTCCGGAGACCAACTCATTATCTGCTTCCCTTTGGTAATCCCAGCCGGCTCTGGCAAATCCATCAGTTCAAAAAAAAATATATATATATATATAATATAATTGTATATAATTGTTCTATTCAAAAACAATGCTTTTCCATTGACAGCTTTGAGCTGTCAGAGGGTGCATGTCATGGTGTAGTGTAGTGTAGTGACTACAGTGCGTTTTTTCCAAGGAAACAAAACAAAGATAAACAAAGCAAATCCAAAACAGGTTGCATCCATAGATTCCAAATTGATTTCTCAATACCCAGATCTCATGGTCCGTTGATGTCCGTTGCACCCAGCCCGATTCCTCCTGGGTGGGCCGCCTGGACGCAACAGCGATTCATAGCCAAACTTGGCGAGAAAAACGCCGAGATTCTCAGCCTGGCCTGAAGCAATGGGTCAAATATACCTAGGCCCTCCAAGTTCACCCATCTATTTTAATATGTTTTAGTACTTGGACCCATTCTTATGGCTGCATGGAGGGCCTAGGTGTTGTTTTTACATATTTTTAATACGTTTATGAATGATTTGATACTAAAATGGAGCATACTACATGCCAAGGTGAAGAGAATAAATTCATCAATAATGTCATGTGCTGCACATTAAACTGGTAGTCAACAGGGTTGTATTTCCTGAAAAATTACCTTTTTGAAGACTAACTACTATTTTGCCACCAAGTCGATTGATGTTTGTTGATTCAGCAATGTTGATCAATCCGGATTGCCAAAAGGGTTGTGACAGCCCCCCAAATTTTGGACAGTATACCATACAAGTAACCCATTACAACCCCAGAATCAATCCAGTGGTGGGGTTTGAACACTGCTCAATTAAGCTGCTACCACCAGGTTTGGTATTGTGCTGTGAATTCCGAGCGAATGTGCGCTGATGGAGCGGTGCCAAGTGGTCCAGCGTTGTCACAGAGGCCATGGGGTAGACCCAATGCCATTTTTACCCATCCCCAATGGCTCAATGTCACCAGAAATGGGTTCCATGAATTTAATCTACACACATGGGAGTACAGGGGCCTATTGGGGCTGGCCAGCTTGACCAGGCAGTGACCCCACCGTGCTGCACGACGCAAAGGCAGGGGCAAATCAGTCACCAATCCTTGCACGTGTGTATACTGCAACATGTTGACCACGCCAGGCCAGTGTTTTTGTCCGTCTAGATCATGGTGAAACTGTTGAGAAGTCACAACCGCATGGGTTTGCCTGAAAGAAAACATTTTAACTATGAAACCCAAATGAAAAACCAATAAATTTTGGAACGTGTTTTTCCCGAATGGGTAGCGAAGGGTTCTTGTTTTCCTTCGGGGTCTGGGGTGGAGACGTGTTCGCTCGACGTTGGTTTTGTATTTGCAACCGTCGGCCGCACGAGCGTGTGAATGCCCTGTGGCCGTGTTTTTAGGAACCGCTGCAAAAGCAGAACGTTTTCTACCGTCGCTTCGTGTGGCACGCGTGGCACTTTGTGATATTCCAACATGTTGCATAATTAATGTGTTGAAAGTCGTTTTGTGTGACAAACAGAATACTTTGCGAGGTTGTCTGGAGATGACTCTGATTTTTCGTGGCCGGCGCAGCTCGTGTTCCGTGCTTTCATTGTCAAGCCTGCGTCAAGTGGCGGCAACGTGCAAATTCCGTGGCAGACGTGGCATTTTGTGAGATGTGATGAAATTGACAGAAACCTCGCACGAGACAAAGATTTTCAGGTATAACTAGTTTTGAGGTTCATGAGAAAGACTCGTAGGAAAACGTCGATGTTGCTTCTGTTGTAGCTACAGACTTCTTGAAAATTTGAGGAAGCTTCGCACAAAATGCTTGTTTTGAAGCTCCAACATGTGTCGTCTCGATTTTCTGATTTTCATGTGGCGTCGCCGTGCCCATGGGGGAAGCTGCAAAACCTTTCATCTTCGAAGGTTTCAAAACTGTGTTTAATATTGTTTAATGTGGTTTTGCGTGACAAGCGTGGCGCTTCCTGATATTCTCGTGTCTGAAAAAGTGTCGACTTAAAATCGTTTTGTGTGACAGGCACAATACTTTAATTTGCGCCTCGTTTCCAGAAAATGATTTGCATTTTTCGTGGCAGTCCCAGCACTTTGGATGTGTCCATCTTCATTTGTGTGGCAGGCGCAGCACTTCAGACATGCCGTGCGATGTGTTTTTGCAAATCGCATTGTCAGGCTGCGAGAAGTGCAATGGTGACAGCGGCGCAAATTGCGTGGCGTGGGACATTGTGAGACTCTCATTTTGCCCGGCACGCGCAGCATTTGGTGGTTCGCAGTCTAGAGTGCACAGTGTGAAGTGTGAAGTGTAGAGTGTAGATTGCAGGGTGCGGAGTCTAAAGTGTAAAGTGCAGAGCGTGGCGTGCAACTCGTGGAGTGTGGAGTGTGAAGCGCGAAGTGTGGAGTGTAAAGTGTGGAGTGTGGAGTGCAGAGTGTGGAGTGAAAGGTGTGGAGTATAAAGTGTAGTGTGTAGAGTCTACACTGTGGGCTGTGATGTGTGGAGTGTAGACTGTGGAGTGTAGAGTGTGGAGTGTAGAGTCTGGAGTCTGGAGTGTAATGTATCATGTGTAGAGTGCGGAGTGTCAAGTGAAAGGTGTCGAATGCAGAAAAAAGTGCGTGACGCAAGCTGCTCTGAGATGATGTTCTTGTGACCTTCCAAGATCCCTTTTCCTTATATACGGTTCCTTTGCGTGATCTGCATTCGGGTTCGTTGGTGAGCCTTAAACTATAAAATTACAAGTAAACAAATATAAAACAAAAATATATATATATATATATGTATATATATATATATGTGTGTGTGTATGTATGTATGTATGTCTGTCTGTATGTCTGTCTGTCCGTCCGTCTGTCTGTCTGTCTGTATGTGTGTGTATGTCTGTATGTATGTATGTCTGTATGTCTGTATGTCTGTATGTCTGTATGTCTGTATGTCTGTATGTCTGTATGTCTGTATGTCTGTATGTACGTATGTCTGTATGTACGTATGTACGTATGTACGTATGTACGTATGTACGTATGTACGTATGTACGTATGTACGTATGTACGTATGTACGTATGTACGTATGTATGTATGTATGTATGTAATGTCCACATGGCGTTAATAAACCACCCCACAATAAAGTACGCCAACTCCCGGGAAAAAAATAATAACCACCCCCCGTAATAAAGTACGCCAACTTGTTTTTCCCGTTTTTTTCCGTTTTTTTCCCTTTAGTATTCGTTTTCAATCAGGCCATTCATTTGTGAATACTAAAGTTTTTTTCCGTTTTTTTTTTTCCCTGTATGTATTCGTTTTCAATTAGGCAATTCATTTGTGAATACTTAAGTTTTTTTTCCGTTGGTTTTCCCTTCGTTTTCAATTAGGCAATTCATTTGTGAATACTAAAGTTGTTTTTTCCGTTTTTTCCCCTTTTATGTATTCGTTTTCAATTAGGCAATTCATTTGTGAATGCTAAAGTTTTTTTCCTTTTTTTTCTCCGTTTTTTGTCCCTTTATGTATTCGTTTTCAATTAGGCAATTCATTTGTGAATACTAATTTTTTTTGTTCCGTTTTTTTCCCTCAAATGGTCGATTTCTTTACTAAACCCTCTCGAAAAATGCAAAAAACAATCGTGCAAAGGGGGTGGCCCTGGAGACCCCTGACATCAAAATAATAATGTATGTTTACACACCCCTAAATAAAGTATTTGGATTTCAGGGGTCTAATCAAATTTTTGGTGGTTGAAATTGTTTCTCAATTCCTTTCCTCTTTGAACCCTCTCTCAAACCCCTTCTGACACTCCGCACACTCCAAACTCCAAAATCTTGCCTGAAAAGTTCTGGAGTTGAAAAAAACAACAAGGCTCAAATGGTCGATTTCCTTACTAAACCCTCTCGAAAAATGCAAAAAAACAATCGTGCAAAGGGGGTGGCCCTGGAGACCCCTGACATCAAAATAATCAAAGGAAGTTTAGGGGGAGAAACTTCCGTGTTACGGACTTTTAGAATGTCAGGGAAAGAGTTAGTCAAAGAAAGAGTTAGCAAAGAAAGAGTTCGTCAGGGAAAGAGTTAGTCAAA
>Ga0126342_10011722_pt1 | contig 15646 bp, 16 predicted proteins | sample Cyp1metagenome_FD_92528 | JGI IMG/M metagenome (GOLD analysis project Ga0126342, IMG submission 92528) | Coral microbial communities from Lord Howe Island, Old Settlement Bay, Australia - Cyphastrea 1 metagenome | ecosystem: Host-associated > Invertebrates > Cnidaria > Coral ...
ATCTAATTAAGATCTAATTGACGTAAGCCATATCCAAAGTTTTATGGTTCAGAGTTGCTTCTTATTAAGGGGTGTTTAAGAAAATGACCTACAAGGTAGAGTTCCGACCTTCTGGGGGGGGGGTTATTAATCCTGACTTGGCATTATATGATATATATATATATATATAAAATGACATGATTTATGACATGACATTCATTCCCCTGATACGTTCATAGCGTTCATAGCACAGCCTCAGCTGAACTCATTCGTCCTCCAAGGTAAGTCGTTCCCGTGTTTCAGACGCCATGGCGGGGTCCCGCGGGTCCCGTTGCTGGCATAGAGACCCTGGACTGGACTCGTATCTGCAAAAGTTGGGGTTTAGGTGAATTTTTAGATATTCTGGTTGGTGGTTGACTAACCTACCATTGGTTGGTAATATACTGTTTATATATGGTTTATATTACTGGTTATTATATGGTTAATGATGGTTATCTATATATCTGCTTGGTGGTGCAATAACCACCTTGAAAAGTATGAGTTCGTCAATGACTCAATGGGAAGGATGACATCCCATATATGAAATGAACAAAAAATAATGTTTGAAACCACCAACCAGTTATCTTTTAATAAGAGATCTCAAAGGTATCTTCTTTCTTGTCACATCTTTGTCAAATCTTCATATTTGACATTCTTCTCATAAGTTTTCAAATATCAAGCTTTTTTTTGCCCCTTTTGGATGTGTAGGAAAAAAATCGTTTGGTGAAGGGGTGAACTGGTGGCATTCATCAGTTACGATCTTTGCTGGAGATCAACAACTGGTTGGTTAATATACTATTAATATATGGTTAATATATGGTTAATGTATGGCTAATATATGGTTAATATATGGTTAATATTAATATGACACTTGAATATTCTCAAATGCCAATGAACCACGGGGATGGGTCAGCAGCTGTAATTGTCCTTTTTTGGGGGATGAACATCCATTTGTACACCAGGTTTTGCGAACATCATTTCATTCTCATGCCGCTTCATAGGATACTTCATGCCAACCTGGATAAACATACCATGTTCATGCCCATTTTCATACCAAAATTTCAACCGCCACCCTTTTTCCAAGTCATGTCTTGAGCCACCATGTTCTGTTCCATTCGTTGGCAGCCTTGGACTTTCATTGTAGTGCAAGTGCAGCCCTGATTGGAAAGTGGGAAATACTAGGCAAACAAAAAGACACCTGCAATGTCAAAATGGGGGCCAGTCAATATGAGCTACCCACTCACAACTGGTGATCATCGCACAAAATCAGCTACAGCGATCAGTTGATGGTTTTGACGTTTTGATCCGTTAAAAATCACCCTAAAACAGCATCTATCAGTCAATTGGCAGCACGCAAGATCAAAAGATCTATGAACATCCATGAACATCTATGGAATTTCTCGCATACCCGAAACCGTTCGTACCAAGAAAATCGTTGGAACTTCCTTTGTTCTTGGCACCGTTCAAGTCCTTGCTGGAAACCAGATGCGCATCGATGCAGTACTCTTGGTTGTGGATTGTTGGAGTGCTACAGATGGGGCATATCATAACATCGGCATATATTTTTTGATCTCTCCTGAACAGCATTCATGCAGTGTTGACAAGTTGACACATCTATATATAATTATACAACATAATGTACATATTTTGAAAGTATACATGTAAACCATGGCAAAGAATTATGTGTGTGCGTGTTGTATTGTGTTGTATGTTTGATATCTTTTCTCGAGCACATCTACAGAACACTTCTCAAAATCGGCAACAAGTCTCGAGTCCAAAAACGGCTCGAACGCAGCATTTTGACCTTGCGATCTGGGTGAGAGCTGGAAAATCCTTTGGCGTTAGACCTTTGTCTCTTTGAGACGTCTTTCGGCAGAGTGACCTGGGGACTTGGGGACTTGGAAAAAAGATGAAACAAGCATCAGATCATCATCCCGTGAGAGATATCTTAAAAGAAGAGTAACGTTGGGCGATATCCCATGGGCTGAATACCGGTGAATAGCCCATGAATGGTTCATGAAACATAAGGTTTTCACAGCATGTGTTTGATGTTGGACCTCCTGCCAAAACAGTTGGTTTATACATATCACATTTTTTATTTATTTGTTCTAAACCGTAAGCCTCAACAACATCTCAAATGCACTGGTGCTAAAAAAAATGATTCTTTTTAAAACTACAACATATGTGGCCAAACATGTATATATTATATTATATTATATTATAATATAATTGCGTTTTTTTGTGATATGTACATATATTTATGATTATTTATGCTTATGCCCCAAATCTGTGGCAAGGGCAAGGGAAATTCTGCACATCATTGTCACCCACCATGTAGCCATTTGGCAGGACGATCGAATCCACATCAATGTCTTACCAGTTCCACTGCTTCCGTCAGCCTCAAATTCTTTGTCCGGAGGGCCCCAGAGTGACTCCGCCCTCTGTGCGCGCAGGGAACCCTTTCGAGCTTCCTGCAACTACACCCGCCCAGACACGCTGTTTGTGATGCCAGTAACAAACCCCTACCATGGGCGTCGATTTCGAAGTAGCTTTGGGCAAGTGTCCTGGCATGAGCCCCCCTTTTAAAAAGGCACATTAGTATATACTAAAAAAAAAGCCTTGAAAACCATGTTTTTTTGATTTCTTCATTTTGGGACCAGGAAGGGAATTTTATATGGGACGGATTCACCATTATGTCATAGACCGTATTATCCAAAGCACAACAAGTCTAACAAAACTATCTATAATTCCTCATCAATTCTCATGAATTATTCAAAACTTGTCATAAATAATCATCAAGTATATTCAATTATCCATTTATTAGTCATGACAAACCCATCCAGGAACTGTTTCTTCCAGATGTCTACAAGTCACACCAGACATCACCGCGTCCGGCACGCTTGCTGATTCAGCCAGCGGAAGAAAATGGTTGGGTCCAGATAAAGGACGAGCATCCCACTTCGGAAGTGGCTTAGAACCCGCGTATCTAGGTAAATTAGATATAATATGTCTAGATAAATGTTACTATATATATAATATTAAATACATTAGATATGTTCTAATTATATATATAATATGTCTGGGTAAACTATAATATTACACTAACCTGAATTAAGGCCATCTGGGTATGATTCCCCTTGCTAATCGCTAACCATGATTCTAGTGAGGTCACAGTGAGGTCACTACAATTTGGCCCGATATGTGTATATATATATATATATACACATATACATACACAACTGGGGTATACACTATGTATGCCAAACCGAGATTGAATGAGTCACGGTGTGCTAATTATTAACAATTCGCAAATGGGATGCACATCCCATGGCCAATCTTAGATACCCTGCAAACAAATGCTAGCTGGTTAGTAGATATTCCTGTTCTGTTTAAACAGATTAAAGTACTGAACTACCCATGCACGGTTGACCTCGATCATCCGGATGATCCAAGTAACACAAAAAAACATGCTTCACTGGTTGAAACCATGATGATTGAACCATGGATTTATGGACATGAAACCATCACTGAAGAAAAACACCTGAACATCACCAATCAACCATCCAACTCATGGCAATTTTAATATCGAAATGATTTTTGAAGTACGGAATTTTAGGATAACTACCCTATGTTCAAACAAAAGACACCAAGAACTTGACACTGGAAAATTAAGGGGGATGGGATGAAATGGAGTCCACAAACTTTCACAACAAAACAAAGTCGAGTATTGGTAACAAACCATATTAATATTGGTAATATTGGTATTTACCAACAATAGTTACCATTGGTACCCTCTGGTAAACTAACAGTTTGCGAACTGGAAAATCACCATCTTTAAGTTCGGTAAATCAACTATTTCTATGGGCAATTTTCCATAGCTATGTAACAAATTACCAGAGGGTAATCAGCTGGTAACCAACCACCACTGGTGGCTGTCTCCGTCATCAAGACCACCAAGCCAAAAAATGGGTCAGAAAACATGATAAGAAATCATGGGCTACTCATGGGCTACTCCCCATTAAAATCTCTCAAATGGTCAAACATACCCGTATGTATGTATATATATATAATACAGGTGTAACTATATGTGTATATATACATCTCAACAATATCCCTGTTCCGGTTGGTTTCAAACCTCACATTTATGGAGCCATAGACTTCGCAGCCTGAGCTTTATCTGGACCAGCGAAAATTGTGGGGGTATCAACAAATCCGGCCGTGCGATCGAAATCTGCTGCGAATGTAGAGGGACATCACAAGACATGAACGTAGCTGAATATATCTAAATATTCTATTCAGGGTATCTGGATCCACAAAAACCTTGAATACAACATAACAGTCTTAAATCATTTCTTGTTGGTTTTCAACACTATGAACAAGAAGTTACATGACGCTCAGAAAGTACGTAGTAACCCTGCCAGAATCCAAGCAGGTACATCCAATATCAGTGGTGGGCAATTTCAAATTATACAAAGAAATTGAATATCAAAATGTATGAATCATCTTACCATCAATCAGTGTTGCTCCTAACATCCCAGGTGAAAAGGGATGTAAAATTGGGAGACAAAGAGGCGTGACCGATGCTGCCCCTTGTGGCTATCATTCTGCTAAGTTGGAGCCAAGCGCCAAACTTCATATCCATTCCAGCAATTTTAGCTCACGAATCTGCAGCGCTGGCAACATATTCACTTAACAATCAACATCTATGAAAGAGGTGCTTATAATATATATATATATCTTAAGGCGGTTAGAGTACTTAAAATCTTCTGATTCTTGGTGGTTTTGTGCATCACTCAACATTTCTATGGGCTTTCTATGGTCATCTGCCAAAGAACAGCCCACCTTTTGGCCAACTCTGGGTCTGCTCTTATGGATTCCATGCATATCTACGTCATATCTCTCTCTCTATATATATTATGTATGTATCATCTACATCATATATATACACATATGTTTTAGGTAATACATATATATATATATGTATACATATACACACTATTTTACGTAATGAATATATATATGTGTGTTTGTATAGTATTGGTGTATACTGTATACATATATCCATACTCAAAAAAATGGAATTCGGATTGGGGCAAAGGATCGCCATCACAAACTTCGATGTTCTTCCCACGGCCGTCTGTGATGTGCTGCGCTGCCCGCCCGATGTCACTTGAAACGTCCACAAGTGAACCACCATGTGGTCAAGAGATTTGGTTTTGGAGATACTCATCCAACATCCTATTTGAAGCGTAATTGTGGAAACATCGATGGACGTCAACTTACATTCTAAATCCCTTTTATATACCTCGGGGTATAGAGCCCCATTGATATTGCCACATTGCCACAGCTGTAGAAACAATCACGCGGGTCGCAAACGTGGGCGAATTTTCTTGGGAATAAGTGGCTCAGATTGGGACCTTTCAACATCATTTATCATCATTTACTCATACTCGATGGTTGTGAAGAATTGAGAAAATTGCCTCTATTCCCGGTCAGCGTTTAACCCCAGACCTATAGGATTCAAATCTATGAGTTTTGCAGTGTCTATGCCGTGAAATCTGAAAGCTCTCAGCTTATCGCAAACATGGATCCGATACTAATTACCCTCTGGTAAACGTTTACATAACGAACTGGAAAATCACTATTTCTAATGGGTAAATCAAGTAGAAATGCGCCATTTTCAATAGCAAACTGTTAGTTTACCGGAGGGTAACCACATAATGGCAAACAAAAACACATCTACGCTAACCAAATTGGACGACCAAATTCTCATTGTGTCGCTTAATTCACCAGGCAATCATCATTTCTTATGGTCAGAATCCCAGGCAGAAATAGCCATCATCACGGTTGTTTCACTCATGGTACTGAAGAGTACAGTTATTCCCTTTTTCTTGTTGGGGCTCCAGGTTGGTCGAAGGCCCCCAGCAGTTTTAGTTGCTGTTGTCGTTTTCACCTCCACCAGTTTTTGTTAATCAAAGTGGGTGGATCACAGTGTGTGCTCATCGTCGCCATTCACGGCTTGAAAGGAAGCTGCTGTTCAGAACTTGCTGTCGCTCCTGTCGTGCGGGGTTTTTGAAGCCTCGGAAGAGGGTAGCTATGGCTATGGCTAGCTGAGCCATTTACATAAAGGCATTCATCAGCATAAACCTCACTTACAGTGTATATGTATATATGCAATATTCACGCAACACGCATATATATATATATGCATACATACATGCAAGTGTATATATCTACACATACATGTCGTATATATATATATATATATATATATATATTATATTATATATGTGATTACAGGTGTGCAGGCTTTTGGCCTCCAAGTAGGATGGATCATCCTTCTTGGGTGCCATCAATGATCGCTCACCGCTCACCAGTAAAGCATGAGCGACTGGCAAAGCAAACATATAGAAAACCATGAAAAACAATGGAAACGCCATTGAATGTACTAGGCAATGTACCATAATGGATTGGTTCAAGGGAACATCTTAACCGGAAACCATGTTTTTGACCATCCAAAAAAAAGGGGGTTCCGGTTTCAATTTTCCCACCCAATTCTGTGATACCAGGGATTTGGCGACTCATACCACATAGCAACACAGAAGGTGATTTTGTCCGCATGTCTTGGGCCTTAAAATCCTTACACCCCACCCCCCAAAAGAAACACTTTTGTGGCAATAATAGGCCATCATGTTTTACAGATAAATCATTTGAACATGGTGAAATTCCATTGCCCGGTCTGAAGAGCACACCTCATGCCATGCAGCTTGGTGCATGGCAAAACGATGACATTTACAGGACCCTAGAATTCCTAGGTTTCCAACTTGTCTATTTTGGGGCTGCTTTTGTGGGGCATCAAATCTTCCTGGCTCCATTTTTTTGGCCAAACAACCATCAGGATCAGCGTCCTTGCTGTCTAAAATTGGGGTATAAATCGGCTCGCAATGAACAAGGAAAATATCGGAAAACGATGATTGAGAAGTGCGGGGTATAAAATGATTGAGAAGTTGATGTGTATACACCATTTTCGCACAAACTGATTCAAATTTAGCAACCAAACGTTACAAAATGACCCATGATTGACCTGCGTTCACCAACATCGTTCACCCTACGTTTTCCGTACGCCTCGACAACTCGCGCTCGTCGGTGTTTTCTCAGGCCCTTGCGCTCCTTTGCAGCGAAAAAAGGTTGGTACCAATGGACCTAATGTGGGCAAAACAATGCCATGTTTACCACCCATTTTCCTGGGAATGGTAGTCACATACCACCATTTTTGATCTATTTATGGTGATGACTGGGGATGGTAACTATTATTGTTTTACCCACGTTACACTGTGTTTCTTGTGATTGGGGCGCCTTCCAGTTTGCTCCCATACCTGTACCTTGGACAAAAACAACCATAAATGGCTTTGGTCTGAACCCACATGATTTTTGCGTTGCGACATTTTCTCCCCACAAAAACATGATTTGTTGTTGAAATACCCAATATTGCCAATATATGATATATGTTTCTTGTGACATAACATTTTTTGGGGTTAAGAGTTGGGAAACCATGTTTTGCAGGTTAAACCCATGTTTTTTTGTACATGTCCATGCTCCTTTTTCCCAATTTCATGCAGAATTTCTTGACGACATAAATCTGGTGAAAACCCACATTTCATCACATTTCCATAGCTTAATGAGCAGTGTTCAAAAACTGGTGTCATACCTTTATTCTGGTTGCTTGATCGTGAATTCCCCAATGGATTGTGATAACCCCCACTTTTTTTTGGTCAGAAAACAAGCCCCGAACGAATCATCAACCGGCTTGTGAACACTGACCCAAAATCATATTCTGATTGGTTGTATATCCTTTTTTTTGCCATGAAATATCTCTAGCTATTCCATTATGTCCGTAGATTTTAAATCTAGCTCACTTGACCCATGAAAGAAACCACGCAGCGCGGTGACGCGGTGCCCTGTCTCCTTCTTGCGTCGTTCTTCCAGGGATGCAGGGACCGACTCAATGAGGCCGTCGATACCAGTGTAGTGCCTCATTTTCAAGACGGCGTACCATAGTTCAGTGCTGAATATATATATATGGATATATTAAAAAGAAGATTTGATTGGTTCTACCCTTCGAGCCCGGAGTAAATTAACTGGATAGCAACTGATTTACCGTCCTAGTGCACCACAACTAGCATTAAACGAACAACAAAACTCCTCCACAGCTAGATACCAATATTAAACCACCAAAATGGCCAACAATGATATGTATATAATTAATTAAACCCCACATATTGCTTATATATATATATGTAGAATATTGTACATATTTATATATATACATATACATATTCTACATACATCATGTATGTATATATGTATGTATATATATATAAATACACGAATATAATAAAGTTCGATACCATCCACTTACCATTCAATCCTTCTCCGAATCCGAGGAACTCTTCAACCTTGCGACGAACGTCGGCGTTGCTGTCCATGTAGAAACGGAAATCGCCCTGGAAAAAAACGGCGGAAAAACAACGACCCAAACAGTGATAACACAATCAGTCAAGGGAAGAACATGTTCTGGTGCGAAATTCGAAGATTTGCTCGGTTTGTTTGCAATTCAAAAAAAATAGAAAAGTGGTAAACCCGGAAATTAACAGAAAATATATATATGAAAATAGCATCTAAACCATCCTGGAAACACGTTTCATTATTTTTGGGGGTTGCGAAATGTCGACATTTTCATAGGAACTCTCGAATTCGAAATCAGCGACAAAATAAATCATATAGACATAGGCAATTTTCATCATTTTTCCAAATTCACATAGCTATTGGACTAGTACTACTAGTTGGTTCATGGTCCATTTAAAGAGTGTCACCCTGCTTCGTCAGAATCCCCTGGGCGTCCCAAACATCATAGTGCTTCACCTTGCCTCGGCCAGTGTTTTTACATGTCCTCTGTCCCTTTAAAAAAAACATTGTTAATAGAAATTCCCAGCTCATGGATTATAATCAACCCTAATATATTGGACAGTATATTTATATAATCCCTAAAAAAAATCAACCGACAGGGTTTGAAACATTTGATCCCCTTAAATTCTATTGAGCCACCATTCAAGACCACTAAATCACCATTTCAACACCACTCAATCACCATTCAACACCACTCAATCTCCATTTCAATCAACACCACTCAATCACCATTTCAACACCACTAAATCACCATTCAGCAACACTAAGTCACCATTTCAACAGCACTCAATCACCATTCATCACCACTCAATCACCATTTCAACACCACTAAAACAAAATTCAACACACCGAAATCACCATTTCAACACCACTAAATCACCATTCAATGCAACACCACTAAATATACTAAATCACCATTCAACACAACTAAATCACAATTTCAAAACCACTAAGTCACTATTTCAACACCACTAAATCACCATTCAAGACCACTAAATCACCATTCAACACCACTAAATCACCATTTCAACACCACTCAATCACCATTTCAACACCACTCAATCACCATTTCAACACCACTCAATCACCACTCAACACCACTCAATCACCATTTCAACACCACTCAATCACCATTCAACACCACTCAATCACCATTCAACACCACTCAATCACCATTTCAACACCACTCAATCACCATTAAACCATTAAACACCAATCGGGGTACCCCTCCCACTGCTCGACTGCTGCACTCAATCCCGACGGCTCTCGCCAAGTATCCATCCACTACCTCGACCTTGCTAAGGCGAGTCTTCGGAATGGCTAAGTTGGTGAACACTCCATTATGGTTATTTATAATGGTTTATATATGGTTTATGATATTATATCCAACTATTATAGTGAATAACACTCCATTATATATAACTATAGTTATGAATATCCAAGTTCGCTATGGTTTATGGTATTCATAACTATAGTTATATTCTCCATAAACCCTAGTTATTGGACTTTATGATAAACCAACTTAGCAAACTAGGGCGCCCCATGTATGATATTCATAGCTATAGCGAATCGGGTAACCACTAACCACTATAGTAATAAATGATTTCGAAAAAGCCACGATGAACATGACAACGGACTATAACGAAAAAAAAGGCGATGATATTGATGAAATGAACATGATAATTAGAAAATACATATCATCTTCATGTCATCATTTATACGAAATCAAACAAGTAATCAACCAGTAACATCTTCAGATCATCTTCATGTGATTCATGTCACCATTACCACAACTTTCACAATACAATAACTTAATAACTTATGGCAAAACTCTACTAAAGCATGGTTTCTGGGGGGTTCCAAAAAAGTGGCCATGGGGATAAAACGGATTCAGTGCCCTGTCTCGGCCCCTGAGCCCTGTCTCCTGGCAGGGTCCATGCCACGGTCAGCATCTATCTGAAGTGCCATTGTAATAGGGTGTATATGTGTATATATATATATATAATTAAACAATATATTATATACATATATATGTAAAATAATAATATATAAATATATATATATACGTATATATTATATATAATTACAACTATAATATATATATATGTTCCAGGTTCGGGGACCCCCCCCTCCCCCCCATGGTCATGGTTCCCCCCTCCCCCTGTGGATGTGGGAGTTTGGTGGGTCCTGTAGGTAGTTTCCCCCCCACGGTCATGGTTCCCCCCCTCCCCCCTGTGGATGTGGTCCTGTAGGAAGTATTAGTATAGGTAGTCATGGTTGAATATATGTATATATGTATATATGTATATATGTATATATGTAAATATGTAAATATGTATATATGTATATATGTATACATGTGTGTGTATATTTTTAAAGAGGTAATATAACTATACTCTTTAGTTCCTATATAAGTAGGTTTTGCATCCAAATGCTGTACATACCATGGAAATATGAGGTTCTCCATCCAAACCGGTGCAAATACCATGGAAATACGAGGTTTTGCATCCAAAATGCTGTAAGCACAATGGAAATGAAAGATTCTAGGTCAGGGAGTAGGGGACCATACCATTGGGGGGGAGCTACGGGACCGGGGACCAGGATCATATATATAGAGATACACATAAATAAATCGAATCTTGTAACAGTTCATTTCATCTGAAAAGGTTGGTGGTCTTTGGGCTGCTCCAGATGTCAAGGCACAATCTTCTTGCAGGTCTGGCTGAGGAACCACCTGGCAGGTAACGCCATGGAACCACCGCGACCAATGGAATGTCTTGTCTAACGGAAAGAACATCTGCACCTGCTATATATGTACAAGTGATATATATATATATATATATATATATATATAATGTGTATATATATATATATATATATGTGTGTACATACACTCACACACCTCATGAAGTGACTAGTGTATGTATATATATATATATAAATATTTTTTTACATGTATATATATATATACACGTATATACACCCGTGATTTGTGTTATTCTGGGTTTGTCTGAAAATAACATACCCATGAATACCCAAAATTTGATGGTTTATCGGCATGTAACCCACGTGAAAAATGGCCATTTGGAGGGCATATCCCAATTTCAAACGCACCCACTCCGCAGAGCAACTCGGAAGTTTTCAAAGTAAACTTCCTTTGGCCACGAATTCCCATATTATCCCATATATCCCAAAATTTTCCATATTGTATCCCATCAAATTCCTTCTTATGACCAGGATTTCCCATACTATCCAACTTTCACTGACTGAATGCGAAAAAAAAAAGAAGGTGCGTATCGCCTCCAACAACCGGTGATCTTCAGCCTTTTGCTTCGATGTCTATTGCGAGACAGTCATAGAAGCTAAAAGCTAAGCACAACTGACGCAGACATTACGTGATAAAAGGCCACCACTAGGAGCACTAAAGCTTTGAAGGCTCGATGGCAAGGTCACCAGCTGCAGGCTTTGGCTGAAATTCTCGCCAAAAGTCAAACTTTGAAGACTCGATGGCAAGGTCACCCGCTCCAGGCTTTTGTTCAAATACTTGTCAAGAGTCAGGCTTGCAAGGCTGCAGGGGAGACGGTGTAAATATTCTCCGTGTGTTGCTCCTTCAAGATGTGTAACACCTTCTAAGGCAAACTCTCTGTCACAGTTTGGGAGCTCATCACAGGCATAACGCCATGCTGTGTACACATCAGTTGGTATGTAAGTGCAGGACAGCGGTGAGCGGCCAGCGGTTTTTCCAACGATCCCTTGGTCTCAAGTTTATCCAGCATCAACTTTCCATTCACATGATGCACAACAAGCCTCGCACCTAGCTTGCATGAAAGCTTCTTTGACAACAGCCTGCACAAATCATACCCAAGCATGGAGCGACTGACGCTCAGTGTCACTCCTTCTCCAGTCAAGCACACCACCTGAAGTTGCACCTCATCAGTTTCATCTGCTGCACCTTTGTCAGCAAATGATGGATCCACGTAGCCACATTGTGCGCTGGACATTGTTCGAATTTTACATACGCACCATGGCGAGTGTAGCCGAAAGGTCTTCAACGCTGAAATCTAAAATAGACCTGATACTTTTGGCCACCAAGTGCCACAAAACGTACTGTACTCCTGCCATTTTTTTGAGGGCTTCATGTTTGTTTTCAGGGCCGCTGGATGTGACGAAATCCATTTCGGGCCTGCCTTAGTCCATTCGCAAATTGTAGAGAAAGGCTACAGCAGTCCATGAATGGGGCACCCCAAAATCGATACATTCCAATATTACTCTCTGGTAAACTAACATAGCTATGGAAAACTAGGCTTTTTAACAGCTAAATCATCTATAAATGGCTCATTTTCCATAGCTATGTCAGATTACCAGAGGGTATCCCATAAATTCCCATATCATCTCATGATTTCCCTTAAAATAATCAGATAAAATCCCACAAATTCCCATATTATCCTGTAAATAATTCCCATGTTATCCCACAATATCCGACATGATCCCCTAATTTCCCACATCCAGTTGTCAGGGGATTAAGCCTATCAGAACAAAGAGGATAATATGTATATAATATATGTATTAATATGTACATATGTATATATAACCTTAACAGATTGGTATGAACCACAAAAAAAAAGATCTATATCCAGTAGTTTTACCCTCTAGTCATAATGGGAAATCCAACATTTATGGGTGATCTCATGAAAAAAAACTCCATTTAGTTCGGGGACGCCCCATCTAATCCCATTCATGTTGAACTAACATGTTCCAGGTTGAAAACTCATCCCCAGCCAGTTCTAGTTCGAACCCGAGCCCAGTGCCACGTCTCCCTTCCGAACTCGGATGTCTTTCGAGCCATTCGTGCAGAACGCGTCGCTTGCGACTCAGGGGGGACACATCTTTCATGAAGTGTTCCTGGTGGTCCCGTCGCTGCAAAAATCCCATGGTGTGGATTCATCTACCACAAAAAGTTCCACCAAAAAATATCACGTCCCCAAATAGATGGTTAGGAAAATAGGTCACCGGGTTCCAATTACATGGTTGATGGCTAGAAAAATGGCTATATTTGTGGCTGTTGGTGGTTTTCACAAAGCCTGATTGCGGCATCAATAGATCTCCGTTGCGAGATCCAGATACCATCACGTTGGGATCACAGGGCATATAGGGAAACTGAGTGATCTACGGGATATGTACGGATATGTATATATATATATATGTATACATATGTTTTGTATAAATATATATATAAATGTGTTATATATATATAAATATTATATATCATATGTATATATATATATATATATTATATTAAATAAATAAATAAATAAATATATATATATATTGTACATATATATAACATATATTGTGTATGTGTATATATATATATATATATGTTACATATATATGCATTGGTTTACCGGAGGATAGTATCCTGCCGTAAAATAACATAGATATGGACATTCCACCATTTGTTGATCATTTCCTGGAGGATTCTTGGCACCTGGGATCTTGTTCCCACTTGCGCAATCCAAGAGGCCAAGATCTCTTTCTCTCCAATTCCTTTGTTGCAGCTTGAGACTACCGATGGGCTACCAGGGAGATGACCATCCCATGAACCATGACTGGAGGACATCGACATCGACCATTTCTACAGAACCATCCCATTTCGATAAACATATCCCCCATAGGGAAAAAGATGGAAAATAAACTTATCCACCATTTTACACCATAGCCTTTTTGTCATAAAACCTCTACAAGGGGGATATTTTCACGTTTTTTTCAGATCAGCCTCTGGGGATCGTTGGACGATTGGACCTCATTTGGACAAATGTCCACACGCAAGCAGCAACAATGTTAGCAATCTCACAATAGAATAAATGACTATATAAATTACGAGTACAGTGTGGTCTCATACCCTGGGTTTCCCCAGCAGTGAAAGTTCATCTTTCGCCCGAATCCCACCTTTGGAAATTCCCTGCAATATGCATTTGTCTGAAAGTATAGGGTATCCTACAGTCCCGAGTTTAATTGTCATCTTTAATCATTTCATGGATCAATCGAAGATTTCCTGACAAGCACACATATAATTAATATTAGTTGTTACAATAACCAGTTATATACACCCAATATAGTCATACATGTTTTGCTGGCTAACTGTAGATATGTATGTATGTAATTGTATGTAATTGTATGTAATTGTATGTAATTGTATGTAATTGTATGTAATTGTATGTAATTGTATGTAATTGTATGAAATTGTATGTAATTGTATGTAATTGTATGAAATTGTATGTAATTGTATGTAATTGTATGTAATTGTATGTAATTGTATGTATGTATGTATGTATGTATGTATTTGTATTTGTATTTGTATTTGTGTTTGTATTTGTATGTGTATTTGTATTTGCATTTGTATTTGTATTTGTATTTGTATGTAATTGTATGTAATTGTATGTAATTGTATGTCATTGTATGTAATTGTATGTAATTGTATGTAATTGTATGTAATTGTATGTAATTGTATGAAATTGTATGTAATTGTATGTAATTGTATGTATATGTATGTAATTGTATGTATATGTATGTAATTGTATGTAATTGTATGCAATTGTCTGTAGTTGTCTGTAGTTGTATGTAGTTGTATGTAGTTGTATGTAGTTGTATGTAGTTGTATGTAGTTGTATGTATGTATGTATGTGTGTATGTATGTAATTGTATGTAATTGTATGTATGTATGTAATTGTATGTAATTGTATGTAATTGTATGTAATTGTATGTATGTATGTATGTATGTATGAATGTAGTTGTATGTAATTGTATGTATGTATGAATGTATGTATGTAATTGTATGTAGTTGTATGTAATTGTATGTAGTTGTATGTAGTTGTATGTAGTTGTATGTAGTTGTATGTATGTATGTATGTATGTATGTATGTATACATGTATGTATGTATGTAATTGTATGTATGTATGTAGGTGTATGTATGTAGATGTATGTAATTGTATGTAATTGTATGTATGTATGTAATTGTATGTATGTATGTAAATGTATGTACTTGTATGTAATTGTATGTAATTGTATGTAATTGTATGTAATTGTATGTATGTATGTATGTATTTGTATTTGTATTTGTATTTGTGTTTGTATTTGTATGTGTATTTGTATTTGCATTTG
>Ga0126342_10011723_pt1 | contig 15645 bp, 14 predicted proteins | sample Cyp1metagenome_FD_92528 | JGI IMG/M metagenome (GOLD analysis project Ga0126342, IMG submission 92528) | Coral microbial communities from Lord Howe Island, Old Settlement Bay, Australia - Cyphastrea 1 metagenome | ecosystem: Host-associated > Invertebrates > Cnidaria > Coral ...
AACAATGAACATTGACAGCTTAGGAGTCAGAAGGGAAATGCAGGGGACACCGTGAAGAAAATAATGAAAAAAACTAGACAAACCAAAAAGGGGACAAAGGTGGAAACCTTAACGGCCAGCCAGGAGTTTCGATGCGATTTTACAAGCAGTGATCAATTGAATCAATCAACTCTTGAATTTTGATGGCCAAAATCTATCACCATTCAAAACCTTCAGCATCTGACCAGGACCTCTGAGACCTCTGAGATCTGGGCATGTTGGCATCCAAGACGATGTTCTCGGGTTTCACATCCCGGAATACCACGTCCAACCTCGTTTTTCGCCGCGGCGCATCTTGGAGTTGGTGATAGTTGGTGGCTATGGCACCAAGGGAAGCCACTGTTGCTGCGAATCATCCAGGTGTTGAGAAATCTTATCATTTCAATAAGGTTACTCCGGTGTCCCCAGTTTGCAAGCACATCAATCATCATCAATCAGCATCTCCTACTGCTTTTCTTTTGGCAGACCGTGTTGGGAAAGCCCTTTGCGGCTCCGCCCTCCGGCAGCCATGGACCAATGGAGGCCCAGTAGCTCATCATGCAAATACGCCAGTGCCAGTAGCACCTGCCGCCAGGAAATGGATGAAATGGCTGCGATACGACGGAGGTGAACGGATCCAAACAGATCCAAACAGTTTGAATTACCCTCTGGTTATTTAACATAGCCATGGAAAATGGCCCATTTATAGATGATTTTCCCATTAAAACCTCCATTTATAAGGGATTTTCCATGGCTATGGTAAATAACCAGATGGTATATACACTGGTTGGTGGTTGAGCCCTACCCCCCTGAAAAATGATGGAGTGAAAGTCAGATTGGATCATCATCCCAACTAATTATTGGGGAAAATCATCCAAATGTTCCAAACCACCAACCAGGTTTATTATATACATTCCGGATGGAAACTATGGCTGGACTATGATAATGCCTATATATAATGACTAATGAAATACAATGACTCACCAAGATACAGAAATCCACTCGCCACGTGACAGTCTCATTGTCGGTATCCAATCAACTCATGCATGCCATGTGCAGGACCAAACCAATCAATCTATATAAGTTTCCATATCCCAAAGTATCAAAACATCAAAAGTTGAACATGTTCTGTAAAATCCACAAAATTCTCAACATCAACAAAGGCTATCTGGGGATATCTGGGGGTTTAACGGTTGGTGGTTTGGATTTCGGAACCAACATATCCCGTTGAACGATTTCCCCCTGAGAGAATGCTGTGATTTCAAACACCCAATACGAAAAAACACCACCAGCATCCACGATGTCCAAGATGCATGATCCCCTGTTTCCTTGGCATCCAAAGATTCGTTGCTCCACCCCAGTCTTGCGCCAGTAAAGTCATCGTAAAACCCATATTAGTTCTACTGAAATCTCAAACTTTGGCTCGTAACTTCTTCAGATTTCACCAGCTCACCAGTTTATCATGGAACATCTATTTTTCTCATGGAAAATACTGTTTTTTTTCATGGAACATCTATTTTTCTTGGGCTTTTCCCATGGTTTTCCCATGGTTTTCCCGTGGTTTTCCCCAGCAGTGAAACATCGCCTCCGCCAGCAGCCGGCGCACCAACCCCTCGCCAAGCCCGGGCCGACCGCAGCGCAGCAGCAGATCGTTGAGATTCCCATTACAACAGTACCTGGAAAGCAATGGGATCTATACAAGGTGATGCCCTACCACTTATAAGTTGGGATGATGATCCAATAATCCCAATAATGGTAACATATTCCAATGAACAATCACCATTACCCTCTGGTAAACAAACATAGCTATTGAAAATGGCCATATAAATAGTTGATTTTTCCCATTAAAAGTGGTGATTTTCCATAGCTATGTTAGTTTACCGGAGGGTATACAAGGTGATGCCCTACCACTTACCATCTGGTTTTTTAACATGGCCATGGAAAGATCCACCATTTTAAAGAGGTGTTTACCATCTATTTCTATGGGCCATTGTCCATGGCTATGTGAAATAACCAGAGGGTATAAGTTAGGTTTATAAACCATAGGAAGTACAGAGTAAGTATAGACATATCACAAACCAGAGTTATTGGAGTTATTTGCACCAACTTAGCGATTCCGAACTGGGGCACCACCTTGTACCATGACCCATGGGGCCATGGGGATCTGGGTGTATGGGACAATGTCAACCCTGGATTACCCCAAACGGCTGTTGAATTGGGAGGGTAGCATGAGAAAGTATTAGATTAATCATGACTATTGGAGGAGTACCCCCCTAATTACTCAACCATGCTTTATTAATCCGGGGTTGACATCAATATCAATGTATGTATATATAATATATATATATATATGATCAATTATGCTGACTGATACGGTTGGAAAGTATATATTACACCAGTCTAAAGTGGTTGCATTGGGATTTATGACCATCCATGGGGATTTACTAAACCAAGACGCAGCGAGATGGGAGCTCAGCCACTCAGTAGCTATGGGTAGCTACTCCTTGGAATGTAGCGAGCAGGAAATGATATCATGTTCATACATGATTATATACATCTATAATAGATCATCTATATGTATATTATGATGATGATGATGATGCTGATGATGATGATGATGATGATGATGATGCTGATGATGATGCTGCTGATGATGATGATGATTTATGATGTTCAACTTTGTTTGCCATCTTCATAATTGATATGATGTAGCCTGGCGAACAGAACATGGGCAGAAAATGACCAGCACACACAGGAACGTAAGCAACAATCATTGAAAGAACTCTACCCGGTGCTGCAAATATCACAACAAACAACTGAACGTGGATGCCATATTTGGGCAGAACCAGGGAGCCACCCGGTATGGGCCGGGATGGGCCATATAAACCATATTGACATATTGATGCAATTCTCATTTTATAGTTCCGAACTTGGACATCTTTATAAATATCTATAATATATATATATATAGAAGTAAGGTGAATTTTGGTACCCATCAAAGAAAAATGGCTACCTTTTAAAATAGCCTCTGAATACGTTTAGAGGATTACCCCTTTCGATGGCGGCACTCCATCACCAAAGCCATCTCGTTGCCCGGCGTTCCTTGGCAGAGTCCATGATCAGACTGCCCCAAGTTTACTGGTTGGTGGTTTTAACCATCTTGAAAAATATGAAAGTCAATGGGAAGGATTATCCCATATATATCGATATATTATGTTTAGAAGATTTTGGATGGGACTGTCCATCATCAAAATAGACTCGAGTGTACATCATCATGGATTGCATCATATTGCATCTAGCATCTCACAAAGTCCCGAAGATGTTGTCAAAAGTTGAATGGATTCTTCCAAAATCCTCCAAAACCACCAAACAAATCCATTTGATCTAAGGCGCTGAATGCACACAGCAATCGCACGATAAAGGGATGGCGGGCCGCTTTTAAGACCTGCTCACAGGGGTGTTCCAAGAGTCAGGTGAGGAATGCCAATCTGATTTTAAGACCAGCGTCCAACTCACAATGTCTATGAAACTCTTGGGCGGTTGTACGGCTGTGCCACATCCATGTGGTCTACCATCATTGCTTCCACCCAACAATCCATGAATTCATCACTTGGTTTACCCGCCTGACGCTCTTGCTTGGCGCGCGCCAGCATATCCTCGACCAATGGATTTCAGTCTGTCTTGACCCCCAGATCTATGCAAAACGCCTCTGTATACCCTCTGGTTATGACTAACACAGCCATGGAAGCCATGGCCCATAGAAATAGATGGTTTACCTATTAAAAATGGTGGATCTTTCCATGGCTGTGTTAAATAACCAAATGGTAGAACAAATTTGAATCACCAATGGTCAGATATGGTCATAAGTCATAAATCATAATGATTGTTTGTGATTACTATGAACACATATCATACAACATGTTGGATGACAATTTCAAATCAATAGCTGAAACTTGGGTCTAGCCATAGAGCATGGAAACTGAGTAATTAAATGTAATTAATTATCTAATGATATCTAATGATAATATATGATAATATAGAAATCTATGAAAATCCAACAACGCATAGGACATCTAAAATCCCTGAAAAATACCAAATGTGACTCTTTTTAAAAAAGAAATGGCTTGCAGAAGGTTCCGTTCAGTGAACCCAGTTTCAACCCACAATTTTAATGTGACATTTAAAGGGAACAATATATGCAACCTGGGTGAACATCCCTTAAACGTTTTCAGAGAATACAAGTAGTCGACTTGGTCGACCTGGCTGGGATGTTCAAAACATGTTGCGATTTTCCCTTGCCGGCCTGATCCAGAAAGCTGCTGAAGAATAGTGAAGATCATTTAGATATATGGGGATGAGTCAAAACCCTGGTACCGTGCCGTGAACCCCAAAATAGCTGGGATTTATGGATGTGAATAACCCACTAAAAATGTATCTATAGGTATTGAGCCATACCCATATCCATTTATGAAGACACCTAAAATCCGTCCCTTTTCTCGTTCAATTCCTTCATATTCCTTCATTTTGTTTGGTTCAATCCAAATTCAATCCCCATGCAACCACAAATTGGGTGCTGCCCCAAAATCGCAATCTAAATCGAAAAAAAACACACACCCACAGATGATTTCCCCCTATTTTCACCATGGAGTTTGGAACAAACAGACCCAACCACCCAACCCTCGGCGACCTGCGCCAAGTATTGACGTCGGTGCAAAATCTTCAGGGCACATCGACGCTCCCCAGCACCTGCAAATTTCTGCCAGGTCGCTTGCGGTGCTTGTGAAATCCGATGAACCTCCGTAAGAATGGTTGAAACATGTTGAAACCAATAATAAATAATTTGATAACACCACCATAAAGGGATCTGTGTTCATAGTAATCACAAACAATCATTATGATTTATGACTTATGACCATATCTGAATATATCTGACCATTGGTGATTCATCATTTGATCTACCATCTGGTTATTTAACATAGCCATGGAAAGATCCACCATTTTTAATAGGTAAACATGGTAAACCATCTATTTCTATGGGCCATGGCTTCCATGGCTATGCTAAATAACCAGAGGGAAATTTGGTAACACCACCATAAACCACCTATCAATACCTATCACCTGGTACATGATAAACCATTAAGGGATAAGGTTTATCTTGGTTTATCATGGTTTATATCATTTAACTAGTGATAAATCATGGGATCAAACCATGGATAAACCACCACCTGGTGCAGGTACCCGGATATCACCGACTTGATTCGACCAACCAAGTCTGCCGTTTTTATGGCCGTGCGACCAGAACATGATGGGTTTGAAGGAAAATATTGGTGGTATCTAGTGGTTACATAGTGGGATAAATATGGATAAATAACCAACTATAATAGTATCAACTAGTTATTATACTTTGCATTACTTTGCATTACTTTACATTACTTTACTGTATAAGTTATATATGTTACAGCATATGAAATCCAAGTTTATCCTTTTAAAAAGGGCGACAACGGCGACAACCCAGAAATTGGATCTTTGGGAGCATCAGGATGTGAATTCCGCCAACCACGGCTTTATGGAATAGCTTTTGATACATGCCCATATCATATCATATCATATCTCAAGATTGAACGAAGTGCAGAAATACCAAACACGGCGATAGTACCAACATATCAACATGATGTCATCTCAATAAAGTGTGCTCCCCGCACTTTGGAATCCCGGCTCTGACATTTCTGGAATCGATCCAATGGTGAGTTGAGATTCCTCACATAGATTGGTCGATGTTTGGTGTTAGCCATCCAGTCTCTTGGGTTCCAATTTGGATCCTCAGATTCTCCTCATCACCAAGACGACAAAACCCGACAAAGGATCTGGTCCGATAAAGGGGTTGTTAGAGCTGCATCCCTCAAGGGGCCCCAGAAGATAAATCCCCCATAAATCCCTCTCTATGTATCCCAAACCAGATCAAATAGATCGAATAGGGAATGTTTGGGGTATGAAAATATATGATGATCATGGACCTTGACTAACATCATTTTATGGTGAAGTAAACCCTTCTCTCGGTCCCAGTCTTCCCTGCGCCTGGTCTTAGGTCACAGGCCTGACGGTTTGGATTGGTTTGATAGACTTACTCTCTGGTTTTTTAACATGGCCATGGAAAATCACCACTTTTAATAGGTAAACCATGGAAAATCATCATGTTTAATAGGTAAACCATGGAAAATCACCACTTTTAATAGGTAAACCATCTACAAATGGGCCATCTATACCATGGCTATGTTAGTCATAACCAGAGGGTACCATCACTTACCCATGGTTCCGACATTCACTTCCCTTCTCATCAACAACTGGAGAGAAGCTTACGACGACGGTATCTTCTGACTCGCCATTTTGTGTACCTTGACTTTCAGCTAGATGTTCTGTAGCTAGAATTTAGACGGGAAAAACCCTTCGCAAATCAGCCCAGTAAACAAACATTGCCATGTTCATCCCTCCAGCTGACTTTGGACCATTGGCGTAAATCTTCAATTTTCAGACATCTTCAGATATCATATATGAGTTGCTTGTTTAATATCCTTATATATCAACTTATATCAACTTATATCAACTTGTATCCCCAGGATCCCATTAAACGACGATGGTTCCCCAGCTCCGATCCCGCCTCGTATACACTCCCAAAGCTGCCTTCGCCGATGAGCCCCACGATGCGGAAGGAGCTCAGCTTGTAGTCCTGCTAAAAATAAGGTAAGAAGGTAAGACAAAGTGACAAAATGTGGAGATTCTCATGAGAATTTGAAGAAAACATGTGATTCTTCGTGGGGATTTAATATATTTAATGAAGTATGATTGGGGATATACTGGGAATCTAACCAACAAAATGGGGAGTTCATGAAAAATATTCCATGGGGATCTGAGATCTGATGTGTCATATTTCTTCATGACAATCATTGAAAAATCATGGTCATAATCCACAGGAATCCAAACATAATGGCTATATATTAAGCACTATGTGTTGGATTGATGACCACCTTTGTAGTCTCCATGGCTGGATGCTGTTGGTCAAGATCGCCACCATGGTTACTCCACATCGACCATGCTGACTACCAATGCGCCAATTCTTTTGGTCAATATCTAAATTCCCGTTGCCAGCACTGACTATCGCACATCCATCATGGTAAAGCATGGTAAAACATGATACCATCAACTATTATGATATATAATGGAATATAACATGATAACATAATACATAACATGGATACATAACTTAAACTCTCATTGGCCTGAAACATTTGAACAAAACAACCCAGAAACAACGGTGACCCAAACACCCTCTCGTCTCCTGCAAATCCACAAACAACGATCCGCCGAGGGAACAATCCAAAACAGTGGATGGAACTGGTTAGGAAATGGACTTCTCCAGTCTTAAATGCTATAATCCAGGTATATTATGGTATATTTATCCTGTTAATTTAACTAAATCCAGTTTCCAGTGTTAAACAAATCCAAGTATAATCCAGGTATAAATGCCATAGCCAGTTAAATTAAGAGGATTCCAAACACCTTTTTGTCACTAAAATCCTCATTGTTGTTTAGCGCACCATCGTTGGTGATAAAATTATATACCATCTACCACTATCAATAACTCCGCACGTTCAAATGATTCTCCACTCTGCTCTTACCTTGACAAAGGTCTCCATACAACTTCAGGGGTGCAGTTCCAGTTATAAGTAGATATATAACCATAGTTTCCATAGTTTCCATAGTTCTAGGGTGCTATCGGATGTTTCAGGAATATACAAGGGTTTTTAATGTAAACAAAAACAATCAAAAACACATAGTAATCATAGAATTGAGGATTTAACAATATTTAACATGTCAAAAAATACAAAAAAAAAAAACAGCTTAAAACCAGAAAAGTCAACCCCGGCCATCCCCCAGCAACTGGCACCAACCCTAGTTGCCCCACCTTCTCCGAATCCGATGACACCGCAGAGCCCATGACACTCCGCCCTGGCCGGCGAGCCGCGCCCGCTGCCAGACGGCGTAGGGCCTGGGCATGGAGGACGGCCGACGAATCTTCTGTAGGGCCGATTTTGGAGATGTTTCCAAGTATTTTTGGAACGTTTTTGGAGTTTGGTGCTTGATATTTGATGTAATTTGTTGCTTCACAAATGAGTTTTCAATGAGTTTCAAATGGAAAACGTGGAGATTTCTACACAGAAACTCTGCCAACAAACATGGGATGGCTGGATGGCTGGTGATTCATGTCCGTCGCGACCTGGATTGCCGGGATTTCCCATTGACATCTACCCCGGCTTTCCTTAAGGAACGACGAAACTGTGCAAGTCACTAAGTCCAAGGTTCAAAGAGTAGACAACATAGTTATCTGGTTGGTATACCTACCCCTCTGAAAAATATGAAAGTCAGTTGGGATGATTACTCCCAATATATGGGAAAATAAAACATGTTCCAAACCACCAACCAGTTATAGCTGACTGATGCTGGTGACTTGTGTTATGTGCATATGGACATATATGGACCATGCTGAACTGGGATTGCAATAGAAAGTGGCAACAGTAGGCAAAACATGGCAAGACCATCAAAACCCTGTGCCGTGCACTTCTATCTACAAGTCCTGCTTGGCTTACGATTGGGATTTACACACTTTATGGTGATCAGGTACTATGTCATCATTCATACTGAAACATCCCATGCGAGCATAGCACTCACTTGGAAGTTGAACATCTCATCTGTATTGGCTAATGGACGTGCTTAATATCTCGGGAGTCTCTATGATAGATCTTTGGCATAGTATTTGCTGTAGGTCCTATTAACCAAGATCCATACCCCTTAGTGGTTGAATAATCATTATCTAATCATGTTTTCCTTGTTTATACTGCTGAGTAAATGTATTTTTTTCGGCAAATGGATTGGTGATTACACGCAAATGGAGTGTGGTTAAACGTGCAGATGGTATACAGCAAATGTTCCATTTCTGGGACGACAGAGTCGGCCAGGAAAAAAAAACAAACTCTTCCCCGTGACGGTTCCAATCCAGGTCAACCTAAGTCACCTCCCAATACCAACTGGCATCAGAACGATCACAGGATTATCATGACATATCATGATCCTTGTTCAAATATCTCTTTTCACCAAAAAAAATATCACCAGCAGTGGCATATGGCAGTGTGTCAAAACCTTGTACCCCTTCTGTTCACATCAAAATAGCTGGTAAATGGATGTGAATAACCCACTAAAAATGTATCTATAGGTATTGATTCATAGCCATATCACCGGAAGTGGCAACAAAAAGTCGTGTGTGTTCTTTGTGTTTTCACCATCCCTCAGCTTCTGCCAAGTTCACCCCAGGAGATGCCACCGCCACCAAGGAAGCCAGACCTGGATCGCCAAGGCGGTTGCCACTACGCGACGCTAAGGATCCCATAGGTAGAACGTAAGGGGCGTCATTTTTGATGGTCTCAAAATGTCAATTTACCCTGCGTTGAAAACAGTGTAGATTGGATGTAGATTAGTTTACTTAGTTCCTAACAGATTTCAATCCGTTTCGAAAAAACTTCAAACTACACAAAGTGTCAAAAAAAATGATTCACTGCGTTTCACATAACCAAATCTAGCATAGCTGGATGCTCATCGAACATGCTTTACATTTTGGTCCCATCATGTTTCATCAGAGGTACCCATCACCAACTGATGGATCCCTTGGGATAGAAGTCCCGCCTGTGATCTTCACCGATCGGGCACCTGGCACAAGAATGTCACGGCATGAGCAAAAACTTGGACGTGGTCCACGTGATGTTAGTCCAACTGATATATATATATATATATGTATGCATATATAATTATATATATATATATGTTTTAAGCGAAGCAACATGACATGATGGTCTGCTTTTGATACTACTATCATGGCTCAATACTTGATTTAAACTGCAAATGGGAAAGACACATGTCATGAACATTTCATGGCATTTCTGACCTTTGAAAACCTGAAAATGAACAAGGACACCCCCCAAAATGGAGTGTGACGCGGCAAACGGAAAATGTGGGGGTTCATGGCAGTTCTCCATCACAATCCCACACAAATATCCCCCTGTTCATGCCCAGAATCAGGACCAGTCATGAACACCCAAAACAAAAAAAAAACACGGCACATCTCGGACTTTTATGACAAGTCTACCCTCTGGTAATTTAACGTAGCTATTGAAAATGGCCATTAATAGTGGATTTTCCCATTAAAAATGGTGATTTTCCATAGCTATGTTAGTTTACCAGAGGGTATGACCAATGTTTCATAAATCACCATTGAATCACTCAAAAAAAAAGGTGAAATCCAAAGGTTTTTGTGGGTTCTATGTCCAATACATCGATGGCATCTTCCATGTAAGATGGAACCATGGAGTCTTCATTGGAATCATGAAAAATCAATATTCCAATGTTATTCCATGGATTTAATATTCCATGTTATTCCAATATTATTCATGTAAGATGGATCACATATAATTGATTTAATGTTATTTAAAGTACATCAGAATAATTGGAATATTCAATGTACTATGCCATCATTATAAATCAATATTCCAATGGCACTTCGTATCACCATGAAAAATCACCATTAATTCCAAGGCTGAAAAATCACCATGATGAAATCCTCATTCCCTCCGATCCATCATGGTGAAATCCCATGAACAATCACCATAAAAAATCACCATGAAAAATCACCATTAAAATATCTGGTTGGTGGTATACCTACCCCTCTGAAAAATATGAGTTCGTCAATGGGGAGGATGACATCCCATATATATATCCATCCCATATATTATGGAAGAAACATGTTCCAAAGCACCAACCAGATATCTCATTAACCATTATTAACCATTATTAAACACTATTAACCATCATTAACCATTAATATCCCATTGGTTAATATCCATTACCCTTTGGTAAACGAACATAACTATTGAACATGGCCATTTATAGTGGATTTGTTCCCATTAAAAATGGTGATTTTCCATAGTTATGTTAGTTTACCAAAGGGTAACATCCCATCCCATTACCATTTCCACAAAGGTTCCATGGGCTCCACATGTCCGCTGTCGGCACCCACCTGGTTGCGGCGCAGCTTGTCGAGCCAGTGGACTGCGAGACGGACCTTTTCGGACGCACTGACAGAGGGGATCAAACTTGACCTGTATGGAGATATCACGGGGCAATATTTTATGATACATATGTATGATGTATGATATTTTATTATAATATAATATAATATAGCATAATATAATACAATATATATATAGTAGATCCATACATACATATTTCATAAATATGGTATTAATACCATTCTATAAAAGCCCAACAACATCATCTTTGGCACTTACTGAAAATGGGGGACGGATGGAATTGTTTTTTCCATGTTTTCCTATCATTATCAGGTACCAAACCAAACCCATCCACAATCGAAGTCAACTATTTTGGGCCATTAAGTTTCACTGTCAAGCCTGTCAAACCTGAATCTAAGCACAGCACTCAACCAGGAATAAAACATGGAAACACAACAAACAGTGTTTGAAATCACCAAAATCATTCATGATGCTGCAAGCGTCCAAACATCAACGTAGGAGCTTGTCTGATTCTTGTCAGACCCTTTGGGTTTGAGCGCTTTGGAAGGACCTGGTTACCCACATGCTGGCAGTACGCGATCAAAAAGTGTCACTTTAGTTTTTAAAGTGTACCTTCCTTAAACAAGGAAACTCGTTGGCGGTTTCAAACCTGGGAAAAAAAAAAACATGGTCAAACAGGGAACTTCAATGAACATCATCTTAACTATACATGGAAACTAACAACTTCTGAAATTGCCAATCAGCAGATTGTTGGTGCGTGGTGGTGCACGCTCCAGCTGTAAACTCTCACATTATTTTAGTAAATCCCAGATGGAGTGAGATGAAAATTCGAATGCTAGCTCTCTTGGAGGCCATGCATGGTAGTCCTGAAGGAGGCATTGAAGGCCGGCGATGCGGGATAGCACTGAAGAATAAATGGTTGGAGAACGAATGTGGCAACAGGAATCCTTGATCTAAACCCAAGTAGCCACAGCCTGCTGTTGTCAGTCAAAAAATAATCCTTTTGAAACTCAATAATGACCTGAAATTGTTTGTTTATTATTGTTCTGGCCAATCTCAAATACCATGCAACAGACTTTTTGCTTGGCTGGCTAGAACATATCCCAAATCAACCGGTGAAAACAGCAATACAAGACCCAACACCAGTCGAAATAAACCCAATATGCCAGTATCTGTTTCTGGCTCCCCGGCTGGATCTGCTGGTCCCCTCGGTGAGTACCTGAGAATTTCCAACTGGATCAGAAGGATCATCAGAGTAGAACCCCATGGGGTTTGACTTTTGAAGTCCTGGATTTTCCATGATTATCCCATCTAAAGATCCATTTCGAACTTGGTTACAAGATGATACAAGCCCACATACACTGACCAGCTTCTAAATCTATAGGGTCGTCCTCCAAGTATTTAGCAGGGTCTTTTTTGCTGGAGGGGATGGCATATTTTGACCAAGGAACCACACCTTTGGGAAGGGACTTTAAGGGACGTTGGAAAATATTAGATAAGCGACTCTTTTTTTATATATTGCATGGGGATGACCGGGGACGCCTTGACATTTGAAAATGAAACATGCTGGCTGATCTTTGCAGAGCCGGAATCTGCAGTGCATGATGGATTTTATATGATTTTATACCCTCTAGTATCCTCTGTTACCTCTGTACACGTTTTCACGAAAACGGACATGGCTTCCATGGCAAACTGCAACAAAGTTATACAGGTTCTATCCCACAGGTTGTAACCCAGTTATATATTGCAGTTGTAGCCCATAGGCTACTGCAATTAATCGCCCCTTTTCAGTGGAAAAATCCCCATTTCAAAATCCCCACAACTATTGTCACACATTGATTGTCACTATGATTATCCAATTATTCTCAATTCTCAATGTATTGGGATTCAGATATCCTACGGATTCAATGATCAATAACGTTTTTTCAGATATTTCCCAGTTATATATAGTTATATCAGTTATATCTCCCATAGGATCCTGTAGTATCATGTAATATCATAATATCCCATGATTTCCCATTAAAATAACCCATGGTCACATGTTTTAAACATGGACTTATTTGGTGTTTATTTGGTAAAAAAATGGTGTTGCCCTAGTAACATGGTTAGATCATGATATCCCCATTAAAGATCCCCATGGTTCCGATGCTTCCGAGCTGAAACCAGGTGACGCTTGCTGCCGGATGCCTCGGATCTTCGGAATCTTCACAGAGATTGATCCAGGATAGCAACGCCATGGATGAGACGTAAGATAAACCAGCTATATATAGCTATGATACATGTAATACATGATCATGATATCATAGTTATATCATATGTCCAAAATATATTCCAAATATCATTTATCATCATTTATCCAGGTCTAAACTTCTCTGACATATGATATTTGGACAGGCAAAAACCACTAATATTGTCCAGTGGATAATCCAGCTATATATACATAGTTATATATATCTGGGTAAATTATAATAATTCACTAACCTGAATCTTGTGGCCAGTTGGGGATGATTCCCCAAATCCTAACCATGATTCCAGGGCTCGGGAGATCAGTGAGGTCGTGATAATTTACCAGAAACATGGAATATCATGGATTTATGGAATATCACGGATTTACAACTGGTTGATGGTGCAATAACCACCTTGAAAAATATGAAAGTCAATGGGAAGGATTATCCCATATACTATGGAACAATAAAAAATGTTCCAAACCACCAACCAGTGTAAGATAAACATGGAATATCACGGATTTACAATGATGGATGTGAATTATGTCTAGATCATTGCATGTCACATAGTGGAAGGCAATGGAACAGAGTTGAACATAATGGAACATAATCTACTATTATTCAGGTGATATACCACCAATACTGGCCAATACTAGTATAATGCACTACGGTTTGTCCATATTTAACGATCAACATAACTAGGAATATCATGCAATATACCAATAATCCAGGTAATCATTGTTTCACAAATACGTCCTTTATTTTGACCATTACCATCTTCAAGTGATCCCCACCAACTGACATTCTATCTGACACTGGCATATACTTTGACATCATCTGGAATTATATATGGCACATATCATACATTGACATTCTATCTGACATTCTATCTGGCATTCTAACTGAAATACTCTCGAGATGGATGTGCGAGTCAATCCGCAGGCCGCAGCCAACAACTGAAACGACAAGCATGGCCGATGGATATTCACAGCAATGAATCCCTTTCCTCATTGAAATACCCATGACGGTCATGACGGGACCCCAAAACGAAGAGATCCAATACGAAACCATGATTTCTGATCTGAGTATTTCAATGTATTTCATATGTGAAACCAAGCAACAAAAATAGGAAGACATTAATATAAAATTATATAAAGAAATCTCATTTACCATCTTGTTATTTAACATAGCCATGGAAAATGGCCCATTTATAGATGGTTTTCCCATTAAAACCTCCATTTATAAGGGATTTTCCATGGCTATGTTAAATAACCAGAGGGTACCACTAGTAGGATTTTACTCTTCTACTTCTTTGGGGGTCGCTTTTTTGGGGAAGGGATTGATCATGCAATGCAACGTTGGAACATGTTGGAACCTGGGGCACCCCAACGACACGTGAGAGAACCGCAAGGCGCCACCACGGGAGGCCTATGGAGACAGGCCAACCTCTGGTCATTTCATCCATATAGCGATGAAGAACTACCATGTTTTCACGGCTAAATCATGTCCAAATGATTTAAATGGGTCTTCTGTTAAATTTCCAGAGCGTAACAACGAGAATCTGGTTTGTGACTCGTTAAACGTGGGCAGATGTGGGCATCTGAAGATCATCACGATCCTAATCCCATGTTTTTATATGTTTCAGTCATTGCCCTAGGAGGATCGTGCTCACCACTAGGAGGTTGGGTTTGTTAGATGCTGCCAGAGACCCCCACCAGAAATGGCTGGTATAAACCTCACCAGCCAAATGCTAGGCCATGGACTTCACCATGCCAACAGTTGGCATCCTTGTCACACAAGTGACCCAGCTACCCTCTGGTAAACTAACACTTTGCTGACTAGAAAATCACCCATTGATCAAGGGTAAATCAACTATAAATCACCATTTTCAATAGCTATGTTAGTCATTATCAGAGGGTAATATCATCCAATATCATCTTCTAGTTTCTTGCTCATCTAATATCATCCAATATCCTCTATATAAAATCCTCTAATATCGTCTTATACAATTATAATCTCATATCATCTAATATCATCCAATATCATTTACCCTCTGGTATTTAAACATAGCTATGGAAAATCACCATTTTATAGCTGGGAAAATCCAATATAAATGGCCATGTTCAATAGCTATGTTAGTTTACCAGGAGGGTAATATCACCTAATTTCATCCAATATCCTCTATATAAAATCCTCTAATATCGTCTTATACAATTATAATCTCATATCATCTAATATCATCCAATATCATTTACCCTCTGGTAATTTAA
>Ga0126342_10011724_pt1 | contig 15643 bp, 16 predicted proteins | sample Cyp1metagenome_FD_92528 | JGI IMG/M metagenome (GOLD analysis project Ga0126342, IMG submission 92528) | Coral microbial communities from Lord Howe Island, Old Settlement Bay, Australia - Cyphastrea 1 metagenome | ecosystem: Host-associated > Invertebrates > Cnidaria > Coral ...
ACACACACAACTTTGTCACACACCATCTTTCCTCCACCTCCTCCTTTGTCTTTCCTTCCTTCCCCGTCCCCGCTACAACATTTCTTGCTCATTATTGGAAGAAGTTGACTTGTGGGGTTATCCAGTCCTTTTATTTCTTTTTTATATGATCGGCCCGGGGATTGCAACAACGTATAGCACCCAGAGTAGCTAAGATGATCTGCGCGCAGATTGATGCGAAATATGGTGCTTGTTATTCTCTGACCTTTTTAGTCCCTGAGCAAACCAACGTTGGGGTTCAAAAGTTGGTGTGCGGTTTTTATTTGCCATCCTTTCCTAAATATAAGATATGTCTGACTTTCCGATACCCTAGGTCGGTAAGTAACCATGGGTTGGACCCATTCCTTGGATTGATGATTACAAAGTCAACAAAATAGTACCGTGGTCTGAGTACTACTTGAATCCCTTTCTGGACAAATATCTCACACAAGCGTCATTCAATTTCTTTTGCGCATGGCTGACACGGGCCAGGGGCAAGTTTCTGGATATCCCGGGAATTCCCCCAACCACACAGCCAACCCATCAATCATCATCGGTTATCTGCCACCATCATCATCACCACCATCAACAACAGCAAACATCCATCCACATCAACATCATCCCCAATCCCTAATCACCGGTCACCAGTCACAATAATCATCACCTGCTCCGAGGCGGCCAGACTGCTGCGCGGCCTGGCGTTGCTGCTGCTGGGCTGCGGCACCTGGACCTTCCTTGCCCCGGTCGCAGCGCCCATAGACATCCCGCCAGCGCAGTGGAACGCAGTGGATGCACACCTGCTGTTAGCGGAGATTGACATGGAAAACCCCACCAGGCAAGGATTATGAAGTTAGTATAGCTAATGTTGGCTGCTATGTTTTATATTTCTTCGACTATGTTCCAAGGATGTGGACTTTTTATTTTCATCTGTAGCTGAATCATGCGTGGTGGGGCCTGGCAAAGATGTTTTACGCGATCTTTTAGCACCCTGTCAAATGGCCTTGGTTAAGTACATCCTCACCTCGCGCGCGTTCGCACAAGTGTTTCTCACATATTCCACTACTTTGCTGACTTTACAAGAATACGCGTCACTTCTCCGTGTTTGTCTGTGGTTTCCACCCGTACATTTTATTCAAAAAATACCGCCGAATTTGCCGATGGCTGGAACATATTAGAACCCAGCTCCCCATGGCCATTCGCAGCCAATTTTTCAGGCCAGAGGATGATGAACCCACGAGTCCTGCCAATGCCCTGGTCCTGTTGACTTTGGGTTTCGTCTTCGCCGTCTTCATTTTACCGCTGCTCTTCGCAGGTGTCCAATCCAAAAATCAAGACATCGCCGGTGCCGATGATGCTGGGCTTGGTGAGGGGGAAATTGGACATGGTAAAAATCAAAGGCGACTGGCTGATGTCAAATGCATGTGTTTTCATCCGTTTTCTATTTAACACATATGTACGGCGTGAAGTTCTTTAACGCATGGATACTGGTTGTACAAAAATGTAAAAAAGATATGTACAGACTGTATATATACTTCTTGCTTTGTGTATGCATGCCTGTGTATGCATGTATTTTAGGCATACGGATAGATAGCTAGATAGACGGATCGATAGATCGATCGATCGATAGATAGATAGATAGATAGGCAAATAGATTCTGATACTTCGAGATGTTGAGAGGTATTTAGGATGGTTACACGGGCCTAAAGATTTTGAAAGGCTTAAAGAGATTCAAATAGATTTAGAGAGGTTTAGTCAGGTTGAAAGATTGATAGACTGGCAGAGTGAGTAAGATAAAGGCCCATAGATTTAGACAGTTTGTTGAGTGATTGATATATTGGTAGGTGGTTGCATTGATTGTAAGACAAAGCTAGTTAGAGTTCGATAGATGAACAGAGAGTCAGGTTGATAGATTGAGGTAGAGAAAGATAGAGTTACAGTAATTGATTTTTTAAGGATAAGATATAGTGAGAAAGAGCCAAACAGATGATTGATAGAACAAGATATGGCTAGATAGAGCTAGGTAGAGCCAAATAGATTTTGATATAGCATGCATGTTTGGCTCATGAAATTGGATGTTGGTCGACAGCCTTGCTTCATGGTTCATGGGCAATCTTTTCCAGTGTTTAACCGATTGACCTCAGTCTTAACACCTCCCAACAGCGTGAGCCCAGGAACGTGGAAAAGCAGTCAAGAAATAGACAATGAGGAAGGCGTTCCTGAGACGTTTCCACTAATCCAGAATGAATTTAGCTGCATTTAGACAGCAGAAAAACATCAAAAATGTTTACAAAGTATGTCCAACAGGGTGTGAGCCTCTATGACATGATGGCGTGAGGGGAAAACAGATGTGCAGAAGGGATGGGGGGTAGAAACGCGGTGAACTCAGGCCGACACCCAACAGCATACCAGAAGACCATCTCAAACATCAATTGCGCATTGAAGTTGGAAGATATACATGACGTTTTGAAACGGGTGAACAACCAGTATTTTTATCTAGCTTTACGTTTTGTGAAAAGATTACGGGGAGGGATTGTATGGATATGTCAGCAAGGGATGTTTTTGGGTGCAACCAAAAAGACAGAAAAAAATCATGGTGTTGTTTCTGCCGACTTTGTTCAATGACGTGTTGTGGCTGGAGTCATGGTTAAATTGCCAGACTGCTCTGCCACCAATGGGCCACCAAAGGTGCACCGAAAAGCTTTCAACATCCGGAAAGATAAGCGATTCTTACCCCAAGGTTTCCATCGTCCAGCGCTTCAGATGTTTTTCACATAATCCCCATCTGCGTGCCTTGTGCTCCAACCAGGACCTTCTGAAGAACTTGTGTTCCGAGCTGCAGTGTCTTGGCTTTAGCACTTGGATATGCTCATGTTCTGGGGTGGTTTGGATCTGGAACCATGTTTTTTTCATGGGTATACCATACCGCTGAATACCTCTGAGTTTGGAGGAGGTAGCCTCCTCAACTTCCGGACTTCGTAGCAGCTCCTCTGACTTTAGACTTGGTAGCCCGATTTGGCATGGGCCACAATTCCAATAATGTCCCTTGTCAACCTATGGCGGGACATCCAAGTCTGTGATAGTAATCCCCCTTATTTCTCCAACGCGGCGCAAGGAAAGATGCTTTTGCGCCTTGACAGCAATGCGCGCTGCACGCCCCAACAGATGTTTGGAGTCAAATGGAGTTGACTGATTTGGGGCACCAGTCAGCAAACATGGCCGGCCGGGGATTTCTCTATAAATGTGTGGTCTTCATGGGCAAATCATCTATACATATTTTTCTCGTCAGACCTGTCGTAGAAGTCGGGGGTTATGCTCACCTATGTGGCAAAGTAAAAGCCATCAACCAGCACCAATTTTGCTAGAAACGGTTTGGATTCCAAGATGTTGGCTCACTTTATACCTTCATCCAGCGGTGAACGGAGGGAGCAGTTCCGAGCTGTGGCTGTCCATATTCCCCTTGAGATATCGGGAGCCACTTGGAGCTAGGAATTGGGTTTCCCAACCACAGGAGAATCATGTTCCCGAGTTTTTGATTTCCAAGCATCTTAAATGTAGGCATCCCCCCCATTACCCTTGACAATGTTGTTTGACTTCCCCTATCTTCCCCCTTTCCCGTGACAGCTCACAGGCGGGCACCCTGATCAAGAAGTTAGTTGGGGAACATTGGCTCGAAAAGGCCAGGGCGGGGACTTGGGACAACTTGGGAACTTTGTCAACGATACCTAGGTTAGTGCTAAAATCCAGATTGACGCGACAATTGATGACAATGTGAGATTGACATGATGATGTTACTGGGGAAAATGATGATTTGAACTAGGATTTCTCCCCAACTAGTGGCTGCTTCAAAGGGAAAAATCATGATCAACCTCTGGGTTTTGGGATACCTGTGTTTTTTGACAAACCCACCTGTACGAGAGCATCCCGGCAACGAAAGCGACCAATGAAGTTTGAGGTCGCCTTTAAGAAAATAGGTACACGCGGGCATCGTGCCTTCATGTTTCCAATTCCCTTCATCTTTCATGACTGGGCTGGGACGGGGCTTCAGACAGCCATGAGAGGTACAGTAGGTTTTGGACAAGACATGTAAGAAGGGGATACAAACCTATAAACCAATGTCATGGAACACACAATGTATAGCAAAGCTCACACTGTCATTTTGGAAACCCCTAACTGAAGTCTTGAAGACTGACCTTTTCAACAGATAATCCCTGGCTGCCACGTCCACATCCTGTAAAGGTGGAGGATCTTCGCTATGTGCCCCAGCATCGCTTGGAAAGCTGGGGCGTCCCCCTGAAGCTGTGGGACTCCAAGCCAGGCCATATGTTCCAAAGTTGGATGAAAGTTGGCATTTCAAAAGAGGAGCAGAGCGATTTCCTCAGATTTTGGCCAGAGAAGTTCTAAGGATTGATGAAATCTATGATTTTTTGGCAGAGAATGCCGCTTGGATCGCGTTGGATGTAGCAGTTGCTATCTCAAATTCATGTTATTCAATTTTTGTGCAAATGTGATATCTTGTCATTATCTGGTGCTGTTACATTTCTTTTTCCAATAAGGGGATGCTGACACCCCCGGCTGGCCGATGTTTGGATCAGTTGCTCAGGAAGCAGATGAGGGCGCTCATAGCACCTGGGCCTAAGAGTGGCTACAGCTGCAAACTTGGCGACTTTACACAACATTTGGTAACTACCAGTAGTACCGCACAAAGCGATGGCGGAAGTTTCAATAATAGGAAACCTATAGGAGAGGTTGGTTGTTGTGAATCACGGATGGCAGAGCGAACCCACTGATGGACCGAAAGGTGGTTGAGGTCTCCTCTCTTTCTCTCTCTTTCTCTGGCTATCTACCTACCTACCTATCTATCTATCGATGTATATCTCTCTCTCTCTTTCATCTAATTACCTATCTATCCATCTATCTATCTCTCTCTCTCTGTCTATCTACCTCTTTGTCTATGTATCTATCTACCTATCTACCTACCTATCTATCTACCTATATCTATCTACCTATCTATCTATCTATCTATCTAGTTATCTATCTATCTCTCTCTCTATCTATCTATCTTTCTATCTATCTCTTTATCTATCTATCTATCTATCTATCTATCTACCTATCTACCTACCTATCTATCTATCTTTCTTTATTTATTTCTTTCTATCTATCTAGCTGTCTATCTATCCCTCCATCCATCTATCTATCTGTCTTTGTATTCATTTATCGATCTGTCTGTCTATCTACCTACCTATCTATCTATCTATCTATCTGTCTGTCTGTCTGTCTATATCTCTATCTGTCTATCTATCTATCTATCTATCTATCCACCCATCTATCTATTTATCTATCTATCCATCTATCTGTCTATCTATCTACGTAATCTATCTTTTTGTCTGTCTGTCTGTCTGTCTGGAAGTTTCCTGAAATAGGGGTACCTCCAAATCATCAATTTTTATTGTATTTTCCATTTATAAACCATCCGTTTGGGGATACCCCCATATATGGAACCCCCCATATATATATAAATAAATATGTGTGTGTGGGTGTGTGTGCGACTGGATCAAAAAAATAGGAAATTCAGATTTGGAATTGCCAACAGGGACTTGGATGAACATATTCTTTATGTGTGGATATGCCTACATTTGGGGTTTCACATCTTCCATGTTCAGTTTGAGAGTCGTCTTTGGGAGCTGCTGCATACCACAGTTTTAGGCTGATAAAGTGATCTGATATTGCTTTGAAACCGGTTTGGGGGCAATTTCCTTACCTGCGGGTAATCAAAGGTGGCAATGGAAAAATCCCTCATGGCTTGTCACTTTAAACTTCCATTTAGCGACGATTTTCCATTGCCACATTTGGTGACCATAGAGTATTTTTTTACGCAAATTCAAAGTATGTTCCCTTTCGGCCATGTGGCCACCCGGCCTTCCCAACACCCAACCGCTTTGCCATGCAAAATTGCTGCTACCAAGACGTGAACGCCTACATGAACTATACCCTGCGACCCGCAATGCAGAGTTACTTGACACCATCCATCACGTGGCTTGGCTGAGTAGAATCCATGGATTTATGTGGTTGAATGGAAGTTTGAAGCAAAAAGGTGAATAGAATTGGCATCAAACTGGGATGTCTAACCAATTAAATATAATTGTTGGGCTTAGTACCTGAAAATGGTGGTTTAACCCTCAATTCACGGTCATGTTCATGGGTAATATGATGCTTGACCATAGGATTTGGGGGCGCGCCATTTTCAAAACCCGTGGGTTGGCAGGTGCTGTTTCACCAGCAGGTGATGGTCGGGGATACTGATGCCCATACTAATGTCCATCACAAGTATCGGCAGGTGGGCCCATTACGAAGTTTGCCTAGGCCCTATCAGCTTGTGCTGGTCGTATCATGATGCACTGCTGTTCACCATGTTGTCTACCACTTGGGACATCTGAGACCATATGTTTCAATTTAAGGTTGCTCAGTTGTTTTTTTGGACTTGCACGGATCTGCAGTCACATAATTTTATATGATGTTCAAATAACCTGTCATGAGATTACATGCACGCATACACACATACATACATACATACATATATATATACATGTGTATTTATACATTTTTTAGATTTGTATACGTGTGTTATATATATATATATCTGTGTGTGTAAATATATATGTATATATTTATTTATTTATTTACATACGTATTGATTTATATATATTTATATATGTATATATATATACATTGATCTGTTGATATACATCTTTTGATCTGCGCATATTTTTACATACATACAGATTGATAATTTTTATTTCTTTAGATATGCACCCCACATTTTGTGTTTTTTACATACATACATACATACATACATACATTAGATTTGTATACGTGTGTATTTTTTATATGTGTGTGTAAATATTTATATATATATATATTTACATACGTATTTGTTATATATTTATATATGTACATATATACATTTATCTGTTGGTATACATATTTTGATCTGCACATATTTATTTATACACACAGATTGATAATTTTTATTTCTTTAGATATGCATTACATATTTTGTGTTTTTTACAATTAAATACTTTTATGTATATTGTTATAATTACCCTTCGGTATTTTAGCTTGGCAACCAAAACCACTTCCTTCCTTAGGGGGAGACCCAATCTTGAGCCGGGCCAGGTTCAGCAAGCTCCGTGATGATGCAGAGAAGTGGGGCGGCCCAGGGTCCAGAAAAGATCAAGGTATTCCAACAAGCCTGGTCTGATCCATTGAATCCATACATGCATAGAAAAATGGAAACATGGATGCATACATGCATGCATACGTACTTACATACATCACGTACATGACATACATGACATGCATACATGACATAGATGCATGATATGCATGCATGACAGACATGCATGACATAAATGGAGGACATACATGAATGACATGCATGCATGACATACATTACATACATTACATACACTACATACATTACATACATTACATACATTACATACAGTACATACACCAAATTGTATTACATATAAATTACGTTGACATTACAGTACATTAGATTACACATAGATACTCACACACATACATGCATACATGCTAACATGCACGCATGCATACATGTGTACATGCATTCACACATACACGCATACATGGCATACATGCATACATGACATACATGACATACATGACTTACATGGCATACACACATACATACATACATACATACATAAAAACATACATACATGGCATGCATTGCATGCATTGCATACATGGCATACATGGCCTACATGACATACATGACACTCATGACATTACATGCATGCATGCATACATGCATACATGCATACATGCATACGCACATACATACAAGGCATACATACATACATACGTACATAAATAAATGCATACGTGCATACATACATGACATACATGACATACAAGACATACACGACATACATGACATACATGACATACATACATACCTACCTACCTACCTACATACCTACCTACCTACCTACCTACTTACCTACCTACCTGCATACCTACATACCTACATACCTACACACCTACATACCTACATACGTACATACGTACATATGTACATACGTACACTCATACAAACATGCATACATACATGACATGACATACATACATACATACATACATGACATACATGACATACATACATGACATGACATGACATGACATGACATGACATGACATATAGACATATAGACATACAGGCTTACAGTCATACAGACATACGGACATACATGACATACATGACATACATGACATACATGACATACATGACATACATGACATACATGACATACATGACATACATGACATTGATGTAAATCATGACAGACATGACATACATGACATACACGGCATACATGGCATTCATGGCATACATGACACTCATGACATTACATGCATGCATGCATGCATACATACGCACATACATACAAGGCATGTATGGCATACATGCCATACATGCATACATACATGCATACATACATTCATACATACATACATGCATACATGCGTACATACATAAATACATACATACATTCATACATACATACATACACATACATGCGTACAGACATAAATACATGCATACATACATTTATAGATACATAGTTGCATAGATACATAGATGTATGGTTTTATTTTCATTTCTTTATATATATATGCGCGTTTGTTTCCATATTTGATGGGGCTTTCAAATGGCTAACCATATTCCAACCATAACTTGTCCATGTTTAACCCGTATTTTGACCATATGTCGTTTTGCCAGGTTTGACCTTCGTACCATACTTCAACCATTGAAATATCCCAATAGATGGGATAGATATGATCATCTAATCTTTTGAGATACAGAAAAGGATGGTGGTATCCCTATCTTTCGTATCCATGTCCTATCAAGATTAGCGGAGATATTACCATCTATAGTGATCTCCTTAGATATATCTGTAGGACATGGTAATTATCACATATTACTCTAGATAGTGTGGAAATATTTGTTCTCCAAACGTATATCACTATCTATAGCATATCATCATCTATAGTAATCTACAGTAATTTCCATACTTTTGAGTTTTTAGTATAACGCAGCGCACCGCATTTTCCCATATGATGGCCATATCCCGTCATGAGATTTTCTAATTATTATCATATTTTCTCTATAGAAATCTATTAATGGGATTTTCTCATATATCACCATCCAATTTCCCATTACCATTTTCATATATATATATATGTGGTATTGTTTCTTGATAAATGTATTTTTCTAGATACATCACCATCTATAGTATATCACCATCTTTTGTGATCTACCGTACTTTCCATACTTTTCTATACTAATGGCCATGGCGGCCGCAGGCGTCGCCAGCCCCAAACCTGGGCCGCCAAGCGGCTACAAAGGTGGTTTCGACACAGGTCCTGGGTTCAACGGCCACGGGGTTTGCAGCCGTTTTTTTCCACAAAATAAAGGGAGTTTAAGGGGATTTGTAGGGGGTTTTTAATGGTGTTTCAATGCGACTTATAGAGATATAATGGGATCATCGACGGAGGTTTACAAGGCAAACTTCCGACAATATGGAGAGATGAAAAGCAGAGATGGGAAGAGTCAGAGAAGAGAAGAGAAGACGAAAGGAGATCGGAGAAGAGAAAGAGTCAGAAGAAAGAAGATGCAGATGGCGCAGGGTCGAAAAGTAGGCTCGCTAAAGCGGCGGGGGCGGAGCCATCTGAGGAGATGGGAGATGAAAAATTGCACGCCGTTGTGACGCGAAGCACATTTCCAAGTCAAAATGTACAAAACACCTCATTCTCGGAGCACTTTCGGAAATTGAGATGTCGAAAAAGTGCACGGCGCTATGGCGCGAAACACATTTCCAAGTCAAAATGTACAAAGCACACCATGTTCGGACCACTTTTGGAAGTTGAGATGTCGAAAAAGTGCATGCTGTTGTGGCGCGAAGCACGTTTGGAAGTCAAAATGTACAAAATACACCATTTCCGGAGCACTTTTTGAAGTTAGGATGTGGTTTTGTGTGGCAGGCGCAGGGCATTCTGGACCTCGCTAAAAGTGAGCAAAACGCGAGGGTGTTGTAGCAGTTTCAAAAACGTTGGCAGGCGTGGGACATTTGAAGAGGATCTGCAAAGATGCATTTTGCCTGGCAGGCGCGATACAAGAGACATGTTCAGCGGACATGTTCAGAGGTCAGGGCGCTGATTTCCTGAGAGGGGTTGCATTTCGGAGCATCAGATCTTCAGGTTTGCTAAGATGATTTTGTGTGACAGGTGCAGCGCTTCATATGACCTGGCCTCACTTTTTCGTGCCAGGCGCAGTACTTTAGATAGATGGAATGGACAAATCGCAAAACGCATTGGTACGAGGCCGTCAGCTCTGCACTCAACCTTCCGTTTTTGAAGGGCGTCTCACAGAATTGCTTCGTTTCAGACATTGCCAAGCTCAAACATTGAGGAAATCTCGCACAATGGCTTCGTTTTTGATTTACAATATGTTCAAAAATTGAGGAGGTCTTGCAGATTGGCTGCGTTTTCAAGCTTGCAGATAGACAGATAGATAGATAGATAGATAGACAGACAGGCAGATAGATAGATAGACCACTACCACTACCACTACCACTACCACTACCACTACACTACTACCACAGCTACAGCTACAAATACATTACACTACATGAAACTACATTACACTACACTAATTACACTACAACTGCAATTACAACTACAACTGCAGTTACACTACACTAATTACACTACACTACACTACACTACACTACACTACACTACACTAGTTAGACTACCCTACACTACAACTGCAATTATAACTACAACTATAACTACAACTACATTAGACAACACTACGCTACACTAATTATTCTACACTACACTACACTACACTACACTACACTTCACTACACTACACTACACTACACTAGACTAGTTAGACTACACTACACTACAACTGCAATTATAACTACAACTATAACTACAACTACATTAGACAACACTACGCTACACTAATTATTCTACGCTACACTACACTACCCCACACCACACCACACTGCACTACACAACAACACTACTACAACTACAACTGCGCTACTTCACACTACACTACACTAGGCTACACTACACTATGCTACACTACAGTACACAATACCACAGTACATTACACTACACTACATTACACTGCAGTAAATGCACCACACCACAGCTGCAACTGCAAGTGCAACTACACTACACTAATTCCAATACACTACAGCTACAACTCCACTACGCTACAACTACAACTACAACTACAACTGCACTACACCACACGACATCCAGCAGTTGTGGGCGAGGTGACCAATGCAACCATTGCAACCGCTCCAAAAAACACAAATCCAACCACCTTTCGGTCCATCAATGGATTCGCTCTGCCATCCATGCATCACAACAACTCACCTCTCCTATAGCCTCTTATGATTGAAACTCTCGCCACCGCCTTGTGCGGTACTACTGTTACTGGGAAATGGTAAGAGATATTTCTAAATATACCCTCTGGTAAACTAAGATGGCTTTGGAAAATCACCATGGATGCTGGGTAAAACTATGGTATTTCTTCATTTTAACCATGTTAAATTACCAGAGGAACCCCTGAATATCAAACATGGTAGGGTAGATTGGGGTATGACCATCTATGTTGTGAGTATGGGTACAGAAATCCCTCATGGATTGATGACATTCCGCTATACATGGAGGTTTGTAGCTGGGAAAATCATCAGATGGTGAATCACAAAAATTGATATGTTTGATTGCCGGAGGATCTAGGATAAGATCTGGAAAAAATTTAATGACACGTTGTGACGTCACTGGAATGATGGGTCGGATTCGGGGAATCATCCTCAGTTTCCTCAGTTTCTGCCGACATGTTACCTGGATGTGTTGAGCCCATTATTTTCTATGTTCCTCATGGGCAATCCACTGAAAACAGGGAATCTGTAGGGCATATTTCGGAATTTGTGAGGTTCCGGATCCACATATCCAAATTTCAGGGGCAGATAGGATAGGATGTAGTTATTTGTTTATCTGCTGAAATGTTCCAAGTTTTTTCTTTCGAAGATATAATTTCATTTCTGTGTGTATCTTTGATCATTGTTTGAAAGGAATAAATAGAGAGTACAGTTTGAAATCCTATAGGGTTGATCGTGGACCAAGATAAGATGTGTCTACGGCTACAATGCATTACGCCCTTTAGTTAACCAACCCATCCATGGTTGTTTCCCGTTCAGACATGATTTACTTTCATGGTGGGGTTTCCATATATTAATTTACCGGAAGGTAAAACGAAACATTTTATGAGGACATGTCATGATATGTCCGATGTATTAATCAGATATCAAGAGATATTTCGGCAACATAGATATTCTATTCGGATGTGTTTGGATGTAGAAATGGTGGATCCACCGGAATCGGATTGATGACTAGGGGGTGGAAGGGGCCATTGTGGGGTGCGGATAGGACTTGACAATAAGGGCCGATTGAAGAATTTAAGAAGAATCAAAACTTCAACAAGCCAACTAGAGAGATGTCTTTTGAATATACAGGATTGTTTATTGTTTTTTCTTGTCATTGACGTGCCACGAGTACCAGGGATGAAACCCACACCCCTCTTTTTCCTGATCCAGGCAGCAACAAAGAGCCAGGCACGTTGTTGCTGCAGGTTGTGTTTGGGATTCCCCCTGCTCTTGTCATTCAAAGATGCCCTCGAAACAACATCGGAAAAATCACGGGCCAACGAGGGGTGTTCCACATTGGCAGCTTGGAGTAGTACTGCAGGGCATCTCAACTTTAAAATGTTATAGAAGTGTTGGACCCGCAACAGGGGTTAATTCTCATCAAAATGAAATAGTTTAGTCTGTTGCTCGTGATTTTTATAGTTGATTTCCCACTTTTTGTTCAACACCCCTGTTTGTGCAGCATGATTAGTTTGGGCAAAGGTTCGCCAGAGCTGACTGGCAATGTGGACTCATGTATTTCCCTATCAAAGCCTTTAAGGGTGGTTATGGATGGCTTTTCTCCTCATTACATGTATCACTTTGGCGCGCTTGTGCGTTCCATTCCAAGTGGCAATTCAGTGTGAGATTTGAGGGCCCTTGGGTATGGACAGATACTCAGAAAACTGATGAAGCATTCTGTATCAATTGTTTCCCCTATCCCCACTGTCACTGCTTCGCAATGATTGGATACCCGGCTGTTGGAACATGTTGGAAGCATTGATTCTGGTTCCCTCTTGTCCCAACTGTTCAACGGCCATAGTTGTCTCAGCTGTTCAGGAAACCAGTCATTACAGTCGGTATCCTCAGAGGCTTAATTGACCCACACTATCATACCCACAGTGCTATCCAGGTCATTCAAACTAGGCTAATCTCACTGCAAAGTAGTCAATGGCTGTACTTCCACACAACTGTTCTATTGGGAGCAGCTGGTCTACGGATTCCAGCAGAAATGCCAACTCCCACATTTTCATGGCCAAGTTTCAGCCTTGAAGGTATAAGATTTCAAATCAGAATGTTCCCCACGGGTAGCTGGAAAATTCCCAGAGAAGATTCTCCCGCTGATGTTTTTTCCATGTCACCCACCTTGCGATGTCACGATGTAAATCGATGGTAGTTTTTTGGTGGGACCTATCCTAAAATGGCCGCGAGATGTCCCAGGTTGCTGAATTGAGTTGACCCACTTCAAACATACCCTTGCTTGATTTTGGGTGAGTTCAACAACCATAAGTTTCATTATGAAATTAGATCTATTCAGGCCCCCTTCTATCCAGATAGATTTGAATGCCTATTTCTGATGATGATTTAACCAGGGGTAAACCAGGGGATTCCACCAACCAAAATTACCCGATTTCCCAGCCATGTTCAGCCGCACTGAGGAAGATCAAGTGCTTTCTTGGTTGGAGGATGATGACTTCAGAACGCCAGATGCGGGGAAATCGCAGGATGCCTCCGTTTTTGGGGGGCGGATACCTCAAAACTAGACGACGGATGGCCCGAGAGCGTAGAGGAGCAGGGTCTTCTGTTGTTAGTATTGAGACGCTATATTACAAGACAATATATTAAAGATCTATTATAAGCAGACGAGAAGAGTAGTACCAAGACAATATTTTACAAGTACAAGACAATAGTTTGCATCGTATCCTTCCCAAAGTTTTTCACACACAGAACCTTTTACACACAGACGCTTTTGCAAACAGAAGCTTTTACACACTTTTACACACAGAGACTTTTACACACAGACACTTTTACACACACACACACTTTTACACACAGACGCTTTTACACACAGACACTTTTACACACAGACACTTTTACACACAGACGTTTTTACACACAGAGACTTTTACACACAGACGCTTTTACACACATACGCTTTTACACAGACACTTTTACACACAGACGCTTTTACACACAGAAGCTTTTACACACAGAAGCTTTTGCACACAAAAGCTTTTACACACAGAGACTTTTACACACAGACGCTTTTACACACAGACGCTTTTACACATAGAAGCTTTTACACACAGACACTTTTACACAAAGAAGCTTTTATACACAAAGACTTTTGCACACAGACGCTTTTACACACAGACGCTTTGACACATAGAAGCTTTTACACACAGACCCTTTTACACACAGACACTTTTACACACAGACACTTTTACACACAGAAGCTTTTACACACAGACACTTTTACACACAGACACTTTTACACACAAACACTTTCACACACAGAGACATTTACACACAGAAGCTTTTACACACAGTAGCTTTTACACACAGACGCTTTTACACACAGAAGTTTTTACACAGAAGCTTTTACACACAGAAGCTTTTAGACGCAGACCCTTTTACACACAGACGCTTTTACACACACACGCTTTTACACACAGACGCTTTTAGACACAGACACTTTTACACACAGACGCTTTTACACACAGACACTTTTACACACAGACGCTTTTACACACAGTAGCTTTTCCACACAGACGCTTTTACACAAAGAAGCTTTTACACACAGAAGCTTTTACAGAAAGACACTTTTTACACACAGAAGCTTTTACACACAGAAGCTTTTTACACACAGACGCTTTTGCACACAGACATTTTCACACGCAGGAGCTTTTACACACAGACGCTTTTACACACAGACGCTTTTACACAGAGACTTTTACACACAGAGACTTTTACACACAGACGCTTTTACACACAGACACGTTTGCACACAGACGCTTTTACACACAGAAGCTTTCACACACAGACTTTTACACACAGACGCTTTTACACACAGACACTTTTACACACAGAGACTTTCACAAACAGACACTTTTACACACAGACACTTTTACACACAGAGGCTTTTACACACAGACACTTTTACACACAGACTTTTTACACACAGACACTTCTACACACAGACCTTTTACACACAGACGCTTTTACGCACAGAAGCTTTTACACACAAACGCTTTTACACACAGACACTTTTACACACAGAGACTTTTACACACAGAAGCTTTTACACACAGACGCTTTTACACACAGAA
>Ga0126342_10011725_pt1 | contig 15642 bp, 19 predicted proteins | sample Cyp1metagenome_FD_92528 | JGI IMG/M metagenome (GOLD analysis project Ga0126342, IMG submission 92528) | Coral microbial communities from Lord Howe Island, Old Settlement Bay, Australia - Cyphastrea 1 metagenome | ecosystem: Host-associated > Invertebrates > Cnidaria > Coral ...
GCTTGGCAATGGAGATGCATTCACAAGAATGCTGACTGCCAGCTGATAACGGTGCATGCGTTGCAGCGATGACGCTGAAAAGCCAAAAAACGCGCCCCAAGTTTTTCCAGGATTTCCAATCATGAAATCAGCACGGCACTTGTTGGTAAAATCACCATTAAAAAAAAAAAAACGTGCGTTTTATGGGAACGGTTTCCGGTCCGGCGGGATGTTTCACAAACAGTTTTTGGTTTCATTGTTTTGATGTGTGACAATTTTGCGTTGAACATGCATCGACCGGCGTTTGAGGTTTGCCAGAAAAGTGTGGCGGAAGGCTCGACCACAGACTGCGGATGCAGATTGGCCAATTTGGGTCAAAGAGCAGGAAAAGGTCCTTCAACTTTTTCAGACAATGCAACGGTTTGATGATGATGATGATGAACATGATGCCGGAAAAGCTTGGGGAATAGATGAAGCTTACTGGCAAACAAATGTGTTTCAAACTTGTGTGCCCTAGTCCCCTTTTGGATCGCGATGCAAGGCTTTTTTCATCTAATTAAGGACAAGGATGTCGAAGCATCCCTTCCCATCGCCGGGACTTCTGAGGACTTCTTCGTGCAGCTCAAACTGATTCATGGTCATTAAAATACCTCTCTCTCTCTATATATATATATATACATACATACATACATATCACAAAATTGTCAGACATGGCTCGAGGAGAAAGAAAAGACACCACACGAAATGCGGACACAGATCTTGAAAGATCTCCAAGGGAAAGTGGTGGAGATTTTAGATGATCCCCCAAGCTTTTCGCCAGCACTTAGCGCGGTGAGCATTTGCTTGACATTCCTAAGGCGTTGCATTCAATTGCTGAGGCAGTGCAGTGGGCAGTGATGACAAGCCGCCAGAGTCTGCTGTGCAGTCCTCAGCCCCATTCCATTTTTTCTCCTGATGATTCCTCATTATTAAACTGTTATATAGGTTGGCCCTCGCCCTCCAGTTTCCAAAACCGTGAGAAGCCCTGCCATCAACCCAGAGCCGAAATTTGTGGAGGACTGCAATTGGCAATGTTTTGTGCATTGGCACGGTTCAATCGTGACATGTGATTTTCTTCCGTTTTGAATCGAGACACGCAAGGAGGTACTTGCAGCGGTAGAAGGTGATGTGGGAGCTGCAGACCCGGCATGAACTGGGCTCAGCCTGCCGTTCTTTTTTGCCATTGCAAGACAGGGCATCAATGTGATAGCAGTCTTGCATGCAGCGCATCATATTTACAATGCATAATGCCAGTGGTTAAGGTCAAAGAGCCTTGCAGAAAGAGTTGAAGCCTGCCACTGCCAAAGGTAAAGCTAAGGGAAAGGCAGGTCCAAAGGCGTCAGTGAAGGCTAAAGCTGCACCAAAGGCTGCTGCAAGTGCTGGATCTCGAGCACCACCAGATGGGGCTGCAGATGTTGATCGGACATATTCTTTGAGGAGACACAAGAGAAAGACATCACATGGAGAGCTTCGAACTTTTGCCATCAATTGCATTGAGACCGGAAAGCAGCTGGCCCAGCTGTCTGAAGCTGCGTGTCAAGACGCTGAAAGCGTAGTGGGAATTTAATTTCGCAGCTCCATGACAAATCTTTGAGCCTCGCAGACGCAATGGCCCGATTGGGTGAGACCAAGGGGTCGTGAAGATGGCGTGCAGACCAGCGGCAGTGACCACACGGAAAAGATCTTCTGCAAAAGAACTATGCAATACGAAGCCGTGAGCATTGCATCACATAGAGTTGTTTTTTTCGAAAACTTATCTTAATGCAATGGAGGACGACAGATAGCTGTGTCATCATTGGGGCCAAGCGCGGTTGAGTCAGGACTTTTGCTTTGTGAACTTTCAGGCTGAAAAAAAATGCCCGACAAGGGCGTGACCAAACCGTGACCGGGCCGTGACCGAAAGAAACGCCCAATTCATTCTAGGAAAGCGCGAGCTGTGACCAGACCGTGACTTCCGTGACCTCCGTCATGCAGGGTCTGACCAAAATTTTTACCGAGCTTTTTCAATGTTGCATTCTTGCAGAAGATCAATTTTGTTTTGGGTTCTGTCCAACAGGATGTCAGGGGCTCAACTCACAAGCTAGGTTTGTAGACTTCGGATATGGCAGTGAAACCCGACAGACCCTTACCTGGTCGGGGTGGCTCGGTGCGTTGAAGTGGCCATGGCGCACACACAGCCAGGCCGGTTTTGTTTGACATGATAGAGTTTATACCTATTTTGGTCAGTTGCTTGTGTGCTTTGTGAGCTTTGCAAATATAAAAACGTTTTTGTGTTGTTGGATTTCACATGATCGTGAGGTGATGTTCAACCTCGTCAATGCGCCGCGCCAGAAGTTGAGATGACTGTTGATGGGCCAGGAGCATTTTTAATTGCAAACAGAACGCGCGTTATTTCCATTTGATGCACCCTTCAATGCATGCCAAGACAAAACATGACAAAACCACACTGGGAAACTGTGAGCTGATTCATTATGATTCTCGGTTGCCCGCTTAGGCTCCATGTGAACTTGTCCCGTCCACTGCAGCCAATGCAACTTGGGATACATTGGATTCTGCACCGACGGCCGGTGACACTCAGGTGCTTTGAAAACTAGAGTCAAGTTTGCCATGTTGACTTGATACAGATGCCGTGAATTTAAATTTGCAAGGGGATAAATACACGTGTGACAGGTGGAATCTCTCGACACCCAGGATGCGCTACAAGCGCAGCAGCAGGTGACTACAGTCAGGCCGAGCCAAGCTGCTGTGAGAATGACCTTGCCTGGGCCATCTTTGCCCTTGGATTCACACCCAGACAATGTGCATCGGTTTGTTGCTACTTATATGAGGTCACCAAAGGAGACGCCAGCGCAGAGTTCAGAATGTAATACCAAGCTGCCTGCCCAGACAGCCAGCACTGCGGCTCCTCCAGGTTGAGCCACGGCTTCAGTTCCACCAGAGCCCGCTGCTACAGGGCTAGCAGCACCCGTGAACTCAGAGGAAATGCAGAAGATGTTGCAAGAAATGGGGTGGATGAAGCCACCTGCCACTCCACAACAGTCTGCAGCTGCAGATGCTTCGCATGTTGCAAAGGCCAGCGAATCAGACCAAGCTTTGAGTGGAACAGCAATTCCGAAGAGCCCAGACCAAGGTTTGAATGGAGTTGCTGTGACCAATGGAGCAGACAAAGGTCCTTTGAACGGAGTTGCCACGACCAATGGAGAAGACAAAGGTTTGAAGACGACCAGCTCAGCAGACGGTCTGACTGGACCACCGGTTGGGACAAACCAAGGTTTGAACGGACCACCCGTTGCAAAGACCCCAGGGGCAGAGAATGATTCGAATGGACCATCAGTTGCAAAGACCACTGTGCCTGCAGACCAGCGTGTGAGCCCACCGGTCACTACGACCGTTGCAGTCCCAAGTGTGGCTGGGCATCCTGACAAGAACAAGCCTCTCAGGATTGCGCCGTTTCCTCATCAGCCGGCTGCAAGTGGCAGTGGTGAGGAAATGCCCCCTGCAGAGCCCCTGCAGAACGTCAAGGAAGAACCCAAATTGGACCAGAGGCAAACGTACTCAAGACGGGCGGCTGCCAATTTGATTCAGAGGTTGCGAGACAATCCCAAGAGAGTGGAGGGATATCCGGCTTTGAAAAAGGTGACCAGAGCTTGCTCATGAATGATGTAGCGATAGATGAGAGCGACCGCATTGTTTATCGCTCAAGTTGGAAAGGGGTTTCTCGTCTTCCCATGGAAAATCCCCTGCTGTGTGGGGTTGCTGGCGTGGCACTGGGATTTTGGTTTCGCGGCCTTCTGAACCAGCCAGTGGAAGTGGTGCATCAGCCGTGCAGCTGCCTGTGTCATTGCCACTGCGCAGCACCCTCTCAGCTTCCAGTTTTCGTGGGAATCCTCTTCCTGATTGTTGTAGTGGTGGTGACCGTGATTTATCTTGTGAAGCTTGCTCCAAAGGTTGTGGTTAGTGGATCTCCTACCCAAAAGGGTCACAAGGGACAATTTGGCCAACAAGGGAAGGTCCTGACAATCACGACTTAGAAATATGCAAGCTGGACAGGTTGCCTTGGTGAACTACGGAGAGCATCCTCCAGTTTGGCATGCTCGGTTGCTTCTGGGCTGGGTTCATGGTACGACATGGGTGATCTTGACTCCAGATTATCATGGATATCCTCAAGACTTGAGTTTGGCCAACCCTGACTATACCGATTTTGAGTTTCTGGGTGCGTCCACTCGTCCTCCTCCTAGGATTCCACCGGGTCAAGTGTATGGATTTGCACCCTTGGACCCTGGGACGTTGGCGAATCACATCCGTCAGGGCCAGGTAGAAGCAGACAATGAGAGGATTGCCTTGGGACTCCCTCCAGTTCCAGCACCTGTTGCTCCATCAGCTCATGTGGGGGCACCTGTACCTGTACCAGCTCCTGTGGCGGGCGCAGCGCCTGCACCTGCAGCTGGGGTGGGGGCTGGGGCGGCGGTGGTTATCTATTGTTGGGTTGCCTTTGAGTCCAATGGAGGGAGAAAACGAGGAGACATCATTGTCGCTGAACCCACAGTTTTGCCCCATGGTCATGTAGTGTTGGGCGATCGTGCCATTGTTCCAGCATTACCGGGATCCTCAAGCGCATGTCTGGCCATTAGGGTACCCCAGGATGATGTTGCCCGGTACCAGTTAGAAGATCTCAGAGTTTTGCCTGTGAAGTTTGATGCTCAGGGCATCCGTAGGCGAGAATTCTCAGAGGCTGTTGCTTTGATGGTGGACACTCCGCCGCAGGGTGGTGGTCTTCAATTGGAGGGCCCAACATCGGTGCTCAATGTCTTGAAGAACATGCGTGATCAAGCCATGACACCAACAAGTTTCCATGAGTTTTGGTTGAGGAGTGCTGATATCCCGAAGGGAGATAGGTCCACCTATGAACACGAATGTCTCAGCAGGATCCTGGAGCCCTCATCTCAGTTGATCAGTTGAATGTGGCATCATTGCAAGGGGCCGAGCTCATCAACCGACGCCTCCAGGTCATTCGTGAGGCTCACCGAATTTCCCCTTCATCCCCTGATTACAGTGCAGCCGATTACTTCATGGGGTGGAAATATCGCAGAGGATTGCAAGGAGTTGACAATCAGTTGGCTCAGCATGTGGCGAACGAGATGAAAGCAGATGCTGCAATCATGAAAGAAGCCCGGAAAGCCAAGGAAGAAGCTCAAGCCCGCCGCCAGAAGCTCACTAAGGGTGGAGGCGGCGATCAAAAATGAGCCTTGAGTCAGCCCCCAGGCAAGCGGCTAGCGTGGGGGTGGGACACCTTGGAGCCGCAGAATTTTGTTCTTCAGGTCGAGGACTCAATCCCTCATTTGATCCCGACAAGTCGAGAGTCAGAGAGCTTTTTCCTCTTCCTGCTGTTGTTCCTCGCCCGCGCTGCCCAGGCCAATCTGTTTCGTCGCGAAGGAGAAGCCATGAGGTGCGGGTGAAAGAAGAGCAGATGAATTCGATTATTGGTTGCCTTAATGAAATGTACGCCCCCCAAGTAAAATCGAGTGCTGTTGAGTCGGGTGCGTCGGGTGCACAAAAGGTCAGCCAGCATAAGATTTTCAAAATGTTATCACGTTTAAAAAAGCATCATGAAACATGTACAGTGCGTGAAGCTGCACAAGAGCTTCTGCATACATCCGTCGACTATTCCAGTGACAGGCCTACAAGCACGGTTAGATCTTATGACCGAGACCTTGTCTCCCTGCCTCAAAGCGGGGATCAGCCTGTTGAGCTATTGGAGGTATTGGATGATGTTGGTCGAGAATATGTCAAAGATCCTCTCACTGCCATGATGATATCTGAGGAGGAACATGGGGAGTTGATTGAAAAAGGTGACACAGTGAGGCCATACATGGATGTCCGGCTGCAACGTGAACAGGACACCTATGAGCAGTTCATCTTGGACCTGTTCAAGAGCGGCATGCTGGAGTTTACGTGTAGACCTCAGGATTTAGTGACACCCTTCTTCGTGCACAAGAAGAACAATCGTCTCAGATTTATACTAGATTGTAGAATGGTCAACAAGAGATTCAAGAGACCACCGGGAATGGCACTTGCGGCGGGCTCAACGTGGAGTCAGGTGTCGGTGCCTCCTGGTGACAACTTGTTCATTGCCCAGAGCGACATTAAGGACTATTTCTATTCATTATCATTGCCCCTTGCGCTTAGGCCCTATTTTTGCTTGCCTTCAATTCGCTTTAGTTTGCTGCAGGAGTGGGGTGTTCCGGTTCATCTTCATCCACAAGGCATACAAGAAGGGTTGGTGTTTCCAATGCTGCGTGTCATTCCAATGGGTTGGTCGTGGGCAATGTGGATATCACAAAGAGTCCATCAAAACATCAGCCTTATTGCATCAGGCCTTGACTCCAGTCGGGTGGTGGTGGATCATCGAGCTCCTCCAGACTTGTCAGGCGGGGTTCCCATCATCATTCCTTATGCAGATAACCTGAACGTCGCAGGGACTGACCAACAAGCTGTACAAGACACAAAGGACAGGATTGTCAAAGTTTTGAGAGGCCATGGCTTCCGAGTGCATGAAGAGCTTGATGCTTCTGATTGCGCCCAGAGCTTGGGCTTTTTGATCGATGGTTCCAATGGCTTGGTCGCTCCTGTTCCTGAGAAACTGTTTAAGGTACAGCAAGCTTTCCGTTGGTTGGCTGGGAGGCCCAAAGTTAGGGGAAAAGAGGTGGAAAGGTTGTTGTGGCATGCCACTCATTTGATGATGCTTCGAAGGGAGCTGCTTTCAATCTTCCGCAGTCTGTACGACTTTGTGCAAGGCTCATATGAGAAGCGAAGCAGGCTTTGGCCTTCAGCCGTCAGAGAGGCTAGATGGGCTGGAGAGCTGTTAGCGCTTTGTTCAGTTGATCTGAGATCTGCGTCGACCATGGAGCCAAACATTGACTGCCTCCGATGCCAGCCTCTCAGGCGTTGCTGTGTGCTGGTCTGAGGGCTTAGCTCCCGATATAGATCGGATCGGCTCGCAGAAAGAGCCCTGGCGGTATCGGTTGAAAACTGACGTGCAGCCCCGTTCAAAAGCATTACAACATGGCGACCCTTTTCATGACCCTTCCACTGTAAAACCTATTGATGTCACTGAAGTTGATCCCTATGAACTTAACTATGAATTTGAAGAGGTGCCAGATGAGATTCTGGACTCCAACAAGTGGACAGATGCTTTTTCAGTTCGAATGCAGATGCCGGAGCATATCACTTTGTTGGAAGGCCGTGCAGTCGTGGGGTCTCTCAGACACAAGTTTAGGTCAGTTTCTGAATTTTCCAAAAAGCACCTTCACCTGAATGACAACATGTCTGTGTGTCTTATGTGCTCAAAGGGTAGGTCAGGGGCATACTCCATGTTGAGAGTCTGCAGAAGGATTTGTTGTCTGCTGTTAGCCACTGACAGCCTCCTCAGTGTTCGGTGGATCCCCTCTGAGAAGAACGTTGCTGACAGGGCTTCAAGGCGGTGGGAGCATTTGAGACGTTTTGATGCTTCTAGCCGATCTAAACAACAGACAAGGCTGCAGGAGGTCGAAGCGGCATGTTATCCAACCTGGCCCTTGCAATCAGGAGCTTCCGATCCTTGTGCCAGGCTCTTCAGTGAAGCAGGCCAGGTCCATGAGGGCACAGCCGATGCCAGACAAGCTGCTGAGGACCGTGAAGGAGAAGGTGAATTCGAGGAAAAGAAAGATCTCAGACAGGGACGATCCAGTGAGATTTGTAGGACAAACCAATTTGGAGAAGATGGCAGTATCTGCAGTGGTGGGTCGGGATTATTTCAAGAGAATGACGGATTTCAGAAGTTTTGTCAAGCTCAAGAAGTTGAAACTGGCCCCCCCCATGAGCAGATTAGACACGGCCTTTTGCTGGTATCTCAACAGTCTTTTCGAACAAGGTCTAGAATACGGCGAAGGCAGCAAGTGTCTAGCTGCAGTCATCGACAGTTTCCCAGGATGTGGCCCGCGGCATCAGCTCCCAAGATCGAGGAGAGCGCTGCAGGGTTGGCAAAAACAGGATCCTCAACGAACCAGACCCCCACTTCCATGGTCACTTGTGGCGTCCATGGTTATGTCTATGCTGGAAAGAAACATGGTTCATCATGCTGCCATGATCATGTTGATGTTCAGTGCTTATGTCCGACCGGGGGAAGCATACAATTTGCAGAAGGTAGACCTGGTGGCTCCTATGCCGGGTCATCAATGGTTTTCCCTTCATCTGCATCCAGCCGAACGACAAGAAACAAGCAAAGTAGGGCTATCAGACGAAAGCCTATTCCTGGATGCAACATACATACCATGGTTGGGAAAGGCTCTAGCAACGTTGGACAGTCCGGATCAGTTTCTGTTCAACGTTCAATACACCAGTCTGGTAAGTGTTTGGAAACAAGCCCTACTACACCTGGGGCTTCCCACCAGCCATGCCATTCTCTACCAGCTGCGCCACTCAGGTCCAAGTCACGACCGACTACATCGCCTGCGTTCAGCCTTGGCGGTCAAGCAGCGGGGAAGATGGATGGCAGACAGTTCAGTAATAAGGCACGAGACACATGCACGAGTTCATGCAGAGTTTCATCATCTTCCCAAAAAGGTTCAAAACAAGTGTCTTCTGGACGAGAAACGACTGGAGAAGGAGGGCCCAAGATTTTTCGGCCTCAAGGCGTAGCATGGAATGGTCGATACATTGTAGAGCTCTTTTCTGGTGTTCGCGTTTGTCCAAAGCATTTGCGCAACGTGGTTATGTCTCCATCGCATATGACATAGAGTTTGGGACTGGTTGTGACCTTCTGGATACTAGGGTATTGTCATCTATTCTTCGTTTCATGCGGAAGCACAGTGGCATTATCGATCTGATCTGGTTGGGCACGCCTTGCACTTCATGGTCTCGAGCTAGGAGATGGGATGGTGGACCTAGACCACTTAGGGATGATGATATTCACCTCATGGGTTTTCAAAATCTTCTTGAACATGATGCCAAAAAAGTTCATGAGGGCAATCAGTTTTTGTCGGTTTCATGCCAAGTCTTAAACTTGGCTACAGAGCTGGGAATCCGATGGGCGCTGGAGAATCCTTTGACCAGTCGCATTTGGTTGACTGCAAAGCTTAAGCGATTCATGACAATGGGCGCAAAGCTTTTTCATCTGGACTTGTGCGCTTTTGGAATGCCGTGGCGTAAATCCACTGGAATTTTAGCACTGCGTTTTGATTCTTTGGGCTCTGTAGTGATGACCTGCCACTCCTCTTCTGAGCGCTGTGAATTTTCTGGCAAGAGACATATCATTTTGTGTGGCAAAGATACTTGTAATCAATGGTGGACTCGGCGTGCTCAGCCTTATCCACCGCGCATGTGTCAGGCCATCGCCTCACTTTTTCCAGTTTAGTTCACTGTGGTGTGGAGGGGAGATTTGAACGGTTGCCTGAGAAAATCTTAGGCAAGATCCGAAATTCAGTGTTCCACCATGCTCTTTGAACCTCAAGACCTAGCTTGGTCACTTGCAAAAGATGGTCTTGGACTCTGGTCGTGGGAATCGGAAGCGATTGATCATGGTTTTCGATGCTGAGAAGAAGTCAGACCTGATCACAATGTTGTGTGATAGCAATGGAGCTCTGGAATCTGTCGGAGCATCCTTGTGCAAGCCTTTGAAGAGACTTGTGTTGGTGACTACCATCGCAAGAAAGCACTTCGTTGGACAAAGAAGGAGATGGAAGACCACTACGGCGGAGATGCAGAGGCGGTCATGAAGCACAAGATCCAGCAGGGCCTTGTGGAAGATGACGAGAATCTTCCAGGGGGTCAACTGATTGCCAGGAAGGAGGATGAACATGATTCAGGCACCCGGACTGTTACCTTGCCAATATTAGCAGCCTAGCATGCATGCAACCGCAACTGTGATTAGTTTTCTGTTGCAAGGTGCAATGATGTACAATCGTTTCAAACACCTTCCTTCATATGGCCATATTATGTCCAAATCAGGAACGTCATCACAGAGCTCATGACATTTACATGCTTGACCATGAACCATGGGGTCACCGCACCCTTTACCAGATAATTTAATATCCACAGACTTCATGATCAACAGACCGATTGCCCCACGCATGACTCATGACCATGTATGTTTTCTTAAACAGGGTCACCGTACCCTTCTTCAAAACATGTTGTTTCCTGTTTACTATGATACCAACATGCATGTCTTATTGTTTGCAGAACCATGTGCAAACCATGGCATTGAGGAACCCAAGTGACGACGAACAAGATGCGTGTGGACGAGAGCAATCCAAGTGCCGTGGCTTCCTTGATGCTTCTTAGTTTGCATTGAGTATGCAGTGCAAAAAACCCACCATGTTTGCATGTGGCCAAGCTGTGGCTGCGCGATGGCTGGTTTTGAGTTCGTGCTTTTCTTCATTGTTTTTTTGAACAAACAGTTTTACCTATAAGGTCAGCCCCAGCGAGTGTACCGGTGAAGAGCAAAACGTCAGATACCAGCAGCACGTCAGCTCCCTCCACCCCTGCGTCTGAGACATCTTCCGTGCCGGTTCCTGAAACACCTTGAGCTGAACCACCGGTCAAAAAACGTCGAGTTCCAAAGGCAGAAGAGCCTGTGACGCCTTTAGCGAAAGGACGGGAGATGGCTTCTAAGTTGCTGAAAAAGAAGAGTGACGCGGCAAACTTGGCATTGACCCTCCAATCGGTGCCATATGCTGAGCAGCTATGCACTGAGATGAACAACTTCTCCAAGCAATTTGAGTGTTCCAGCTGCAGCTGCATTTTATGGTGCATGTTTGTCTTGACTTAATTTTTTGACATGCATGCTCAACACATGGTTGCGCAGATGGTGACTGATCATACATCCACCTGAGGCAGTTGTACCTCAAAGTGCAGGAACTTGTTGCCCAGCAGAAGAATGAGGACATGGTCAACAGCATCTGTGATCGATGTTGGTTTATCGCTTATCTTTTGGAATTGTAATTTGTTCGCAACAATGTGTGCAAGGCTTGCAGCCATTCTTTGAATGATTCCTATTTTTTGGCTTTCATTCCCCGTGCTGGCAGGAAGTGGACTACATCCCACTTGTCCAAGACATGATTACGTTGCAGCGAGGCTTCGACAAGCCACATGCTGCGGCAGCGGCGATTGTGCGCCAAGTGAACAAGCCGGCCTCTAAGGCCAAGGGCAAAGCCAAAGCCAAGGTGAAGGCCGCGGCTTGATCCTTTTCCAATGTGTTAGAAATTTTGGGGTGAACCCGATTTAACGATCGGGAAACACCTGCAGTGGCAGAATTGGTGCGGCTTCTTTGTCTACCTAAATTCGTGCACTCCAATTTCTTTGTTGCTGGAAGGGATCTCGTGCAGGAAGCCCGCCATATTCATGGTGCCATGGTTGCAGGTGACATGAGACGTCAGACTGGGCGTGCGAGCAAAGGGAAGAAAAGATATATCATGTCGTGTGATGAGCATGCGGTGCACGTGAGGATCAGCCTGCACGTGCTAATGAATTGGTTTCTTTTTAGCTTACCGTGACCTCTTTCAGACGCAGGTCAAATGCAGCCGAGAAAGAGCCCACTCGAAAATACCGAAAAAAAATGCGCCTCGTTGGCCATGCTGTATTCACATGTGACTGTTTGCATTGGAATGTGGAAATCGGAAACCTCGGGGGGGGGGCGAAATGCACTAAGTTGATACACCAAGGGATGTGGACGAAATGGACAGCCATGGGGCCCGTACATTGGCAGAACAAATCCCAACTGGGAAAATGTCAGTCGCTGCAGCTGCTGAGTGCAGTGATGCTTTTATCAACGATGGTGCCAGCAAGGCTGCGACACATGTGCCATGCATCTTACATTCTGTTTCTTCAGGGCCTTGGATTGCAATAATGTGTTTGTTGCGTTACAGATTTTTTTGCATGTACCAACCCAGCCCTGCAGGTGAGTTTGCAACAAATGCGGAAGTGCACCCAATACTTTTTCAGATGGATGAGGCTTCCCATCACAATTTCTCATTTAAAGGTGCCTTTGCTTTTGGATGCCAGGCGATCTGACCAGCCTCACAACAACCGCCAGGAAAGCCTGGAATCAAAATCCTTTGTGTTGCCAAGCGATCTGTTGTGTGCCCTCCATGAAGCTGGCCTTCAGGCACTTCCGGGATCAAATTTCTAGGTATGTTCTTTGACGGGTACAGCAAATATCCTTTAATTGTTGAAATTCTTGCGTCATATAGCCATACACTGCAGGCCCAAAATTGAAGTTGTATACGCGCACAAGATGGAATGATCAGAAACCATATGCGGTTTGAAAGCGTAGCCCGCGGTGTGCACAGGCATTGTCAGAATGCTTGGGGTCTCGAGATGATTGGGCAGAGTTGTGGCGTGCCAGCGGGCGTGGTGAGATGGCTAATACCCATGTCCCTATCATCGTGCATGAAGATGCTGTTCCGCATTCTCTGGTGCTCTGGCTTGTATAGCACACACACAAACACAGACAAACGCTTGGGACATGTTGTCCTGTCATGCTTTCTTCCATGCATCCCAACATTGTCTTTCGAGGATCTACCGCAACAATCTGGAGTTGGTCTACTGGTTGTGTTCGGGGTGACTCATGGAAGACCCGGCAGTGCTTAGCTGTGTTGGCAACGCCCCAGGTCACTGCCAACACACGAGAAGCTATTTGCAAGCTTTTGGCATGGGACTTTCGACAATTGAAACTTGGTGTTTGGGATGTTGTGGACAGCTCTGGCAAATTTCATCCTACGGATTCCAAACGGGAAAGAAACGCTGGGCATGACATGCCTTTGAAAGCAGTACCTGGTCCATCAGATATTGGCAAAACATGTGTCGGATTTGTTTTGAAGTTTTTCTGTGGTCTGAACCTGTTTTTCACCTCTTGATTGGGGCATGGCAATTGCAGTTCCAAGGCATTTTGCTATTGGAACGGTGACATGGAGGCCCACTATTTTGCTCATTGCTTGACGCGATATTGCAAATACAATCAGTGCTGTGATTTTTGCTGGGGGTCCACCGCCAAAAACAATGCTGTTTTGAGCATTGGTCATTTGACGCTGAAAGCGCCATGGAGGTCTACAATTTCAACCCGGACCCAGGCTGATCCATCACATTGGTCAGTTGCACCTGGATTTGCAAAAAGCCGCAGATTGTTTGACCTGCTGCACCTGGTCCATCTTGGGACGCTACGAGACATCATACCATCATGTCTCATAGATTCTTTAGATGATGGAGCACTAGCTGCATTTTATGGAATGCAGGGCTGCTCTGATGACATGATTCTATATCGGATGAGTCAACACGCTCATGTCTGGGCGCGGGAGACAAATTTAGATTTATATGTGGGAACTTTAACTGGGCCGCAAGCAGGATCAGAGCCACACCTGGCCATACCCAGAGCTGGATTCCCGCATCAAGGCGGCACGGTGTCGAACATTGTTTGCCTTAGTGACATGGTTGATGTGCAGGCTAGCTATGTACCCCTTGTCACCTGAGCAGAAGTTGAATGCACGTGTACGCGCTGTGTGCTGTTGGGCATTGGATGTTGCCTTGAGTGTCTTCAACCAGAACAAGCGTGTGAAGATGCAGCAGCATGTGGTCAAAGAAACTACATCTTGCTCAAAGGCGCTTGCTTTACAAAGTAAGGCCAAAAACGCATTATTGTTCACACATGGTCGACCACCATGAAGAGACAGAACTTTGTCTACTTCACTTGTCCACTTTCGGCGATGAAATTTCATGGGCAAAATCCGCAAGATTGCGGCTTCTTGCCATGGAAAGACATATATGCATGCGTGGGCAAAGCGATATGCCTTGAAGAGAGCACTGCAGTGGTCCGAGATGAGGAAAAAGTGCTCATTTGCGTGGAACGTTTGCAGTGTGAGTTTGAGCATGGGAAGTTTCATGTGTGGCTTTTTTGTGTTTTGACATGAACCCTTGCTTTCGGACATCTGTTTGTTGCCTTTTTTAGAGCACCATGATGTGGAAATGAACAACGCGCCCCCCCACGCAAAAATGCACATGTGGAAAGGTGATTTTTTTTCGCGATGCATTGCAAATGTGGTTTTCATGTCAAGATGCTGTCTGGGATTGGCTGATCCGCTACATTGGCTGATCATTGTTTGCGGTGTATCGCGATGTTGCGCAGATTGTTTTTACGATGCAGATGTGGTACACTCGTTGCTGTATGTGTCATTCAGACAAGCCCATGCAGTGCAGATGTTTTTTTTTGCGATATTGCTGTGCTGTGGATGTTTGTTGATCTATGTGCAAAATTCCCAAAAACGCCAATGATTTTTTTGCGGCACAAAGGCCCATGGTTTTTGATTTTTATCTGACAGAAACGCCCATGGGCTTTCTTTTTGGAGCACAACCGCCCATGTTTTTTTTCTGGAGAGGAAACGCCCATGGATTTTTCCCGAGATCGTCTGAGCGAAGGGTTCTTCTAATAGTTGTGTCTGTCATTTGCGTCTGTCATACATCTTCACATCTTCACATCTTCACATCTTCACACTCACACACTCACATCTTCACATCTTCACATATTACTACATCTTCCTCTTTACATCTTCACATACTCAAATCTTCACACACATATCTTTACATCTTCACATACTCACATCTTCTCCTTCTCTCTCTCACACTCACATCTTCACATCTTCACATCTTCACATCTTCACATCTTCACATCTTCACATCTTCACTCACATCTTCACACTCACACACACACATCTTCACTCACATCTTCACATCTTCACATACTCACATCTTCTCTTTCTCTCTCTCGCACTCACATCTTCACATACTCACATCTTCTCTCTCTCTCTCTCTCCTCTTTCCCCTCTCCTTTCTCTCTCTCCTTTCTCTCTCCCTTTTCTCTCTCTCGCCTTCTTTATCTTTCTCTCTTTAGGCCGAGGTGGTGCCGGCGAGGAGTCACGAAACGTCAACCCTTTCGCACGAAATGAGGGTCGATCGTCAAAAACTGAAGAAAAATTGCGATGTTACTTGTGCCGGAGCAACCCTTTCGCACGAAATGAGGGTCGATGCGCAAAAACTGAGGTAAAATTGCGATCTTACTTGTCCTGGAGCAACCCCTTCGCACGAAATGAGGGTCGATCGTCGTCGTCAAAAACTGAAGAAAAATTGCGATTTTACTTGTGCTGGAGCAACCCTTTCGCACGAAATGAGGGTCGATCGTCAAAAACTGAAGAAAAATTGCGATGTTACTTGTGCCGGAGCAACTCTTTCGCACGAAATGAGGGTCGATGCGCAAAAACTGAGGTAAAATTGCGATCTTACTTGTCCTGGAGCAACCTTTTCGCACGAAATGAGGGTCGATCGTCAAAAACTGAAGAAAAATTGCGATTTTACTTGTGCTGGAGCAACCCTTTCGCACAAAATGAGGGTCGATGCGCAAGAACTGAGGTAAAATTGCGATTTTACTTGCGCCGGACTTGTCCCGGAGCAACCCTTTCGCACGAAATGAGGGTCGATGCGCAAAAACTGAGGTAAAATTGCGATTTTACTTGCGCCGGACTTGTCCCGGAGCAACCCTTTCGCACGAAATGAGGGTCGATGCGCAAAAACTGAGGTAAAATTGCGATTTTACTTGTGCTGGTA
>Ga0126342_10011726_pt1 | contig 15641 bp, 15 predicted proteins | sample Cyp1metagenome_FD_92528 | JGI IMG/M metagenome (GOLD analysis project Ga0126342, IMG submission 92528) | Coral microbial communities from Lord Howe Island, Old Settlement Bay, Australia - Cyphastrea 1 metagenome | ecosystem: Host-associated > Invertebrates > Cnidaria > Coral ...
GGGGAAAGTGAAAATTCTTAGCTTGGGGAGCCCCCACGGGGGAAAACCACCCTTAGCCCCTCTCACGGACCGAAATAAACCTGCGGTGTGGGCGGCCACCCCACGCGAAGCGGGGTGAATAACATTTATATATAAATGAAATTACATTAATATATATATATATATATGTATTATCTATAGAATCTATATATATAATATATTTATATTTATATACTTAAACCTAGGAACACGGACAGACATTTTTTCTTGTCCATTACGGGTTTACCCGTAAGGGGCGTTTTTTTTTGTTTGTTCCATGGCGTACTTGGATTTTTGATTGTGAGGGCTTGTTCAAGTCCTTTGACAACCCAGGGGTCCGACATCCGACAGTCTCCCACAGAATAATTTCAGCCAAAAAAAATTGGATGTACCTACAAAATACATTCAAAAACATCATGTTGAAAAGAAAACAGTAACCATATATCAACATATACTGCCCCAAATACTGTCTCCAGAGGAGACACTCATACTGTCGGAAACAGTCCGACAAATCCTAGATTTCCGGAAAACTATGGATCTGCAAGTAGAGGGATTGCAGCTGGACATGGCCGTATTTGGGAAAATACAACGTACCGGACGAAATGTGTCCAAGCCTGTGTGGACAAAAAAAATGGCCATATAATATTATTTATATATGTATATATATACCGACATCACATCACATCACATCAATTCACATCACATTATGTTACGTTACATTGTGTTACGTTACATTACATTACATATAATATAATCTAATCTAATATGATATAATATAATATAACATAACATAATATAATATAACATAATATAATACAATACAATACCATATAATATAATATAGTATAATAACACAATGTAATATAATATAATAACATTATATAATAAACTATACTATACTATACTATAATATAATACTATACTATAATAAAATAAAATGATGTGATATAAATATAATATAATATATAATATATAATATTATACTATATTATACTATATTATATTATACTATATTATATTATATTATACTATATTTTATATTATATTATACAATACAATATGATAATAAATAAATATATATATATATCATATGTATAGAATCATAGAACACCAAAATCTGTCCGTATAAGATTGTAATAGATTGTATAAGTACAAGATGTATCAGAAAATCTTAGCCTTGAAAAAGAATAAATCAAATACCAATCGTTGCACACCTGGTGTGATATGACCTGGTGATGAAAGTCCAGGCCTGCAGAGTTTGCGCAAAACTTTCCAAGCGAGCTTGCGACAGCGGGCTTCGCCCCATGGCAACCTGACCAGCTGTCGCCAATGCCAATGCGCTATCCATAGCTGTGGGTTGCAGCTGATGACCGACTGCACCTCATGATTCATGGCCGCCAAGCCGACTGTGAGGTGTGACGGTGTTGCTGGCCTCAGAAGGAAATCATTTGATCAAATCGATTTTGTTCGATGAGCTCAATCGAAGCTTGGAAGAACAAACAGCACACTTGGGGAGTTGCGCTCATTGTCTTGTAGACCTGCTAAGAAAAAACCGAAGTCACCCATATCTTGATAATACGGATTTGGTATACCGGTATACCCATATCTTGATACCCTGGTCACTGGATACCCCCAAGAGACTGAGATACGCTACGCCAAGGTCCTGTGTGTTGCCATCAATTTCATCGGGTTCTACAGATTAAAATATTTTAAAATCCTCGTACCTGAGTGTACCTAATATATCCTAATATTACCCTCCATAACCATCATAACCTAACCTAAAATTCTAAAACATCCTAGCACAGTAAATAATCCTCCGAACAGCTGAGTGACTCACGGGTCACGACAGCCATGGACATCAATATGAAGCGTTGGACGAAGGCCTCCCTCCTCGACAGAACGATGGGCGCGCTATGGGCGCTGCATTGGCCACCCTGGACCTGTCTCGGACCTCAGCCGGTGCTCCTTGGTGTGCCGCCATTGGTCCGCCAGCCTCAAATCTCAGAGCAATTTTGCACTGTGAGTTGAAAAGATCAATGAATCCATGGCACTTCACACTTGGCACTTAAGGCACTTAAGGCACTTTAGGCACTTTAGGCAATTTAGGCACTTTAGGCACTTTAGGCACTTGAGGCGCTTGCCGTGCCATTTGGCGAAACCAGGGATTCTGCGCCACTTCTTCCGTGTGCAAATAATTCCTTCACAGCCATGCCGCATCTCACTTTGGGCAGTCATAAAAGCCACAGCACAGGCGGCATTGGAAGTGAAATCATGGTGCAGGTGTATGACACCCACTGTGTGTACCTTGTACACTACATTATACCATATATATTGAATTTGTGATTGATGCGATGTTTTAAATTACCATACAAATAATATCTGGATAATTATCTCGATAATATCTGGATTTTTTGAGTAATTTCTTTATGTTTTCTGCTCCCATGAGGCCAGGGCGGATCTCTATTGGCACTGAGAAAGTTGCTGAAATCACCCTGCCACATCAGAGGTGATGCTAGTGATGTGGTTGATGTCATCAATGTGGTAAAGGTTCGGACCGGTAACATCGGGTAACATCGGTTTTGAAGGGACAAGTGTCTCGAGTGTGTCGAGTGTGTCGAGTGTGTCGAGTGTGTCATGGAGGCAAAGATGCAAAGAGGACAAAGAGAGAAATGTACTGAAATGTAATGAAATTATTCAATAATTATTCAATAATGTACTATCATTGTACTGCGCATGACTGCTGCGCCTCAGCACATACTTTGGCGAAGCACCAGTGCAGCTCTGACCTTCTCTGCTCGGCTCGGCTCCACGACAAGCAGGCGCCACCTCAACCGAGCCATGTGAGCCATGTGATCCCATCCGATCATCCAGACACAAGGATTCACAAGGCATATTACAACAATTTACAACATATGTATGTAACATATGTGTCAAGATGTGTCAAGATATACTAAATCTACTCATATCACTCATATCTACTCAAATGATCTGGTATATTATATATATATATTATATTGTATTATATATTATATATTAAATACATTGTGACATATACGGTAACACTATTTACACAGATTGTATGCCCATGATCAAAGACACTTCCTGGCTTCCAGCTGTCAGTTTAATTGAAATGTTGGAAGTTTTGGGTTCCCAAGGCCGGTGCGAAGCTGCCGCGCCAAGCGTTGCGCGATAAGAGTCGTGTACTCCTACGGGGCGCTGAGAGCAGTTTAATGTTAGTAGAGAAAGTGTGATCAGTATGAGCAGTATGAGCAGTATGATAGGTAGATATAGTTAGACAGAGTCAGATAGTGTGTCTTGAGTTTCACTGGGCTTCCACTGGGCCTCATGTCAGATGTGCGTCTCTGTCTGTGATATGGACATAGGACGACGTAGGAACGGGACTTTGGATCATTCATTGCTTACTTGATCTGTCTTGATACTACGTACAGTAAGGTACAGTACAATCTTACATCTTCCAGGGCAAGTGCGAAGAGAACAGTCCTCCATGACGTGAGGTGGTTCTTAGTGCGAAGCAGTCACAGTGCCAAGATATGCCAAGATATCAAAGCTTAATGATATGATGTCTCTATGAAGCTTCCGAGTGAGTCAAATGAGTCGTGCTCAAAAAAAACTGACAAAAGCGGCCCTCTGAGGATTCAGGCGACCATCTCTTCTCAAATAGATGTTGTGAGGTGCCTGGAAATCAGGAGAAATGCCAAGGAGACATAGGAGACATAGGAGACATGAGGAGATTGAGAGATACTGAGAGTACCTAAGCCGATAAACGGCAATTCTGGCGTCTATGGAAATTTCAGAAATTCCTGAGGTTGCTGCTGTGATTAGCACAGGCTGGGGACCCTCCATTGACACTTCAATGCGCTGTCGGGCACGCACCTTCAAAGTGCAACTCCGAGAGCTTCCGACAAATCCGAAAATGGAATAAAATAGATATGCGGCTAAGTCATGCTAAGTCTAAGTCTAAGTGTTCAGCAAATTGATGTGGGAATAAATGGTTCGACAGAGCCAAGTTACAGAAACTCTCCATATCCGAGCCTCAAGTTGCTCTGCGAGGGATGCAGCGGCGTCTGCCTGTGGCACCCAGGTACTGCAGGTACTGCAGGTACTGCAGATACTGCAGGTACTGTGCTTCCAAACGATGACTTCTTGATACTTCCTCCCGAATGCGATCCGCAACCTTCAAGGCTTTGCAACCGCCATCTTCCAGGATCTGATTCAAGCGGCACCTGCCAAGACCATCCAAGACCAACACTAACGTGAAGCGTTGCAAAACTGCTCAGCCCGAAGTCATTCAGTCGGAGAAAAAGATAGAAAAAGAGAGTCTGACAATGCACGGCATCCCCAAGTCCTGTACCGTAACGGACCGTAGGGCTGCGGGTGTCACATAGTCTTCACATAGTCTTCACATCGTGTCACTTCACACTGATCACACTGATCACACTGAGTTGAGTCACTTTCCACTGGATCGATCTTGAAGAACTGTGAGCAAAGCCTGCCAGCTTGAAGCCCTTGGAGCCACGCTTCAAAAGGAGTCGTTTGGTTCTGTCTTGACAGTGCTCCAATGCATGTTGTGATGAGCATTGGGAGTTCAAAAGGCAAACAAGGTCTCAGAGTCTTATCATTGTTCTATCATGTTATTTTAAAATATGTTATAGATTGTTGTATTATGTTATATCATTGCTCAATGGGTCAAGAATCAGAGTGGACTTGACTCCCTCTAGCAGCTCTAGCAACAGGATCCTGGAGATGAAATACGGGCCTGAGGGGAGCGAACGCCATACTGCACCAACCTCGAATCAATAAATGGAACCAAATGGAACGCCGAAAGATGCAGAAAGCAAAATCAGCACAGGCTAAATGGAGCATAGACTGACATGGTGCGGTGTATGGAAGCCTGAAAAATCTCAAAAGGCTTACATCATCTTACATCCATAAATTGATCCTTGCATTGCAAGGCATTCTTTCCCATGGAAAGCACGGGGAATAGACCCTGCTGCACAAAATAGCAGCACAAATAGCACAGCCAGCAGTACCAGAAGCTATTCACCCTTGGAAACGTCTCTGATTTGGACGTGAAGTGCACAAAAATCACAAAAGCCTTTGGGATCCCAGTGCCGTCCAACATAGACATAATCTCCCTATGTCTCCATGGTCCAAATCTCTGAACCCATCACTGGAGTCACTGGGGATGTTCCACGATGTTCCTGGCCTTTGATAGGCAGCGCTTCTCTCGTCCCGGTTGGGCCATTTCTGCATGCTGTCCTCGAATCAGCTTGAATCGGCGCTTGAATCAGCCGGATTCGGCACCTATTATTGGAATATATTGGAATAGGAACTGATTGAACCTGTTGAATCTTCTGATAACTTTTGGAATCGCTGTCCATGTCTTGACTCTTTACATATTGTCCTTCGATGTCCTTCGATGTCCTTTCCACCTCCAACTCGAGTCCTCCAGTTCTTCCAGGTCCACGGCTTGCTCTCCCAAGTCCTTGAACATTCCCACGCGGCACCGTCATGGAAGTCTACTAGAAGTCTAGAACGCTAGCTATAGAGTAAGTAGAACATTTGTCTTGTCCAAAGACTCACAATGAATCTCAAAGTCAGCGGATCAATTCACAGCTCTTGACATTCAAAGCAGAAAAGGCTGGAACTACAAGTTCTGCAGGCTCGTCAAGCGGCTCGATACCTGCTTCATGTTTAAGAGAATGAAAGATACTGAAAGGCAAGACAAACCAATTGCGTCCTGTTAATATGTTAGACAAAGGCTAAGCCGCTAAGCCAAGTCCTGCTGACGGTGTCACATGTCAGATCATGGCAGATGTCAGCCTGTCTTCTGGGAGCTTGAAGACGATCCTTCGAGATGGAGGCATAGACATCGAGACAGAAAAGGATAGAAAGGCGAAAGGGTAGGGATTGCGATCCAGGTTGTGACAATTTCATACAATTTCCACCATCAAATTCGCTGCAAAGGGCGGTAGGAATCAGTAGAATCTCCATTCAAAATCTTCAATCTCGCGATCACGGGAGATCTGGAAGCACTTTCACAATCACATCTGCCTCCTGAGGGAGCCTTCTTCAGCATTTCTAGTATGTCCTGAGACAGAGAACGACACGGCATGTCACTTCGTCTCCATATCACCATACAGGATATGCCGCAGGAGACATCTCACGACATCTCACGACATCTCACGACATCTCACTGCTCCTTGCAGAGCCCGGACATACCGTTGCTTCGCCTGCAACAAAGTTCTTGCGCGCGACAAACGACGACGAATGACGACGATATCAGCAATGTGCTGTGCTATGTGCATCTATGTGCTGTGTTCATTCGTGCAATGGGCCTAATCAGCGGATGTAAAGATGGGGAGCAATCGCGGAAGACCATCTCCTGGATGGTCTCCTGACACCAGATGACACCAGACACCAGATGACACCAGGAGATGGTCTCCTATGGTCTCCTATGGTCTCCTCTTACATCTTCCTACTGTACTCTGCACTTCTCTGCACTCTGGCAGTGTGATGAAAGACATCCCACAGTTTTGTTCATCGGCTGAGGCACCGTAAGCAGCGCCATGTGTCAAGACACAAAGTCAGCTCTACATAGCTCAGCACATGGTCGCGCAAACCGATCAAAAGAAAAAACTTTGAATCTATCCAACCTATCCAACAAGTTGAAGGCAACCAGTAGTTTGGTCATGTTTAGAGTCCAATGAATTTACTTGCAACAAAATAAAGTAATTTCATATAATTTCATGATATCTAAGGAATACCAAGGGTTTGTTCAGGAGTATCCAGGTCATAATCAAGCTTCTTGAGTTGTGACAGATTTCAACAGTTGTACACTGACCATGTGCGTGTTCACGTCTTCCCTATCATCCCAATCTCTTCGCTATCTGCTCTCATCATTTCTCATTGATTTTCTCGGTTTTCTCACGACTTATCTGCGCTAACTTCGGGAGAAACTCCTTTGTCGGCGTTCATCTGACCTTTGAGCCAGGCGCCTGCATGACCTTGCGGGATCTTGCGGAAGCTGTACGCAGCTTTGGCAGTGCACGGATTCTACATTGTTGTTACATGTCACACGTCTTACATCGTCTTACCGTCTTACCCATTTTGCAGAGCAAATTGCTCCTTTTCTGCTCTATCTTTTCTGCGCATAAAGATCATAAAGAAGTACATTGGGGAACTGCGCCACCTTGCCATGACGATGCTTTGCATCTTTGCGCCAGAAGCATTGAGTCACCTGGAAAAAAAATGACACGAGCCAGGCGCTTTAGAAGAAGTCAACTTTATATAACTTTATTGCATATCAATTCAATTCAATGATCATCAACTCAATACTTCCGCTACATCTGCAAAGTGCCGCAATTGCAAACATTAACTTTGGGACAGTTCCAAACCCTACTTGGATATAGGCTGTGTGGTTTGGAACTGCAAATCCGCTCAGAGTGCGGATCAATTTCAACGTCAGCCCAGCGACTGCCTCCCACGCTTTTGAGGCTCAACCAAATGGCAACCCCCAGCGACTGTCTGGGAAAGAAAATTGCAAGCAGTGAAAAATTGTGAAAATGCGACGCCAAGACAGTCAACATGAAGTTGTTGAGCATACGGGTTGTCTTGGTTGTACTAGCATATGTGAGATATCCGATATACCAACTACGTGTATAACATGCATATAATATATATATATATGTGTGTGTGATATTATATGATTAATTAATTACGATTGTATTCTGTTGCACGGTATAAATAGGGAACTTGCCAAAAAAAAGTTGATACAGCCAAAGACCAAGGTGCATCCCTTAGAAAAGGCAAAACGACCCGTCCATGCTATGCCGTTCTACAGGCCATATCCTCTTGGTGCCTCCCTGTGCAACTGCACTAGACCTATTGGATCTCGTTGGACCATTGACATCCATTGACCCTTAATAGGCAAAGATCATCAAAGATCATCAAAGATGTGCATGCTACGTTTTCTCCAAGATGCCCAAGGTGTTCGTGCTCAAATTTCATGCAGCCAAGGCTGCCAAGGCCTTCACTTGCAATTCGCTTCACCTGCAGTTCACCCGTCTTTCGTGATTTTGAGAATATGTTATAATTATTATCATATAAATCATATGTATTTAAACGTGCTTGAAGTGTCTTGATGTCAAGTTCAATGGACTTGGATGGACTTGGTAGAATCTGCTTCTTTGGGCCAGGCCTGAATCCACCACAGCCACCACAGCCACCACAGCCACCACAGCCACCACAGCCACCACAGCCACTGTTCCACCCCTCAGCACAGTAGCACGCCATGCTGTTGCTCTGCAATGCTTCGTGTAGCCGTGTAGCCACCTGTGCTGTCTTTCGGGGCAGTCCCTGGGGGCAGTCCCTGGGGGCAGTGGGGCAGTCCCTTGGTTTCCGTGCTCCGCTGGACCTGGGAACACTGCGCAAGACGCAAGACCGGCGGCTTCTGCGCCAAAATTGTGAAGCAATGAGAAGCAATGGTCTGAGTCAATCTGAGTCAATCTGAGTCAATCTGAGTCAATCTGAGTCAATCTGAGTACTCTACTGTGGGTAGCCACACCCACTGGCCTTGAGCACCCGACGGCCATGCCAAAAGTCATTTCATTCTGCTTGTCTCACGCATTTGTCTCACGCATTCGAGGCGTTTTGTGCTTAGTTATTTCATGCTCACTGGGTTCCAAGCCATGCCAAATCCACCAGCCTCGGGCATTCTGTGGCACGGACAGATTCTTTCCAAAGCAGTCTCTGTCCAGCCAGGTTGTGAAACAAGGGAAACAAGGGAAACAAGGTATCATGTTGTAAAGGTTGCTTCAATTTCTGAGAGAATCATGGGGAACAAAGAAAAGTTTCGCCGGTTTCGCCTTATCACCGTGATCTCCATTCAGCGTTGTGCTATGTTGTGCTATAGCTCCATCCATAGCCATGATGTTCCATGATGTTCCATGATGTTCCATCATCTCCCATATGGATTCCATATGAATTCCATATGGATTCCATATGGCCACCTGTGTTGTTCCCATTGTTCCCATTGTTCCCATTGTTCCCATTGTTCCCATTGTTCCCTTCCTTAGCTGCCCACTGGTGGTGCACCGATGCCAAAGTCGCCACCAGCCGGAGCCGCTAGAGGCGGAGCCCCTAGAGGTCCAGCAGGGGCCTCATCAGGGAGTTAGGGAGTCAGGGAGTCTAGGCATCAGGGAGTCGGTGGTGATAATTGTCCGTCTTTTGGTGCTGTCTTTGTACTTTCCGTTTTCGGTGTCCTCTGCTCAAAGACTTTTCAGGCATAGTATCATAGTTGTAGATGTTGAATAGGCTAAATAGTGGTGTTTTCTTGACCTTTCTTGACCCATGGCGGGTGCGAACTCGCAAAAGTTCATTTCTTTCGTCGTGCTGAAAGTGCTCTAGGCCATGCACAGCACCGATGCCAAAGTCGCCGCCGCCCTATGCCGAGTAGGAAGGCGACTACTTTGTGGGAGAACTTCTGCACAAACAAACATGGCAAACATGGTGCAACATGCAAAAAGCTGTCCACATGCTGTCCACGAACACTATCGTTGGAGATGAGGAAGGACTATTCGAGGAGAATTGGTTGCCAGTTTGTGGTCAAAGATCAGTTTCTCCAAATGTTTCTAAAATGTCTAAATCCAAGAATGATTAAGATGATTAAGAATGATCAAGGCAAAATGATTGAAATGCTGTCGAAGACGTTGAAATCACATTGTTGGTGTCGGTTTCTTAAGCGCTCAGACTAAGTGTGCGACGCTCGCACCGTAGCCACAGCCGTAGCCACCTGGTGACCTCATGGCATCATGGATCCCATGGATCCCATGGATCCCATGGATCCTATGGCAACTTCAAATGTTGAAAGATGCTTTAAAATGCGGAAACAACATGAAACAACTAAGAAATCCATGAGACTATGGCAAAATACAGCAATGCATTCAATGCATTCAATGCATCCATGTATGCGGCGATACTTCAAAACTGGGCACTGCGGCATATAACTTTGAGCACCATAGCCACTGGAATAGCTTGGATCGCACCCTCCAAAGCCAGACCTTGTCCCAAACTTCCAAAATGCAGTGAGGCTCTGAGATTCAGCATTTCTTTAAGAGGAAACTTGCTTTGAGTGTATAGAAGTAGAAGATAGTAGAAATCTTTCTGTTACTCTGGTGATGGTTCCACTTTGTTCCACGTTCCCTCTGCTCGTGGGAATTGCAAATTTGGAGGGAAGAACATTCTAGCTTCAGGCAGCATCATACCCAAACACCACAAAATGCTGTGAAATATATGTATATAATATCTATATATATATGTAATTCTGTGCATCTTCAGGTCCCAGTTTCAGCATGTTTCGACATTGGATCACTCCTATTGAGTGGCTGGCGGAGCATAACTCTGCTGTGGCGCAGCACCGTAGCCGTAACCATTGGCATAGCCGTTCACCTTGGAGAAGTCACAGACTTACAGAAAAAGCCTCTGGAATGATAAGTTTGACTCAAAATGATTTTGAGCACAAAAGTTCGCCAGTTCACGTCCCAAAAACTTGGAGCTTACAGCCAAATGGGAGTTTCCCAAAATGGCCATGGAAACATTGTTTCCATTGCTATGAAATGCTATGAATCATAGAATCATAGCAGATCCGCTCGAAAAAATCACCAGAACAAACGCTCCAAGGAACAGCTCCACAGGGGCCACAAGGCTGGCCGGGGCCACAAGGCTGGCCGGGGCCACAAGGCTGGCCGGGGCCACAAGGCTGGGGGCCACCAGGAGCACCCATGGGAGGCCTTCCCAGAGGCTAAAAGAATGCTTCGGAAAAATGCCTTGTGCGTGGTTGAACGTCGTTGAACGTCATTTGACCTTTGTTTTCTAACCGTTCTACAATGTTTAACAACTTCAACGCAGTTCACAGCCCCCCACAGCACAGCCCTGCCCAGCCGTGGAGCCTTGTGTTTTGCTCCAGAGGTTGAAGAGGAGCCTCCAACAGCAATACGGCGAAGGTTCCAGCATGGTGAAGTCAAGACTGTCAAGATAGAGTGTGTTGCGGGGAATGTTTGCACGACGACTGTTGCATGAAAACATATGAGAAACAGGATAAAACAGGATAAAACAGGATACTGATCTCAAGTTGTCCAAGCCCGGCCATCTTCACCACGCTGGAGTTGAGCTTGGTCGCTGGGACCCAACCTCTCGCAAAGTCTCACCCAACAGGACAGTCACATCAAGTCACCAAGTCAAGAATTCTAGGGTTGACCCACTCGTACATTGTCGTAATTGTCGTAGTGATTTAGACTGATTTAGACTTTTCAAGATATTCAACTTGCTCATCTCACCACTGGAGATGCTGCGTCGATACATTTCATTCCTCTGCGAGCTGCATCGCGCCTTTCTTCTCATCAGCGAGCTTCAAGAAGACCTTCCCCAAATCTTCGCGACAAAGACATACAAAAATTATACAGATAATACCAAAATTACCGGAAAAAATACGAAAAGGTTTCTTCACAATGTCGTATTTGTTTCACATGTTTGACTGGTCACAAATACGACCAAACGGCACAGGCACGACATTCGCCTCGTTGGCATAGGTGGTGACCTTCTCCGAGATGTTCACACGTTGCCTCGCAGGTGCGCCAAAGCAGCAAACGGGTTTGTTTCCAAAGTATCATGTTGATATCATGTTGATATCATGATCTGTTTCAACGTCTTTCAAAATGTTTCATGTTTCAAAATGTTTCGAAACATCATGGGTCGTTCAAAAGATGCCAAAGAAATGCCAAGAACACACGCTCCCAGATCCAGCCTGTATTTCAGCCTCTTCCCCCTGTTCTTCGCATTTGACCGAGTTGGGGTCTCCCGAACCTGCGCTCCGTCCTGAGTTGGATGCGAAATACATGGAAATACCTTCGCCACAAAGCATAAATAAGCTATGATGAGCCTCTGATGAGCTTACAGTATCTTACAGTGTTTTGTCTCTGAGTCAAGAAAGGTCAAGGTCCACTGAATTTACGAAAAGACATGCGCAAGTTCATCCATCCTACTTGCTAGTATTTGACAGTAGTTGCTAGGGTTCTACTTCACTCCTCACTGATCTTCACTTGCTGCCGGTCAGTCTCCTTGTCGTTGCAAACATAGATCCACTTGTGGCTTTCTCTCACCAGGAGGTCACATGCGACCTGCGCCATGATTGCTGTTTTTCACAACCAGTTGTCAAAACTATTGAAACTGAAGAGTGAGCCTTGCCACACACGTGCACAAGACAGGCCAAACCAGAGAAGCCAACCCTCACACATCCCGTGTTCAATCCCATCTGCCTTTCCACTTGAATCTTCCCTGGCAACCCAATGCCCGTCTACCAGCCTGCAAGATGCGTCTGAGCAGGTCTGAAATGGTCTGAACAGTCTCTGAGTTCGCTGAGAATCCCAAAGCTGTGGGCGGGAAGGGTGACATTGGACATGACTAAGTAGTGACTACGACTTATTTCGACTTCAACCATTTTGCCAAAAAAAATGTTGAAATCTGCAGCACCGGTTGAAGCCGTCGCAGGCCAGTCCTGTAGAAGGTCTGCCCGCAGGCGACGACTTCTTCCACAGCCTTGACACTGAGGGAGATCAGCCGTGGTTTCACTTGAAAGATCTTGAAAGTGGAAGGCCACACCAAAGCCATACATTGCCGCACTGATCGCACTGTATCTTGGAGGTTGTGTTCATCAGGTCTTGTGTGAGAGCATGGGAGAGCCTAAGATGTCATGCCAATATCGATATGGATCTGAAAATGGTCTGAAGAACTTCCCTTGCGACTTGCAACTCAGTGCCTCCACGAAGTCACCGCAAATCAGATTCTTTCCAGCGGTCCGAAACCTGCAAGTCGTACGCATAGGTTTAATATGCTGATACCAAATCCAAAATAAATCTCGTGCCTCACTAGAAACCCTCGAAATAGAGCATCGGAACTTCATGGATTTTCAGTCCTTGCAAAATTCCATAAATTTCTGTTGCGGCGCCTGCTAGGGCCCTGCAAGAGTGACACTGAAGATTTGCTTTGCACCGAGACCCAGCATGGCCTGGTGGACTGTAAGAGCAGCAAGACTCAATTGACTCATGGGTTTGACATCGTTTGACTATTTTTGACTCATGATTTTGCCAATTTTGTTGTGTTTTCGCCAAGCTCCGCAAACGACGTCTGAGCTCGTCTGTAGTCCGAGCCTCCCCTGCTGATTAGGATTGTGAAAGCCACCCGCCTCGAGGCTTGACGCACACTGCTTTAGTCACTTTGAAACATATTTGGCGACCGCGAAGCAGAACCACACGCCTTGAATTCACAAAGGACGGGCTGTCCTTGATCAGAGCCTTTGAAGCCGCAGTGCATCCTGCAAGTATTTGTAAGTATCTGCAAGTGTAAGCATGACATGGTTTTAGGATTTCGATGTGGCCTGCGCAGCATGGCAGTGCATGGAGTGACCATTTGGTCCTGAGTTCGCCAAGCCAACCTTCGATTTTCCTCTCGTCTTCTACCTCAGGTCAGACCACCCGCGATGATTTCTAGATGGATGCAAGCAAATACAGCCTGCAACACTTCAGCAAGGCCTTGTAATATCTGGCCCACATCTCTTTCTTCTTGTCTGTGGGGGAGGCTGCAAGTACTTGTACCTGCATTGACTACATTTCACTGTACTCGAACCAGCTGAGCTGTCTTGGTTTGATCTCCAACTGCCAAACATTTCAGTTTTCCCGAGCCTGTCGAAGAACTGTGACCACCATGCCAGCAACCCTCGCACACTGCAGTTCCAGTGGCTGAAAAGTTCTGTTGATGAAAACTGAAACAGCACAGCAATAGCGAATCGAGTAGAACATTTTTCCAGTCGAATACTAAGTTGCGACTGAGCTTAATAAGATTTGATAATATTTAATAGGAAATACAGTAAGTTGAAATAAGTCTCAAGCAATTCCGGTGCACCAGCTATCGAACCAAAGGTGAGAGGTGCAGGAGACAGTTTCACCTGTGCCAGGGCAGGCACTCGCATCTCACGCATCTTACCATCGGTTTGTAAAAAACATCCGGCTCAACCTGGTTCAACCTGGTTCACCTCTTGTGTTTTCACCGTTGTGTTCACCAATGAGTTCACCATCTCCTGTCGGAATCGGCTTAACCTCAACAGCTCTGCTCATGGTTCGGGCGCTCGCCTTTTTGTCCAAGCGCGGGTCCACAATGAGTTTTTGCCCCTGGATGCGACATGGTGGGAGACATGGTGGGATCATGCAGGTTCTACCTTCTTACGAACACGAAACAGCAAAACCGATGCAAATGTTGGCATGTGTAGTAGGTCACTTCGCGAACTGATGAAACCAAACCAAGCACGTTGACCTAGCTCTTCGTCGCAAAGTGGAATGTGTCTCGTGAAAACATGTGAAAACTGGATGTGTCAAGTGTTGTCTAGAAACGGCGCCTTTATCATCCTTGGCCGAAGGTTAATTATATATGATTTGTTGATGCTTGTTATTTCTGCTGTGTTTCCGAGTTCAGCCCCACCCAGCCTTATATTGAGAGCCCTCATCGTTCACCTCTGAGACGTGTCGCCGTGAAGACCTGACCATTGCTGATTTGAGATGCAGAACATGTTTGCACAACGTGCGGAAATTTGTTCTAATTAATTTTAAGTAACTTCGATGAATTTTAGTTAGTTTTAGGTAATTTTAGGGAGTTTTAGAGAATTTTAGTGAATTTTCGGGAATTGTTTAAGGGAATGTTAAGGAATTTTGGGTAGTTTTGGGTAATTTTAAATAATTTTAGGTGATTTTAGGTAATTTTAGGGAATGTTAGGGAATTTAAAGGAATTTAGGGAATGTTAAGGAATTTTAAGCATTTTGGTGAATCTTAGGTAATTTTAAAGAATTTTAGTGAATTTTTGTGAGTTTTAGTGAATTGTAATGAATTTTAGAGAATAATTTAGTGAATTTCAAGAAATTTTAAAGAAGTTCAATGAACTTTAAGGAATTTTAGCAATTTATGGAATGTTCGTGCATTTTAGTGAACTTTAGCTGATCTTAATGAATTTTCAGGAATTTTCAAGGATTTTAGGGAAATTTAAGGAATGTTTTAAGGAACGTTAGGGGATGTTAAGCAATTGTAAAGGATTTTAAGGAATTTTAGGAAATTTAAATTTTATGTCATTTTAGGTAATTTTATGGAATTTTAATGAATGTTAGTGAATATTAAGAAATTTTAAGGAATTTTACAGGGAAATTTAAAAATGATTTTACGAAAATGTAGGGAATTTTAGAAAATTTTAGTGAATTTCATAATTTTAGTCACTTGTAGGAAATTGGACAAAAAACGGGAAATTTATAGGTGATTTTAAGTAACTTTAATGAATTTTAGAAATTAGAAGTAAATTCAGTGCATTAAATGGAATTTTAAGTGATTTTGATGAAATTTTGTGACTTTCAGTTGATTTGAGGAAATTTGAAGTGGTTTTAGGTAACTTGAGAGCAGGCGGAGGCGGACGAAAGGTAGTGTAGTGGGAGAGGAGTGGTGTCAAAATGCTGCGCCTCTAAGATGATACACCAAAAACGTTTTTGCGCAGTCTAAGATGATTTTATCCA
>Ga0126342_10011727_pt1 | contig 15641 bp, 11 predicted proteins | sample Cyp1metagenome_FD_92528 | JGI IMG/M metagenome (GOLD analysis project Ga0126342, IMG submission 92528) | Coral microbial communities from Lord Howe Island, Old Settlement Bay, Australia - Cyphastrea 1 metagenome | ecosystem: Host-associated > Invertebrates > Cnidaria > Coral ...
ATATACATATATACATATATACATATATATACATATATACATATATACATATATACATATATACATATATACATATATACATATATACATATATACATATATACATATATAATATCATTTATATATATACATAGTAAACCCCAAAAAGATTGAAAAGTAAACCTTCACTCATCAAACGTTGATGTACTTTTCTTTTTTGGGGTGGATGATCATATATACATGTATATATATATACATATATACGTATAGAAAATCAATGGCCATTTCAGGAACCTCAATTGGAAGCAAAGAACCAGGCCTTGCCAAATGCTTCCGTGAGGCCGGCTGCCTTGGTATCCAGGATGACAGTCATCCAGAAATGTAAAAAAGCTAAGGATGTACCTAATGGACTGGATGGATTAATATCCAGTTAATGAAGTTTTATCATATGAATGATGAATTTCTTTATTTTTATAGATATTCGAATGATATTTATGGCAATGTCAAGGATAAGCATGGGACTTCAACCCCATCGATATACCATGGGTCCCTCCCTCTATTTGGGGCATTTGTGAAGCAGAACTCTGGCGATGTTAGGGGAAAAGTACGATTATGATGATGTTTATTATCATTACTAGTTAATCATGATTGTCATTATCTATTATCATGATAGATTATCATCATTATCCGTATGATATATATATATATATATGACGATGATGATGATGATGATGATGATGGTGGTGGTGGTGGTGGTGGTGGTCATGATGGTCATGATGGTCATGATGGTCATGATGGTCATGATGGTCATGATGGTCATGATGGTCATGATGGTCATGATGGTCATGATGGTCATGATGGTCATGATGGTCATGATGATCATGATGATCATGATGATCATGATAATGCCCCATTGCATTTGGAATAACCACAATTTCAGAAAGAAAAACATGTTGGACAAGAGTGTGTTTGTACTTGTATGTATATGCACACATCATTATATAGATATGTATTTCTGTGTATATATATACACACAGTATATTACAGTAGACTACAGTATGTATGCATATTACTCATAGAGTGCTATCAATGTTTGAAGAAACTCTTGTAACTTGCAACTCGCTGTCAATGTCTTCTACAGTGTTCTACAGGCTGATGTGTAGCTCTACCGACTTTAGAAAGGTGATGCCAAAGTATCACCCCTTGGGGCCGGGCAAAGATTCGCAATAAGCTGGGTCCGTTGACCACAATTACCCTGGCTTATTTAGCCAATGTTATAGATGTATGATAGCTAAGTTGGTGAACATAACTCCAATAAGTACCCTCTGGTAAACAGCCACATAACTATGGAAAATCATCATTTTTATATAATGGATAAATCAACTATTTCTATGGCCATGTTCAATAGCTTTTTGTATGTTTACCAGGCCGGGTATGGTTTATGAATGTTGATGAAACTTATGACAGTTGATGGGATTGACCAACTTATGACCAACTTATGACTATAGGGGGCCCCACATTGCAGCCGGCATGCAACGTGGCTAGCTTGGAAATCCCCCATGGGGAAACGTATGGTCTTGCCACTTGATTTGCAGAATTCTCCGCGTATCTGGTGGGGAGCAAGCCTGCGATTCTAGACATACTGGGGCTAAACGTAGGGTTGCTGGATGGGTTGCTGGGGGTTGCTGGGATGATTATTACTAGTGATTATGGATCATTCCCGAAAATTCCCTGCGTTTAGCACCAGTAAGTAGATCGATTGGGATTTTAACATATTTTAACTTCACGCCTTCACGATTGGGGTTATAATCCACCTCGAGAAGTGCCCTCTAAGAATCTGGTTAGCAATTATAATCCCCTAATTTTTATTGCACTATTATCATACCATAATATATTTATGTTAATGTACCCTATTTAACATGAATATTATATATATAATTATATATTTATTTATTTTATGTTAAAAATCCCCTCATTTTTGCTGGTTCAAATACCCGGTAACCGCCAGGTCACTGGATCATTCTCCACGAAACTGGGACTCTGAAACAAGGCCTTGGGCCTCGGGATTTTGATCTCCAACCCCGTTCATTTCGGATCATTTCGGAAGTTAGTGATTCATAACTAGAGTTAGTTGGTGATATCAGTGATATCAGTGATAAGTGATTAATAAATTTAATAACTATATATAACTATAGTATAATTACTATAGTTATTGATGTAGTTCACCCATTTCTAGAAGCTACTAACGACTCGAGAACCTACTAACCAGGACTACCAACCAGTTACTCAGTGGTATGATCCTCCAAGTTCAGAACGAGGCTTTCTGTGATTCCATGAGATATGACCCCAAGGGATCCATTCACGGTGCTGCCATAGATCCCATCAATATACCCCAGTCATGTTAGCAAACCAGCACCATGGATCCTATGGGTGATGGGTCAACCACGCAAAACAGCGCGGAAATTTGTGTTCATTTGAAGTTCTAGGCATGTATACACCATATAGATCCTGAAGTAGATAGAATATGAGATTTTCACAGATATACATATTTTGGTGAGGATTTTTTGATTTACTCCAGGATAACTATATAGATATATACATATATTGTGTACACGCACGCGTATATAGATCATATACCTATAACATATCATATATCACATAATATCTAGTGCATATTTCTACATGTGCATGAAGGTTTCTTGAAATGGGGGATCCCCAAGTCACCATGAGTATTTCAATACTAAGTCCTTGTCTAATGACTTGGACGATTTGGGGTACCCCCGCGACTTTGGAAACCTCCGTTAATTGGAAGATCATCTTACTGTGTACTTTTCTTGGGTGCATTAAACCCCACTAATGGGTGGATGACCCCTTCTATGGGAGAAAAAAACATGTTTCGGCCCGTCTACGCCACCTTTGTTGACCGATGGCGTTACGACGCCGCGTCGACTTCTCCCTCTGCGGTCCCAGATGCATTTCCTGCGCGATCATCACAGCCAGCGGGCCAGCCACCCTCAGGCGCCAGCCGTTGGAGCCCCTTGGGGAGCCCCCTGAGCCCGACAAGCTCTGGCTCGTCTATTGGTGGAAAATGGTGATTTCATCAAGTTTAATCAAAGATGGGGGATTTTCATCATTTTTGGGTGATTTATAGCTGTTGATAACTGTTCATCGTAGCTGAATTGTTTGTATACGGTTGAACCCATGGTTTTGACCAGCATGTTTTCGGGGTCCTATATTTCGTTGTTTCAACTAATTCTGGGATCTACTGCAAGTAAGCAAGCTTAGAGTTGGATTTCTGGTGGGTACATCTATGGATAGGTGAACATAAACCAGCGACTTAACATGGGGACTCCAAGCTGTCCCATCAAAAAAATCACCTCCGCTTTGCTAAACCCATTAACTTTGGACCCAAATTCACTGTTTGACACCCCCCAGTACATGGGTTAACATCAAAATAGCTGATAAATGGATAATCTGTTCATCCCCCAATTATGGTCCCATAAGATTTGACCCATCCCCACTTGTGGACGAGAAGTCGCCCTGGTTCAACCGAGAAGTCGCCACCCAGTCTTTCGGAAGCCCAGTGACTTTGGACTGCCCTGACAGTTCACCAAGCCGATCAAACACCAGTCACCACAACCTCGGAGTCAACTGATGGTTGATGATGGCTGTTTACACCTTCAACTTTCATGTCTTACCCTCTGGTTATGTCAAAATAGCTATTGAAAATGACCATTTATAGTTGATTTACCCAGCTATAAATGGTGGATCTGTCCATAGCTATGTAAACGTTTACCAAAGGGTAATGATGGTTATTAAATAGCCATTTATTAACCAGAAACCAGAAATGATGGCTATGTTAATAGCTATTAAATTATATCATTTATATATCCCAGCAACCATCAAAAAACATGGCTGGTATCGATGATTGCTGGTGTAACGATTCTCCCCTCTTGAAGAGTTTGGATGTTCTTGCTGGGACATCCATTGCTAGTCCCATCGCTTGAAATCTGCCATGGCATCAGGATCGAACGAAGTGTCTATGGGTCGAAGTTGGGTGGCCAAGTTTCATACTAGTTACTACTTGATAACCTGGTTCGCTTTCTTGCCAACCCCAATGATAATCATGGCAATAGCCAACATCTGTGGTTTTCAGGGGCTTAAAATTGTCCAAAAGTATCCCCCAAAGGTTACGTTTGTTTCTTTGAATTTGAAAAAATAAGACGTGATTCATCACCAGGAGCTAGTTCATCCCCCCAAAGACTTTCCTGAGAAAAATGTACTTTACCAGAATTTACCACGAGATCCACCAGTTTAGAAATGGAGTTTCCCATTTGTACATAAGGTCGGCCCTTCAGCAATCAATTGGTTTATACACCGACACCCCATTAACTATCCATTGACTATCCATTATATAACATCCTATTAACTACATTTATATTTTGCGTAAATCGTAGTTAATTATCTATCGTTATACATTGATACATTAGTTGGTATGTATTAACTATATATATATACACTGACACCCAACTTATCTTCACCAACATATCTTGATTTTGTTGGAGGGGCCACAAGTTTTTTCCATCACTATCCATCCAGGGGCGGTTTTCTCAGGTATATCTCCTTATATATGTAATATTTAATAGCCAGTTCTCCGTTATCCCCATGATATCCCCCAAACAAGTTAGTAAACAGCAATAGGATCCACCATCCCCTCAAATTTACCTCATTCTTATGGGACAAACATGGATGAACCAACATATAAGCGCAGTTTATAGATTTCATGACATTGCTAAAAACTAAGATGTTCCATCATTATATTATATGTTGTTACATATTATCATAAACCATCATATTATAAACCATCATATTATTGCTAATCATATTTTTACACCATTAACCATCATAACTATTAGAAAATTATAACCCATCATTCACATCATATGGGGGTGTCCTAAAATAGGGGTACCCCCAAATCTCATCCATTTCAGTAGGATTTTCCAGCAAAAAAAAAAACATCCAGCGATTTATTGGGGTACCTCCATTCCAGGAGGTTTTCCATTTTGGGGGTGTCCTAAAATGGGGCTACACCAGATCCAAATTTGACCATATTTAGTATTGAAACAACCTGCAGTTGACTTGGGGATACCCCATTTTAAGAAACTCCCATACCCTCTGGTAATTTGTTACATACCTATTGAAAATGGCCCAGTCAAAATAGTGAGTTTTCCCATTAATAGCATGGTGATTGTCCAGTTCGTTATGTAAACGTTTACCAGAGGGTATCTGTCGTATTTATACAAATAAATTATCCTCTGACAAACTAACATAACTATGGAAAATCACCATTTTTAATGGGTAAATCCACTATAATCCACTATTTTACCAGGCCGGGTATGTTTCCTGGAGAGTTTTCTCTCGTCGTCGAGACACGGCCCAGAAAACCGCGTTCGGGAAGGAGGTCCCCGGCTGTGGCCTGGAGATGAAAAAAGGTGGTGATTTCTTGGCTGATCTGACTAAGAAAAACGATAAAAATGTGGGGCCCCCCAGTGATGTTTGTTGGTTTATAAACCCCATTAACTATAGTTATAAGTACCATAAACCATAGTTATTGGAGTTATAAACCAACTTAGCTATCTTGGGGGCCCCACATTGTATAATTATAACCATTACCGTATTAACATGATGGTTAGTGGTGTAAAAACATGATGGTAATACTAACATGATGGTTTAAGATAATAGTGATTAATGTATAACCATAACTACATACATGATGGTTTAAGATAATAGTGGTGAAAAAAGTGGTGATGTAATAATAAACTATGGTCAATAGTGATTAATAGTGGTGATGTTTATAAACTATGGTTAATAGTGGTTAACAATGGGGAAAAGCATGGTTTAGGATCTCTATACCTCAGTTTTGAAATGGTCAATGGCTATGGATATGGTTATGTCTTATAGTTATGGTTAATGGTTAATCATGATTAATTGTGCATTACATAAAGGTTAAGTAAGGGCATGTTTTTTATCGTGGTTCATAATGGTTTATTAGCTCATCATCCCATCTCCGGTTCAAAACAACACACACAACACACACCCACGACGCCATGGTTTAGTAGGGGATGAAACCACGTATTTGGGACCATACAATGGGTGTGTTAAATACGATCAGGGAATGGGATACGATCGGCACGATACGATAGAGAATTGATCATTGCGAAACCGACTGACTATATGAATATGTAGCTGCTATAGTTTGATATGACATTTACATAGAGAAACCTTAAACATACTCATGTTTCATTGGATTGGTTCTGTAAATTTTGAAAGATTTGGTTGGCAGGGTGGGTTTTGCTAGGGAATAACATGTATTTGACTGCTTGAACCATCAAAAACTGGATCAGTAGGGTGTTCCACGGATAGGTTTTGTTGCTAAAATATACAGGAAACCATAGGAAAACCAGGCTTCAACCATCTGGTCAATGCCCGCGACTCAGTTGCACAACTAGTTAGGTACCAACAAAACCCAGAAGTTTGGACGGTTTCTACAGGATGGGCCCCCCCCAGTTTTGTTTGTTGGTTTATAACCCCATCTAAATATAGTTATAAGTATCATACACTATTGTTATTATAGTTATAAAACAACTTAGGTAACTATGGTGCCCCATCCTGTAGCGTTGAACCATGAATGAATTCTTTCATTCATAAGCTTGTTTTCATCACCGGGCGAGACCATTTCGGGTGCGCGGCCCATGCGGCATTGTCCATAACTTTGTTAGTTTACCAGTGGATACCAATGGTTATTCCGATGGTCTACCCATTTTCATCCATTTTACATGTGGGACAGTGTCGCCTACTTATGCTTGCTGGTCTCGTTTCACCTGACGAACCAGTTGTTTCATCCCCAGTCCCATTCAGTCAACAGCTAAGTGAACTTTCTTCCAACTTCGCATCCCAGAACTGGGCCACCATGAAATATCCTCATCCCAGATCTCCTATCTATCCCAATAAAAAGCTTCAAAGTCCCAGTTGATTCACCCCATGTTTGCCAAGCGTCCAGAGATACTCACAAAAGTTGGATATCTTCAATCAGTTCCATGGTGGAAAATTCACACAGCGATTTACCTCGATGATATTCCCATGAAAAAACCTCCTTTGCTACATGATGAATTCCCATAGTTTCCAAATATGTTCCGTAGCTCTCGGCCGAAACCTTGCTGGAAAATCCACTGTTTTTCTGATCCCAGCAAGCTATAAACCTGCATTTATACGGTATGTTCTCATGGTTTCCCATAGTTTCCGAGATGTTTTTCCACCGTTTCCCATGGTAAAGTTGGGAATTCCAAGCCATTTATGCTGTTTTTCCCTCGATTTTGTCCACATATTGGGGATTTCCCAGGCACTTCCATTGGGGGATACACGATACCGCGCGCGAGCTGTCGCTGGCCTGTGCCAAGGCACCTGTGGCCTCAGAGACGAAAAATCGACTAGAAAAAAAGCAGAGATTGATAGATATAGAGACATAAGTAGGGAAACTTACTATTTTCATTATTTTCATACCAGATATAGCAAACATAGATTTAGATATTGTTAGATATACCAGATATAATATATCTATACTTACTTTCCTTAGCCATTGTACATGTATATATACATATATATACATATATATACTAGAAAACAACGATATATATATATGTATGTATATATATCCATACATATAGTGGTTACACATTCTGTAGATCTAATCTAGAGTCAGAGATTAACTATGATGTCTACGGGGGGGCTCAGGCTCACATGGTCATGGTTTATTCATGGATGGTTGATACGTAGAAAAAACACCACACAATTCATGACACATTCGGAAACCCAAAAGGTTACAAATATCACATATATATATCACATATAGCTCCTTTAAACCTGGGTTTTTTGTACTGGATCCATGATTTTTGTTGAGTCCAATTTTGGCTATTTCATGTGCCATGGGATTCATGGGATTAATGATGATTAATGGGATTGGGTATGGTCATCCATGGAAAATATTGGGAATCTTTATAATGGCTATATAAATGATTCAGGATTGAAGACCATCCTCCATGGATAATATATACCCATAATCCCTGATATAAATATTTATAATCCCTGATGGTCATCTATATAAATCCGCATTCAGGGATTGATGACCATCCTCCAAAATAGGCCAAAAAAAACTCCAAACTCCAAGTTTTGACCATGGCGCATATGATCGCGGGAAGGGATTCTCAATGATTCTCATATTGACCATTTATGGTTGCTGAACTTCCTGCAAGAGCATCCAGCCCATTCTACCCACCTATTCGGTTCCTGCAAGGTCAGGCCCCCAGTGATGTTTGTTGGTTTATAAGCCCATGAACTATATATATATGTATCTACCATAAACCAGAGCTGTTATAGTTATAAACCAACTTAGCTAACTAAGAGACACCACCTTGTATGCTGGGGTCGTGCACCTTCATGTTTTTGGCCACCAACAGCCCGGACAATGCTTTCGTGAAGGTGGTCTGGCCGACGCAACGAGCCATGCTGAAGGGTCTACACAGTGTTGGTTCCCTGCTGGCAAATGAACAGTTTGCTAGATTATAGCTATGGAAAATCAACTTGTTTCACAGGTATAATCGTCCAAGAACGGGAATGTGTCATAGCTATGCTAAGTTACCAGAGGGTACATCATACTTCGCCTCCATTTTAATTCCTTTTAATTCCATGTCTGTCCCATTTATGTGTATATATACATATATATATACATATATATATATATATTTACATATATATATATATATATGTAAATATATATATACATATATATATATACATATGGTTTGTGTATGTATATGCGTATTATACATAATATAATCTATATATATATGCTTGTGTGTGTCAATCTATTTCGGGGATTTCCCAACCATGCCGTGACTGGAGGCTCTGTCGCACCTTCTTCCCTGGTCTCCGTGGGGCTGGAAGTGCCAAACCCAAACTGAAGCGCAGAGCTTCGGCTCGTTGGCTCGGGGGCTCCGTTGGAGGGGAAATTGGGAGGTTTTGGAAGGTGTTGATAGTTTTGAAATCGGAAATTCATAGGTTTTGATTGGGAAACTCTACCTATGATGATATTCCATCCCAGTTTTATTTGCTAAATCCCTGGAAATTTAGCACTTATCGCATGAAAAATCATCATTAAAACATAGCAAAACCGATGAAATGGTTCAATCCCATCATGAAGGTGGTTATCCAAAACAGGGGATCTCTGGGCACAGCAACGATTCAGATAGGGGATTCAGGTTTTAGCGTATGTTTTAGTGCTAAATAACAAATGATCTGATAATGATAATAACAATGGTAATAATACAAGATAATACAAGTCTATACAATAGTGATAATCATAGTCTATATATATAGATATTACATAGCAAGGCCTGGGTTTTCAATGTTGAAACTTAAAATCCCCAAATTTGGTTCCATTTCCTGCAAAATAGATCAAAGTTACAGCTCAACTTCGGTGGCTTTCAGGGATGGGTCAAGTATTTCGGACTTCAAACAATCGCCATCTGCAAACCACTGAGCGAACCAGGCGAAAAAAAAACATTAGTATCATTGACCATCTATCAACTGGTCATCGAAATAGGACAGCTGGAACCAACTGGATGCCGCCCCTCGAAATAGGCAGCGACCCGGTGGAACCTTTTTGTCTCTTCGCAACGTTTGTGGATCAACATGGAATCGTCTCAGGCTGTGGATCAAAACCACCATGGAAGTTGTGACCGAAGATCACCAAAAAAACCCGTTGGATTGATTAAGATATTTTCATGTAGATGTGGAAGACCAATTCCCAAGGAAAATATGATCTAGAACAAATGGATTTTCCATATCCCATAGGATCCATGTATGTCGAGATGGTGCTGGTATATATGCTAACATGAATGGGGTATATTGATGGGATCTATGTTACCATATATAGCAGCACCATGGATCCTATGGCTATGTTAATTTGCAGGAACAAAAAAAATTCTCGTGAATTCGCTGCTGTTCGATGTGTAGACCCCGATCTGAATTTTCACAAGCAGTGCAGTATGACTCAACGGCCATCCACAACGAGAGAGCACAGAGCCAAAAATTTGACATTATAATTAGAAATCCATGTCAACCATTACTACTGACATCATTATCTCTATCTCTATATATGTAACATATACATATATATATATATATAATAAATATATATATATATAATATACATATATATATAATCATATATATATATATGTGTTCTTTTTGGGGTTATCTTGGTGGCAAAGTGGATCCAAAGCTTGAGATTTTCGGATAACAGCCTATCGATTGGTGGTTTCAAATTGGGTTCAAACCATCCCAAGTACGAAGAATAATATCCAGACACCAAAACGGTTCGAAAAGTAATTGATCATTATTCCATATAGTTGGATGTGATTTTTCCATCGTTTTGGCAGAAGGTGAATCCAAAACTTTAGTTGGAGTTTACTTTTCCATACTTGTCCACCTTTTACTTTACCACTAGTTAGTTGTATTTGAAACCACCAACCACATCAATCTCTTTGAAGATATGGAACTGCCAAGCCGAGTTGAATGCTTGGCACGTGAATTGTCGTCACCATTCGAATAAGGATCCGACCTGACGCGACGGCGACCAAGGCTGGATCTGATATTGGTTTGCTAGGGGATGTTAATAATGGGATAAGAATGGGAGAAATGAATTTATATTTAATTTATTAAACATAGGATTTAGTAGATGGAAACATCAATGGACAATTATGAGAATATACCCTGTGGATCCCTGTGGTAAATCATGTACAAATGGGCCATGTTCCAAAGCTTTGTTCGATTAGCAGAGGGTAATTATAAGAGATCATCAGCCTAAGTCACAACTAATTAATTGATATGTTATTAAATGTTAGTAACTGATACAGTAGTTACTATATAGACAAGATAGAAGCAGCCTAAGTTACTACGCTAGGTTTCTACTGATGATGTGGTAAACTACGTACCTATGCCCTAAGCCGCTGCCATCTCTGTCATCATCCAAGCCACCCGAGAGTGTGTTCTCTCCTCAACTTGGTATGAGATGAAGATGTGTGATCATCAAGTGAATTTTAATAGGGGTTTAATGGTGATCAATTACATAACATCCATTATTAATGGGGATTTTTTAATATTTTTATCACATCACCATTACATCAATAGGTATAATGGGATTTAATGGTGATTTAATGTGATGTACCCTCCGGCAATCAAACATGGTTGCATGGAAAGTCCTTGAACTAAATGAAGGAGTTCTTGGTAAAATCATCTACAAACGGTGGATATCCGATTGCCATGTTTGATTCCCGGAGGGTGCATAGTTACATTTGAGCTTGTCGCAACCGTCACGTCGCCCAAATAAGATTTGCCACTGTGGGCTGTCCCCATCTTCAGGAAACATTTTTTTGGTGAACTCAATAAAGCTCGCAATCGTCACTCAAAAAATGCATCAACTGGATTTAAAAAATTGGGTGTGTCTGAAATAGTGTATATCCAAGAAAATTATCCGGACACACCCAGATGATGTGGCTGGAAACCTGGAAACCTCACAAAAATCGATTAATCCTCCCGTGTTTTGATCAAACTTTCATATCCCCCAAAAAATGTCCTCCTTGTATCCCATTGTAGCACTATCTTGTGGCTTAAATCCTCATGAGATTATGGACCATCCCCAAATGATCCCCATGATGAAGAATTTCATTGGAAAGTCATCAGTGATGGGCGTTCCATTGCCTCGTTTGAAAAGCCATATCCGGGTATCCCAGATTATTTCGCAGCCATTTCAGAAAATACATGATATCCTCTGGTAAATTAACATAGACCCTGAAAATAGCCTAGTTTTAATGGAGACTAATCTTCCAACCCCTATCTGCCAGGGTCTATGTTAATTTACCAGATGGTATCATATAACATTATATCCCATTATATATACCATATTTTTCTTGATTCGATCCCCATGTTTGTTGAGTCTCAGATCAACACACACCATTCTCGGAAACCTCCCTTGCAAATCCATTCTTTTGTTGCTTAAATCATATTAAATCCCCATTGATGTTGGTTGATTCCCCATGTTTGTTGGTAAACTCAGTAAAATCCCATATTTTGATCACCATTTCTTAGGAGAACTCCAGAAAAATCTCCTGCCTGCGCAGTCGCCTGAAACTCCGCACGCGCCGACGCCGACGCCGACGAAAGCGCTGGGAGGTCCGGGCGCGGACAGTGCTGGGGGAAAGTCTTGTGGAGCCACCTGGGCAAAAGTTGGATCAAAAAAAAGGGTGATCCCATTATTTGTAGGTTTTCAACCATCCAAAGTGGTGGTGGTGCAGGATTTCGCAACCATCCACAGTATCAATGATCCATTTTTCACTTGGATATCAATAAATAACAACAATAATTATAGTAACAATAATTGTAATGTGGATATAACATACATATCTATATATATAAACATACGGTGGATGGAAGAAATCCGAATCACCAGTTGATAGGTGGTAAACATCCCATTATTTTGGATGGGGTTCAACAATCCTTTTAGTGGCGCAGGATTTCGCAACCATCCACAGTATCAATGATCCATTTTTCACTTAGATATCATTCTATATATGATAACAATAATTATGGTAACAATAACTATAACAACAATAATTATTAATAGTAACTAAAATTTTAATAGTTGACAAACTGATAATGATCATGTTAGTCATGTGTATATATATATATATATATAAACCAGAAGGCATTATAATCCAAAATAATGCATATGATAATATGAATATGGGAATTCTAACTGTTACAAGTGGGGGATATTAGTGATATATTAATAGTAATCCCCTATTATTATTGGATTATTAGTACATACTTTTGATAATGAGAGGCTACGATAATGGTATTTGTTTACTGACTATATTTAATATCATAAGTGTGATAATCAGGCTATTAATAATAATATCAGTGAATCATTACTATTTGCCCACTTTAATGATATTATCAGAAGTTATATTCGCAAACAATAAGAAACAAATACTGCATGAACTGATAATGAGAGGCTATATTGGGATGATGGGCCATGGATTAGTTATGAATACGTATATTAAGATATTAGAGATGGGCCATCAGCGAACTAATCCCATGGCCCATTCTATTATAAGTAGTCAACTAGTAACTGGGATATATCCATTGTATACCCAACATTGGATTATTGGTACAAATGGAACATTACTGTAGTTCTAATACAATTGGAATTCGATCATTATTTGTCTTGGATTATTAGCTCTCACTTACTGTAGAACTTCTGGGAAATAAATGGGAATTGAGGAAGTTTTGGTGGAAAAAATGGGAATGAATGGAAATTCATGGGAAGTGATGGGAAGTAATGAGGGACTACTCGGAATTTCAGGGTATGTCATGGGATATCATGTAATATCATCGGGGATATTGTGGGGTAAGAAGGGAATCCACAAGTGGGAATTTAACCCACAAGATTACCGGCGTGTTGACCGACCAGTTTTTCGTGGGACCAACCAAGGCAACCAAGGGATACAGTGCTAAAGAACTAACCGTTTGGTCAACTTGGGAATTTCTTCAATGGAAAATAACACATGAAAATCAAATACAATGGAGGATCAAGTAAGGAATTTACCCTCCGGTAATTTGTTACATAGCTATTGAAAATGGCCAGTTATAGTGGATTCTCCCATTCCCAGTGATGTTTGTTGGTTTATAAAATTTTATAAACCCCATTAACTATAGTTATAAGTACCATAAACCATAGTTATTGGAGTTATGTTCACCAACTTAGCTATCTTGGGGGCCCCACATTGTATATATAATATATGTATAGTGGCATACAATCGGATATGATTTGGCAGTTAGCATGGGTTTACCTCAAAATGTGGGACAACCCACGATGTCAATTCTTACGGAGAAAATGATTTTGAAGATGGAAAACGTCTTTATCACTCGTTATCCGGTATCCGTGTTTCATTGTCAAACCCTTGCATAATACGCTTAGTAAAATGTCAGTATCTATTGAATAAATCATCATTTTGTGATTGGATAAACCATCATTCATGATAAAAATCACCGAAAATTGTGGGTTTCTCTGAAAATACACCCCAAATTCCGCATCGGATTTTCATGGGTTCTCATCGTTATCCCTATGAAAACATGGCGATTTTCAGGTCCGAAGCCATCGTTGCTGCAGCCTCTGAGACCCCAAACATCGAGAACTCCGGGCCATGCAGATCTGCCTGGGACGGGACGCGGGGATCCCGCTCACCTGACAACTGGGTATTGGTTAAAAACCATAGGAAAACCATAGGAAAATGGAGGTTTACCCTCTGGTTATGTCAAATAGCTATTGAAAATGGCCATAAAAATAGTTGATTTACCCATGAAAAAGGTGATTTTCCATAGCTATGTTAGTTTACCAGAGGGTAATGTGGTTAAAAGAATAACTGGCTGGTGGTTTTAACCATCTTGAAAAATATTAGTCAATGGGAAGGATTATCCCATATATTAAATATGTTCCAAACCACCAACCAGTAATTGTTTTTTACCATGTTAGTGAAAAACAATGTCAGTTATTGTTGGTGAAAATGTAAATGCTGTTATTTTATATAAAAAGATTGGTAGTAAAGAAATGTCATAAACCACCCATAGTTCCATGAAAACTCCCTATCATCCCCGTTAGGCGTTCAACTTAGGGTGCAGCACCAGGTTTTCATCCTAAAAACCAAATTTAATAACCTGGAGGGCTAAGGTATGAGCAAAAAAAATACGATGAAAAGCTGACCTGACCCCTATTTCTGAAAATTAAAAATCAAGGTACAAAAGATTAAACCCAGTGTCTCTGGGGTATGTTGAAAATCAAAAATGGCACGAGAGATGAAAACAGCAGTGCTCAACATGTGTTCAAAGGAAACTTTAAACTATAAATTCAGAACTTCCCCAGAGAACGGTCAACCACATCCTTTTCATCCCACCCAGCTTCCGCTCCCACATCGTATCAATGCCTTGTTGTTGGTATGGCAAATGCCAAAGCTTTCAACGTTGCCATATCAAAAAAAAACTTTTTGAGGTAACAACTCTCCATGTTACACCACGCATTTGTGCCAACCCATCCTGAACCAAGCCCCAAAGATAGGTTGCCCTGGCAAAACCGAAGCTCGCAAAAGAAGACTTGCAAGTGAAAGACCGCACCTCCAATTTTGCGATGACCTGCGTCGAGCGGTGGAAGCCATCCGGCAGCTATTCGTCTGAACCCAGAGAGTCGTTGACCTTCCGGCACCTCGGGTCACATGTTGGCAGACAGCGGCGCAACGCAAACACAAAGTTCCAAAAACAACTGGGCATCAAGCTCCATTGCCTGGAAAACCGCAAACTGTTTGTAACGCTGGGGCCTTAAGCGCACGATGTGGACGCCATGCGATGAATGACACAACGCGCAAAGTCATGTCATCACGCAAAACCGATTCTTTCAGCAAATCATGACATTCAAGCGCGAGCTGGCCAAGTTGAACTGCAAAACTCCCCGCCCAAGAGGGGAGAGGAGAGGAGAGGAGAGGAGAGGAGAGGAG
>Ga0126342_10011728_pt1 | contig 15640 bp, 20 predicted proteins | sample Cyp1metagenome_FD_92528 | JGI IMG/M metagenome (GOLD analysis project Ga0126342, IMG submission 92528) | Coral microbial communities from Lord Howe Island, Old Settlement Bay, Australia - Cyphastrea 1 metagenome | ecosystem: Host-associated > Invertebrates > Cnidaria > Coral ...
CTCTACACTTTACACTCCACACTCCACACTCTACACTCCACACTCTACACTTCACACTCCACACTTTACACTCCACACTCTACACTTTACACTCCACACTCAATACTCTACACTTCACACTCCGCACTTTACACTTTACACTCCACACTTCACACTCTATATATCATACTTGTCACTCCACACTCTACATTCTTTCACGTGTATCACGTTTCCCTATCTGCGCGTTTCGGAATCCGTACCTTTATCATATGTGTGAGCATTCGGGTTCGTGGGCTGCATTTTGTTTTGAAGAGTGCTCATTCAGTTTTTGCCAAACAAATCAAAACCAAACTGTAGACTTTTTCGGGGGCTTACATAGTGCTGATTTCCAAGAACATTTAAAACATTTTAAAACCAATTTGTAGTGATTTTGGGTGTTCGTGGGGGGTGCCAAGTGCTGATTTCCAAGAAAACTTCAAAACCAATCTGCAGTCATTTTTGGTTGTTCATGGGTGATCAGTGCTGATTTCCATGAAAAATTCATTCAAGCTACCTGGAACTTTACAAAATGGTTTTGTTTTTTCTGAAAAAATATACGTTTGAACAACTTTTGGTAACTCTACAAAATGGTTTTGAACATATTTCTGGATGGGGCCACAGATGGGCTGAGGCTTTACAAAATGGTTTTGATTTTTTGCCGAAAACAGAGGAAAACCAACAAAATGGTTTTGATATGTTTTGATATTTTTTTTTGTCAAATTACATGTAAGCCCATTGTTTCACAGATGTTTTGCACTTCTACAATGGTTTTGAAATTTCCTGGAAATCTGAAGGTAGCTCTTCACAATGGTTTTAAACATACGTATTTGCCACACTATGGTTTTAAATTGTTTTTCCTCAAACTACATTTCAAAACCATTTTGTAAGGAGCTTCCAACCATTCTGTAGTGGGGGGGGTGGGTCCCTCTGCGTTTTGGCTCCCCCAACCCATCCCTCCAAATTGCAAGGGGGATATGTATGCTATGTATACTATGCACACTCATGTGAGCCACCGCAAAAACTCCCGCAATACTAAATATGTATTGGACGGACATTGGTTTATGGAAATTGATGCAAATTGTTAAAAACACACGGTAAGCGATGGGATCTTCCCAAATTAGCGATACCCCTTTTCAAGGTTATGTCATTGTATTTCTCTAATATCCACATTAGCGATACCCAAATTGGGACGTTGATTTCTGTGAATTATATCTATATGCATATATATATATATGAATATTAAAAATGTAGCAGTTTCCTGCAAGCGATACCCCCCAAGTTTACCATATATCATTATTGTACAAACGTGTTTTAAGCGATGGGACCTTCCCAAATTTGTGGATGTCCTTTCCGTGAACCTAGGGTTTTCGAGATTGCTCATGTATACACTCATGTATACTCATGAATTATGTGTACTTCAGGATGGTTGCATCCTCAGTATTTTGCTGGTAGGTGTTTGCCAGTGATGGCCAATGCCTCCTTGGAGCTTCCAGTTGTTAAGCAGTGGTTCTGCTTCCAGCTTTCAGATGCTCTCAGGGGTGAAGGTTTAAAGCTTCCGGAACTTCAAGCCCTTTCATCCTCAACAGGAGACGAGGCTGACTGCAAAACTCTGGGCCCGCAGACTTTATCACCAAATGAAAGCAATCCCATGGCAATGAGGTGAAGTTCAAGAGTTGGATAGCCCTTGTATGCCCTTGTCGTGGCCATCAGATGCTTTGTTTTTCACTCTATTGCCAGCAGTGCTGAGATCAAAGAACTGAAGTTGTTTGCATTCCTTTCCTTGCGGAGCGCTGACGGTGTTGGTTTTTGGAAGGAAGCGAAAAAGAAGAAGGAAAAGGAAAAGAAAGAGAAGGAAAGTGGTGGAGAAGAAGCTGCAAGCGATCCCTTGCTCAGAGGCAGATGCTTTGAACCGCATCACTAGTTCCAAGTCCAAAAAACAAATGAAATGCTTTCCATGCGACGAATACTGTAGCCCAGCTCACTGTACAAATTGATGATTGATTCTGATTGATGATTATTTGATGTTTCGACTTCCAATGAATTCCACATCTATTCCAAATCTGCTATGAATTTTCACAAGCTCTGCTTCAAAAGCTCTCCATCGCATATCGCGTCCAGGTCCTGAGGCTGTCGAAGAGAAACCGGAGGGACATGCCCAGGTTGCAGTGGAGCTGTTGGGGCCAGTGCCGGAGATTGTGCTGTGGTACTTGCTGACCATGGTCTTTGATGCAGTCCTGTGCCTTGGCAAACTCCAGAAAGAGCTTGAAAACATGTTCCCAAAGTATCCCAAAGTCACAAAAATGTTACAAACATGTTACAAAGAGACGTCCTGTAGAAAGAATTAAACATATATGATGTAACTAATTGGTACGTGAATTCAAATGATCCTTTCAAGATTGGGGAATTCGCCAAACATGTTTTGTTCCGAATTTGCAAGGCGTCAGCAGCCCTACAAGCTATCGGCGACCGGACAAGAGCTTGGGTCATCTATGCTGTTCAGCTCCCGCATAGGCTGCTGAAATACAGCCAATGCAGCCTTAGATGTTGTGCCACATGTGCCATGACATGGTTTGGGGCTCCATGGTTGAGAGATATGCCGTCAGCCTGTCAATCGCAGGTTTCTCTGGCACCCCGTCTTCACTCTTGCCAGAAGACTTGGGCGAATGCCTTTTTGAAGCTGAGAACGAAGGCCAACACTGTGGTTCTGAAATTCTATCAAACAGCATTTGAGGTGGCCAGGGTGCAGAACGCAAAACCTGACAGCCTGACAGACAGTTGCCAAGAGCTTCTATTGAAGCTGTCGCAATCTGTTTTTCCTCTTGCTTGACCAGGCGAAATCTTGTCGGTCCTGAGTGACGAGCAGCATGTGGTTCCACCACTTATCCACTTGGATTCTGACTGGTCTCCAGAAAGCATTTTGATGCTTTGCGGCAAAGCTGAGGATGTTACAGTAGGAATAGGAGGATACCCTTCAGGTGCTTTGCAGGTGCTTTCCAGGCGCTTGGTGCTTGATTTCTTGCGCTTTTCAGGCTAGCATGTCCCGAACATATCTTCGCGAGTCTAAGGAATATGGTGGCAAAGAGCACTGATCCACTTTACCATTGCCTCATTGACACGGGCGCACTGGTGATGGGCTTCACTAACGAAGAAGTGGCGAAGTTGCTTCTGAAATTGCTGCCAGAAGATCTGTTTGAGACTTGATGAGCAAAATCTATCAAAATCTGGAAATCCTTGGACAACCTCACTGTATGCCAACACAAGCGGGACAGGATCAATTTCAAATCCTTTGTCTTTGTGTGATTAGGATGGCGTTGCCTATTTTGATGATCGCGACGCTCCAATGGTGATTCTGCGGAATGCTGTGAAACCAGTCGCTTGGAATAGCCTTGCAGACAAGGGCTGATGGCACTGTGCAGCGAATGTGCGGAACATAAGTGGGCACCATTGGGCACCCATCTTTTGTGCTGTTCTGTACTGCTACACCTGAACACCGCATGGGCCAAGGCTTTGTTGAGTGAAGCAGGTGTGCCGATGAATCGGCGCTTTACTTTCTTTGATCAGGTACTTTGGCAGCATTCTGGGAGGTGTGCTGGATAGTGACCGTTTCTTTAATTCTCTATCGAATGTCCTGTTTGTCCATAGTCAATGGAGTCACTACGGACACATCGGATACATTCGGTCAAAGATTGCTTCAGAAAACGCCTGGCAAATGTATCTTGAAGCAACTACCCTAACGCACTTGTCTCTGACAAAGTCAACTAAAGACATGAAGATATTAAGATGGAAAGCAATGAATACTGGCAGTTTCTTGCTACACTTGCACCAAGATGCACTGTATTGAGAATACAAGTACATTATATATCATTATATAATACATATATATATAATATATATATATATATTAGTAGATATATTACTGATTTGACCGTTTCCATCTGTTTGTGAACATCCGAGGTGCACACCACGGGAACAGATACGAAGCAGCCATTGCAAAGCTATGCAGCGTTGACTCTTTCCGCTTCAATGACATTCCGCGACTATGCGACGCTCGGCCGCTCCAGATGGCTCCAGATGGCTCCAGATGGCTCCGGCATGTTTCGGCGACAGGGTGTGTTATTTAGCGAAATGATTAGCATACCAGGCAAAACAGAAATTGTTTCAGAAACAGCAGGAAACAGCACAATACATAGATGAGCAGCTGAATGTAGCTGAATCAACATTGGATGACGATTGGATGAACTTTGGATGACAATTCTGACATTCTGCAAACTTCTGCCCAGGCAAGGGGCTTGGCGAATGCGTGGCCTGGGCAAAGGCCAAAAGCTGCGCAGCTTGGTGACATGCAACACCCAATGGCTCTAGCTGACTCTAGCTACAGCAGCTGCTATAGCTCATTATAGCTCATTATAGCTCATTATAGCGCATTATAGCATACGTTATATAGACAATATGTGACAGTATACTACATATAGCCTTATAATTATAGCTACGCACGGCGTCCTTATGGCTTTCGTTCACTGTCAAATCAGATTTGAAGGTGCCAGACGATGAGGATGCAGGTAATTGGATGTCTGTTTCTCAGTTCCTTTCTTTCTGCCAGCCCTGTTGTCCCTAGGCATGATTATTGCCCCAGAGCTGGCAAAGAAGGTGTCAGGAATCGTGAAGGCTGAAGGGGAACTTGGTCTCCATGACGCAGTGGCCTTCATGTCTCCTGGCAACTATACGTGTATTTCTTTCCAATTTCGAACAGACAAAAAGCAAGTTTCAGATAGTTTCAGGTTCAGTATGTTAACAATTGTGAAGATGATTTTGTTGAAATGAGAAGCAAAATTCGTCCGGTCTTGTCCGGTCGATTGACACAGGGCAGCCGAAGATGGACGGCACTGCTGCCCTGAGGTTGTCAAACCAATTCGACTCGGAAGGCTGCTTTTTCTGCAAAGAGGGTTGACAGTTGAAATATATGATTCAAAGATATTCAAAGTGTTTGATTTGTTTTTGAATATGGAATCGAATGGAATCGATGGGCCTTCACGATGGCTTCCCTTGAACCAAAGGCTTCGAGGAAGTTCAGAATGGTTCACCGGAAATCGTCTTGATCTGCTGCTTGGAGAGATGTCAACCAAGGCAAGCAATTTGCTGCTCTGCAACTACAGAACCTCGCGACAGTATGGCGTCAGCATGCTTTGAATGACCTGATGGAGAAAGAAGTAAAGGTTCGAGAATCAAAGGAGATGCGTCCGCAGGCGAGGTTCGGTGGGGCAGTTTTGCGCAGTTGCATGATATGGCTTGTGTTTTTTCTTGTCCTTTTACTACGACTTTCATGATTGAAATATGTTGACATATGTTGGACATGTATGGAAATGTGTGTCTGGAATCGACTTGGCGAGCAACTTCTTAGTGCCAGGTGGAAGCCTTCCTCGAATCCTTGCGTTTCCCAGTTGAGACCAAAGTGCATGAACCGCTGACTTTGGACCAAAAGATGCAAGCGCAGGCAGACGAGCAGGACAGGGCACTCATACTGCACAAAACGGGCCTATGGTAGCAGGGGGAATGATGCTCCGAGAAGGAAATCATGAAACTGGTCGTGCTGAGGCGGCAGGTGTGTCCTGTGCACTTGGGCCATCCTCATGTTGATTCATGTTGGATGTTGCACAATTTTCACTGCAGGCATCTTATTTCAGGAGACGATGTTTTTCATTTCACGGACTTTGGACGGATAGAGAAGTGTTTCAGCAGTGGAAAATGGCGGAATCATGCGCAGCAGCTGTGTGTTGAGTCGACGGAGTGAATCTGATTTTGAGCTCATCGAGTGCAGGAACACATCATGAACGACAAGGAAAAGGCACATTGCGCCAAGCTCATCGGAGATGCTGGTGGAAGCAAGGATGGAGGCATCTCTCGTGCGGGTGGAAACTGCCGGAAATATAGATATGTATTATCATATTGTATTATCATGCATTCTGGAGTGAAATGATGGTCTCAACATGTCTCAACTATTGAGATGTGCATAGGTGCGTTGAGTGAAGCAACAATTTTGCGCTTACATTTCCAGAACTTCCCAGGCCTCTTCGCCATTTGCCATGACACACGTGCCAGGTGACCTAGGTGCAGAGATCACCCGGCAGCAGGCAGGGCCAGTCCTACGCTTCGATGCAGGCTCAAGATCGCAAGCTAGTGGTAGAGGGTAGTTTCATGCTCTTCTCCACTGCGTTTGCAAGGAAAAGGAGCAAGAAAAGCAGCAGGAAAAGGAGAAGGAAGTTGAAGTGCATGTGGGGCGCGAGCGAGAGCGCGAGGCAAGGTTCCTGCTGTTTGGAGTGCTGAAAGATGTTGAAAGCACATGCCAAGGAGCTGAGTATAGCGTACAAGGTCAAGCCATAGAGTCGCTTGATCAACTTGCAGTGTTTGGGTCACTTTGGGTCTGAAAGTCTTTGTGATTTTTGTGAAACTGCTTTGATCTGCTTTGCATGTCAATGCACTGCAAGGCTAACCGCAAATCTTGCAAGATGACATAGCTCTTCTTGTGCTATGTGGTTTGTCCAGCTGAGCCGACCTGCAGTATCCACTGGCTCAAGAGGCGGCATCCTTGCAGACTCCATGAATCATTGGCGCCAAAAAAAAAGCATTAGATATGATGCAATGGGTTTTCATGGCACATTCTGTTTTCCTGCTTGCGACTATCGGACTTTCGGTGACTTGCTTCGCCGCAGCCATGGAAGCCGACAAGGTGGGAGCTTGATGAGCAGTTGAGATTTGAGACTTGAGGCAAGAGCGCAGAAAAGTCAGCAATCAGGATTGCATATATTGCATGATCTATCTCTGGTAACTGGTACTGCTAGGAGTTCGAAAGCCCTTTCAGCTCTGAAGCTTCCACTTGTGAAGCGAAGGCCTTGGGTCAACGAATGACTTGGAGACAGACATTGTTCAATCATGCTCAATCTATCAAAACAAACATGGCATACGTGGATATACGTGGCTGAAAACCCCCACGCCACAAGGTCAAATAGGGTCTTGACATGAGCAGGAAGCCATCCCGGAAACTAGGATGCAGATGGATCTTTTCGCAACTACAGACTGTCGTATCTTTCACACACATATATATATAATATAATATAATATAATATAATTTAATATAATATACTATACTATAATAGAATATAATATAATATAATATAATACAATATATCATAATGGAATACAATATTTTATAATATAATATAATATAATATAATTTTACATTATATACAATTACATTATATGTATATATTTATATATATTATGTGTGTATATACATATAATAATAATCATAATGTACATAAACAGTATAGTGCCTTGTTCCGATTTATTTTTCCGACAGGCTGCAGGCAGGAAAAATCAATGAGGTGAAATGGCTTGGGCTCATTCCTGTTGAACCCATAGGATGTTTTACCTATCGCACCCATAGGACCTGTTGCCTTCTACTTCCTCTACTGAGCACCAACCAGAGGACGAGCCGCGCAGTTTGAGACAGCCACATGTTGGAGGGTGCACCGTGACCCATGTGATTGCGCGGGTCTTTTCAAACCTGTCATTGCACAAAGGATGATGTAGTCTCGCAGCATCCGGGTTTGGCATGTCTCGCATTGTCTTGCAGTCTTGCATTTCTTTTCCTGTCACGCAGACAACAGGATCTTTTCGCGGAATTGCTCCAACGGCGCACACAATTCGATGATTCCTTCGAGGACTTGCGGTCGAACGTAGGGCCAGATGAATCAAGAGGACAGGTGACATCACTTGGACTTGATGTAACTTGATCCTGTCGAAGCCATAGGATATTGGGCCCGAGGGTTCAGAGGACGAGCTGCGCCGTTTGAGAGAGTGGCATTTGGGGGGAGCATTGTGACTCTGTCATTGCATATGTACCTACTATTATATATATATACTTCTTTTCCCACTTTTTCCATTCTTTCCACAGTCTAGTACCCTTTTCAACCTTACCTTGCAGCATTGGGATCTGTGGAGTATTTGGGGCTCTTCTGCACGGCTTCGAATTGTGATGATTGCGTTGCCCCGAGATTTTCTTTCCCTCTACTTTCCTCCATTACGTGCACTGCAAAGATCAAGATGAGCTAGATAAACTATGACAAACATATATATATATATATACATATAATTTGGTGTGTGTATATATATATAATTATATATATACATATGACTCCAATCTGATCCAGCGCACTTGTTTCTTTTTTGGCTGCCAGCGTGCTGACATTTCAGCACAAGTTGTTTGCAACACGTTGTGTTTATGTGGGTCTGTGATTCTTCTTCGCATCACTTAGGGCCACAGCAAAATCAGCCATGAACCTTCAAGTCTCACGTGTGATATCATCCGCCAGTTCACTCATGAACCTTCAAATCTCAACGTCTGATATCATCTTGTCATGAACTTTCAAATTTCAACGTCAAATATCATCCAGTCATGAACCTTCAAATCTCAACGTCTGATATCATCCCAAATCCCTGCAAGTCACGCTTGCAAGGCAATGGCCGCATTAGCCGCCACCACTTCAGCAAATAGCCAAGGATAGGGCTGAGCTTGAAGTGTCCAAAAACATCCGGAGCTGTCACGTCCTGCCAGGACGGTGTGTGGCCGTTGGGTGCGACTGCACTTGTTTTTAATGGTGCTGCATTTGCTATGCAATGGTGAAAGGTACCAAAAATTCCCAATAACATCCAATAAGAGTTGTGGGTTTCTTCCAAGGTTCACCATACTGACAAATCCAGAGTGACTGATTTCACGGTATACTTCTGAATGAATGCACGCATTGAAGGCATGTCCCATATGAAACTCGAAGCTGGATTTTCCAAGGCATACGGTACGCCCAGTTGTTCACATGCACTCAACAGCCGAAGTGATACCTGCAACAGCGCATTGCCCTCGCGGACTTTCTTCTTATCAGCAGAGTTTTATATAGGCAAGCCACAAACATGGTGCTCACTACGGATAGGGCCCGGACCCAAACCATCATGTTTACGTGCACGAGTAAACGAAGTGCAAGGAATACCAACCCACAAACATCTAATATGACCTACTTGAATCAAATGAAGAAGTGTGTGCCCGACATGAACATGCAAAACATTCTGCCGGGGGTCAATGCAAATATCGATTGGAAACGGCAACAGGCCTTTCTTGAGAAGGCATTTGGTGACACGTGCTGTACCTGCAAACAACTCCAAGCAAAACTTCGGAGGCATCGACCTCATCGAAAAAACTTCAGGCCATCCTAAGCTGGTCACGGCATCTTTGGGGAAGTCAAACCTTTCATAACGAGCTCCATGTTGAGAAGAGACCAACGACAAAAGTCCAGATGTCCGGCTGACAACCTGCTGATCATCTGTTGGATCTTTCCAGTTTTTGTGTACCGTCGTGCTCTTTGATCTGTCATCCAGCGGCCACGCTGTTTGACATTGGCGTGGTCGCGCTCTTTGCCGTTGAGGTCTTCTGCTGCTCCCCCATGCCGTGTCTGGTAAGGGTGAAGAGCATCCAGGTTCAACATCTCCCCTGCCTCCACAAAAAACATCTTGTACTGGGCTGCATCGAATGGAAAGAGTTTGTGTCCGAGGGACTTCAACTCCTTGACCCTGTGGTGAATCAGGGGCCCCAAAAATTCTCCCCCCTTGCTGTTCAGAATCACAGTGCTGTCGAACGCTCCGACCTTGTCGGGCTTTGCATCCAAGGAATTTCGGACGATGACCGCATACCATTGGTACTGTCTTCCTGCCCCCCTTCACTGGCAACACACAACCTTTTCCCCACGGCAACCATGATCATCGCCATCCCATGGCAAATCAACCTTGGCAGGGGAAGGCGGGAAGAGGCAGGCCTCTCCTTCCTCCACCCCTTCAAGGCCCGACGACTGTGAACCAACTTACCACGCAGGCTGGCGAACTTGTACTCTACTGCCGCCACTAGCTTCTCTCCTTCGCTTGATGCCTTTCCTTGAATGAACTCTAGATCCAAGAAATCTGCCAGAAACTCGCCGCACCTTTTGGGAGGCCAACTGGCGCCTTCCTCCCGGCAGAAATTCTCGAACCTCTTCAAATGTTGGCCATATTGGTGCTGCACTTCGCTGGAAGCACTCCTCTCTTCCAGGAGAGTCAGCTTGTTGTTCCTCGCTATTGGCCTCCTCCTTCAACGGCAATCGCTGGATAGAGCGCCTCTTCTTGGGAATCTCCGCCTTGTCCTCTTGCACCAACACTCCCTCTGCTCGTTTCTGAACTGTCTTCTCCAGCTTGGCCACTTTCAACGACTTGCTGCTCAAAGCCCGAGTCGCTCCAACGCCGTGAGCTGGAGCTTGTTTCTTCTTGGATAGGACACGAGTTGAGGGAGTTGCTTTGGGGCCCTGCGTTTGTTTTCTGATAAGGACCCGGGAGGAGATGCCCTCTAGATGGGCCATCTGCCACATTCAACTCACTAGGTATCCATCTCAAACGGACAGTAAAACCACCCGCTAAGGCCAGAGCCGCAATCTTCTGCGTGATTCGCAACATGGCCACATTGTGACAACGACCCTTGTTCACTGCCATTGCCAATGCCAGATTGTCTACCAGAAACAAATGCTGCCCGCTTTGATGGTAATATGCTCATCAACTTTTCTCCATTTTCTTGGAAAATTCTTGTTGTCGGTCAAATGCTCATCCCCAAACTCATCAATACTTGTACGTGGCAGCCTCTTGTATCGCCAGCGTTCCTGCCAACGATCACCTTCAGGTACGGCATGAATAGGATCCTCCAGCCAATTTCCCCTATAGAATTGGACACCTAGGTGCTATATAAAACGATTTTTAAATACAGGTCCCCCCCTCAATTTCAGCTGCCCTGTTTGCCTTGTTATTTTGTCTCAAACCTCCGGGTCCCAATTTTATTTTTTTTTTGGGCGCCTAAATTTAGTGACCTAGGGCTCCAATTGTATATGAGGCTGCAATTCTACAGGGACATACATCGGTTTTGTATGGTTTTGTTCAGTTGCCAAATTTATAGTGTATCAATGCATGGTTTCATGAAACAACTTGGTCACCAAAGGGTTGTAGCTACCTGCAATGTGCTGCATGCCAGGGTCCCAATTTTATAGCACCTATTTTTTTTGCTAGATCAGAGCGGTCAAGCATGCGCAATGCGCATGTGCCGGAGAAGAGAAAAACATGAACAAAAAACATGATATGATATGAAATGATATGTGCGGATTTGATGGGATTTGATGGCTTCTTGCATCGTGCTTCTACATGCATTAAGAAAAAACAAAAACATAATATGAACAAACATGTCAGGTTTTGGGTGGACCTTGAGGGCTGAAATTTGATAGTCCCTAAAAACATCTGAAAACTGCCTTCGGGTCAGGGGCTCCAGTTCTATAGGGTTCGATTGCTACAAAATTGGAGGCTTGAAATGGTTTGACTTTTGTGCCTTCGATTGATGACCCCAAAACTTCAGTCCACAGAATTGGGGCATTACTTAAACTGAGATAAAATTGGGTACCACATAATCGAAGGAACATAGATGCCCCCCCAAAATTCGACTTGGGACACCAAATTTAAAAAACACCTATGATCAAATCATTTTGGATGGCCTCAATTTTCTATAGAGGTCAATTTGGAGCTAGTACCACGCACACATTTAGCCTGGGTGTCCCAACTTTGTAGTGTTGTTGGGCTTGATGATATTGATGGGTTACTAGCAGGCTGTGATTTTATAGGGCTGCTTATGTATGTGTCTGTCAGGGTTTCAATTTTATAGATGGCCACTGAAGGGCATTTTCAAAGGATCGCCTATAAAATTGGAACACCCAGGTTAAATGGGTGTATTGGCAAGGGGACTGAATAGGCAAATCGCATAGTTAACAGTAGAGGACCATTGCCTTCTCATGGAGCTGAATAACAATGAATAACATAGGCATTAAGCCAACAAAGTTTCAGCATTCACTTTTCGCTTGGAGGTTGAGGAATCGCGCGCCCCCGCCAATCTGCACAAAGTCATACAAGTGTCGAAAAATACACATGCCATATCTATTCATGGTGCAAACCACCATAGCATGACGCAACAAACCTCTGAATGACATCAGGGTGCACCTTGTGTTAGGCGATGTGCTCAATGCGAGAATCAACGCCCACAGCCGCTCCACTGTGGCACGCACCTCGCCGCAGTCATCATCGACTACTCCACCAAGGGTCTTGAAGTGAGTGTTTGCGTACTTTTCTTCAAGAACTGTAAAACCTAGTTGCCTGAGATCTTGCTCAGCATTCTCACATGCGTTGTTACAGATCTGCTCATCATACGACAGGACATGTGAATTATCGCAATATGGCATAGCAACACAACCCCCTTCTTCCAAAACTGGTGCAGGAAAACCATCCAAGATCAGTTGCTGCTGCGGTATGTCAAGTGCCAGACAAACAGATGACTCTGGATACACTGCACCAAATAGAAAGACCAACCGAACCCCATGGGTAGCACGCTGATCGCTGGAGAATAAAAATCGCTTTGATACTGTGCCCCAAATTCACCCCCAGTGGCCAAATAAACTTCATGCCCGGTGATGTCTTGCATGAAGCAGAATAATCACTCAGTGCCTCTTCCACTCGGACTGCATAGAAGCAGCCCTTGATGTCAGCACCTGAGATGAAAAGCTTCTGACCATCAGGAATAGACATCTCGCTGAGGGCCGTCAAAGACCCCAGGTTGGTGTGTGGGGATGGTCTGAAAAGACCATTGACCATGCGACAATCCAGAACCAGCCTCTGACGGGGAATTAGATTACCATCAGCCACTTTAGGTTTTTTTGAAACAGCAAAAGCACCAACACGGCCACAGCATTTCTGCGAGGACCTAAGAACACCCCTCTTGCACAACTCTGCGATGAAGTCGGGGTACACACTGCGCTCTTTGAGACAGGGATCATCATAAGGCCGCAGCGACTCCAGGTCACTCGGCGGACTTGTCAGACATCGGCGTCCTGCAGCATATGATCTTCAAAGTTCATGACCACCTCTTGCAGAGGCCCAGAGAGCGCACTGACGAGATTTACCCCAGCCACCCGTTCCTCAGGAAGAGACAGCTGAGCCAAATCCATCGGCACTACGTCACCCACGCCAGCCTCAAAGTTGCCATAAGTAGAGCTGGCCGCTCGAAGCGCCTGAAAGGCTTCAGAGCAATGAGCATGCAAAGGAGGATGGCCCAACTTCTTCACGCAACGTAAAATATCGGAGATTGCCAACCTTTGGTTCAACGGCAGCTCATCCAAACGTCGCGCTGATGCCACTAGCAGTCCGGCCCGCCTCCGAAAAAAAAGTGAATTGAAGGCAGCAGTGACCCGATTAGTTCTTTTGGCTATCTCAGCTCTCAAATGAATTCTTCTGGCAACAGCCCTGCACACCTTCCTATTTTCCAGCTCCTCCACGATCAACAAAGGCAGAGGAAAAACATGTCGGGTCCGCTGGTCTGGAAAAGGAACGTGAAAAACGCGGCTGCTCCAACGGCCTCTGCCTTTTTGCACATCTCACAGCAGTCAGCCACTGCCCTGACCACTGGGGGGCCAATGCTTTTTGCTTCCTCATTTTTAGCTTTTCTTTCATGATTTTACTCTGGGCAGCCATCTGCTTCGAAACATGGTCTGTTAAAGAAGCAGTAACAATACCACCTCCTGCTCTACGCGGCTGCCCCATGCAATGGTCCTCGGCAAGATATGAAGGCATTCCTGGACTCTGGGAGTGAGCGTATGCTATCAACTGGCGATGCCGAACCACAAGTTCCATACAGCACAGATTGGTGATGTCCAGGCAATCGTATGTCACTGCGGCATCCAGCACTCGGGCCAGGCATTCATCTTCAAAGATGCTCCGGTCCCCCTCAGGGATACGGGAAGCCCCTACCCACATATGAGGCTGTGCCACTGCGCTCTCACTCACCGCCGCGATGGCCTTTGCATAGTCGAGCGTAGTGCGAGGCATCAATGGGAAATCAGCGAACTCAACTTGTTGGATCTCCTTGACGGACTCCCTGAAGGTCCTCAATCTCTCACCACTGGCACCATATCGGACTTCCAGCGTCCGCACGTCATCCGCCACGAATCTATCTTCGCCCAACAGAAGCCTCTGAGGTTCGCATCGCCCGTACTCGTTCTTCGCAGTATCTAGGAATGTCATCCTCTCTCACCCGCCTAATGGCCTAATGGTCACTGTTTTCGCATGCGCCCCTCCAACGCCCATTGTCATGAGACCGAGATCACCTAGTTGAGGGTGTCCTACTGGGGGTCAACCCTATCACCAAGCTTCATCCCATTCCAACACTCAGCCAAAACCCAAACTTCATCGCCTGCAGCCTGCGGAGGGGCTGCCGCTGGCACAGCTCATGCAGCAATCAGAGCTGACAATTCAGCCGCTGTCACGGGAGCAAAGGCGTAGCAGGGTTGATGGAGGGTGGAACCCCCCGTCCAGGCAATGCAGGGATGCAGTCGACCAAATCACTGTTGGACAAACCCAAAAACAGATCTAGGTCTGGTGTGGCCACCAAGTAGTCCATCCGCTCAATGTGCTCTACGATCAGGCGGGTGTGAAAAACCTCTGGGATCTCCCGGTAATTCAAAAACCTCAGTGAAGCAGTGTTTAGAACAGCCATGTCTAATTGCTGATAGACAAGCCTTTGGCGCTTCCGTAAATGTCTTTGGCTTTGCCTTTCACTGCCACAGACACAGTCTTGTCCAGTCCCGTACTAGTGTCCTGATACGAGAATCGAAGAGTTAGCGCTGTGTTACCAAAAGCCACCAAGATGAGACCGACAAAGATCACCACCCAAAGCGGCGGAGATGACCAGTTGGACTCCAAGTTGGTGGGGGCAGCAACAGTGCACTGACATTTGCAAACTTCTTGATCTCCCTTTTGAGGGAGAGTCCACTCACGCAGCAACCAACCAATTGAGAAAGCCACAGCCCCCAACCACGGGGTGTCCATTGCACCGCTTCCCCGATGCACCTTGAAGTCTTTGAGGACGAAAACGGCATCTAAACATCAAGTGCTGAGGCCCTTTCGTCAAAAACCATAAAACCTGTAAACGGGGAAAAATATCTAATTATATATAGTACTGTAAATAGTATATAGTATATATCTATAGTATATATCTATAGTATTTCTCTATAGTATATATCTATAGTCTATAGTATATATCTATAGTATATATCTATAGTATATATCTATAGTATATATCTATAGTATATATCTATAGTATATACCTATAGTATATACCATATTATAGTATATAGTACATACAGTATATATAGTACATAGTGCATAGCATATAGCATGTAGTATGTAGTAAGTATGTAGTATATATGTAGTATGTAGTATATAGTATGTAGTATATTATATATCGTGTATAGCATTTAATGTACGGTGTACAATGTCATGTATAATATATAGCACGTAAAATATGCAATATACACTATACACTATACAATATATACGATATGATTAAAAAAACAAGATGCAGCCCACGAACCCGAATGCTCACACGTATGTTAATGGTACAGATGTCAAAACACATGGATATGCAATCACGCAGAACACTTTTCTGCAATAGTTTATTTGAACAGTCTTGTAC
>Ga0126342_10011729_pt1 | contig 15639 bp, 12 predicted proteins | sample Cyp1metagenome_FD_92528 | JGI IMG/M metagenome (GOLD analysis project Ga0126342, IMG submission 92528) | Coral microbial communities from Lord Howe Island, Old Settlement Bay, Australia - Cyphastrea 1 metagenome | ecosystem: Host-associated > Invertebrates > Cnidaria > Coral ...
AGCGTGTTTTTCGAAAGTATTGGATTGCAGGGGGAACAGCTTGAGCCAAAATGGCATAGCCATTTTGGCAACTATATCGTCAACACATTACTTGCTCTCCACAAGTTCCAAGCAAAGAAACAAGTATAAATAAAGGTGTGAATAAGTGTTCAATGGCATTTTTTATTATAGGTATATACATATATATTGTATATTCATTCTTGCGACAGCAAAACCCATACAGCGAATGTATACATGCCCGCATGGCCTGTATTCTTGTATGCGCAATTGTACGTACGCATGCATGCATGTATGTATATACGGGAGACCACCAATTGCAGAGGGGATACACGCATCACAAGCATGGTGTGGCTAAAAAGCATGGTGTGCAGATTTTCCCATCACCCAACCCAATGATTTTGGTGGGAGCACTGCATGTCCTATGAATTGTCCTCCCTCGCCAAGCAAATGGTCAACAGCCTAGGCTCAATACCCTTTCCACAAGTCCATCACAATCAAGACTTAATTGCCACCCCTTCTGAACTTGACATGCAAAGCCTGATAGTTTGATAAACTTTGAATCACCCATGTTCCTTTCATGAGAACTGTTTGAAAACCTAGTCGTAATTTGCAGAAAACAAAGTGCACAAGAAAAGACGATAAAAATAGGTCCACCCTACGAAATTCGAAATTGAAACGTTCCAGGATTCGTTCGCTTGGTGGTGGCTGTGATGATGCACAACACGGTTTTTTTGTCTCCATGAAGTTTGATCCACAAAGCCTCAGGAAAAATGGGTACTTTGTTCGACTCAGTAACATCACCAATGTTTGCCATAGGTTTAAAACTTGTGGGAAATAGGTTTAAAACATCACCAATGACATCACCAATGGGTACCTATCAATCCTATGGTCATAGGTTTAAAACCTTCACACGTAAACGTGCCAGTGCTGTTGATTACTCACTGCTTGCAACCCCATGAAAGGGTATATGGCTGTAATGCCCACCAATCCCCAATGTCATCAGGCACTGCTTTCAAGTTTGGTTGAAAATCGCTGGACCTGCTAGGTATGGCCCATCATTGTTGGTAATACTTCCTTTTTCAATGACTGTAGTTATGAACCTTAGTATTTGAAAAACTATAGTTATGAACCTTAGTATTTTCAATGAACTATAGTTATTTTCAATGACTATAGTTATGAACCTTCAGTTTGTCGGTTATACACCCACCATTGGTTGCTTCTCACCACTAACAACTAACAAAAAAAAGTCAAAGTGGCTCGGTCGGAAGGTCAAACTTTGGCACCCAGAAAAATTCGGTCCTCTGCAAATTTCTGTGTTTGTTGAACCCCAAATCTCCAATTCGTTCGGTGGTTTTAATGCCATGCCTTGTTGGTTCAAGTCCGCATTTGGGGGTGAACATATTGATCCAGCAGATGCTTTGGTCCCACCATCTGTGGCCTGAAAGGTACCCCATGGTTTGGAAAATCAGGTTCACCGTGATTGATCAATTCGCCGGATCCTCCTTTCAAGACAACCCCCGAAAGGAAAATCACAGGTCTCCCCCGTTTGTGTATATCTGTACTTATGCATGCATGTATGCATGTATGTATGCATGTATGTATGTATGTACATATATATATATAGAGAGAGAGAGTTTATCGATGCCTACACCCCAAGCTTTCCGAGCTGAAAAACTCTCAGCACATCCTGTCCCACCACATCCCCAGTATGCTTGATTTCTTATTGATACTACCCAGATTATTCTAGCGAGTGGCCCACTTGTTGGTTGATCTCTCGAAAGATCCCATCATACCCCCCATCACCAATCATATCACATCCCCATTGTTGCTTGATACCATCTTCTCTATATCCAAACATATCCAGATTGTGACCCACCTTTATGACTCGGTTGCGTGGAAGATCGTCCCACTTTGTAACTGGTTAATAAGTTTGGGTAATAAGACCCCAATATGTGGACGTATCCCAAAAATAAACTTTATATAAAGGGGTTATAAGTTATATAATAACATGTTGTACCTATGGTCATCAACCAGTTATATTTCAGGGAATTGTTTCTCTACGTCCAACGGCATTTCTAGTGACGTCCCGATGTGAGCTCGTCGCAAATCATTCATCCGTCTAGATAAAATTCATTCCTGGTATCAATGCCACGTATCCCCCACCATAGACCTGTTTCTCCCTAAATATATATATACATAGATACATAGATACATAGATACATAGATACATAGATACGTAGATACGTAGATACATATATGTATTCATATATACATATATACATATATACATATATACATATATACATATATACATATATACATATATACATATATACATAGATACATAGATACATAGATACATACATAGATACATATGTATATATATATATACATACATGTATATATATATACATACATGTATATATATATACATACATATATACCTATATACATATATACGTATATCATATATACCTATATAAATATATACCTATATACATATATATACATATATACATATATACATATATACATATATACCTATATACCTATATACATATATACATATATACATATATACCTATATACATACACAGATTACAGAAGCGCATGCGCCGACAATGCGTAAATCACGTCGATGTGTATGTGTGTGGTGATCTACATCCACCGGGTTCTGCAAAAAAACAGAGATACCCCCAACTTCAATGTTGTGATCGGAAGTGCCGAACATATACATATACATATAAATATAGACCTATATACCTATATTATATACATATATACATTTATATGTATAATATGCCTATATACATATATACCTATATACCTATATACCTATATACAAATATACATATATACATATGTATACATATATATATATATACATATATTCATATATATACATATATACCATATACCCATATAATCTTCCAAGGATCCCCCAAAGCCCAAAGAACTGCTGCTTCAACCACCACTTTTTTGAATGGGGCCTCCAAGGCCCTGCGCACCGCCGATTGCATGTGCGTGCGCAGCACCTGTTGGTCTTGAAACAGGGGATAACCCACTTTGTGGTCGTTTTAAGGTGGCCAAATGATGATAAACCATGGGAAGGTTCCAAAACCATGAGACAGCTTCAAAATAGTGGACTTCACCCCATTCAAATGCAAAACGCACGTCAAATTGTGGAGTTCCCTAATGGACCGAAGGATACTTCGCCGAAGGATTACCACTTTGCAAATCATCGAGCTTTTGTCCGGTCCTCGTTTCACGGAAACACGTGCACTTTCCACAAACAATCAAAGCTCATTTGTCAAAGTTGAGGAGTTGGACCAAATAATCGAAAAAATAATACCAGAATATATCTAGAATCATCTCATCCTGAAGTAGATAGAATATGGACATTTCAAAGATATTCCCACTTTTAGTGGGGATTTCTGGAAATGTCCATATCTACTCCAAGATATATCTATATGCATGTGTATACAGTGTATATATATATAAACATATCTCACCAGGGGAAGGCGCCTGCAGCTCAGAATGCGACAGCTTTGAGGTGGTGTTTTTTTCGCTGCCGCTCTGGGACTTCCTTAGAGGGATCAAAGTGAAGAAAAGTTATGATTGGTTATGATTGGTTAATATTGGTTAACAATGCTTGTTACCCTCTGGTAATTTAACATAGCTATGGAAAATCACCATGTTTAATGGGAAATTCCACTATAAATGGTCATTTTCAATAGCTATGTTAAATTACCAGAGGGTAACAATGCTTGTTAAGTTGTTAATGATGTTTGGTTGATACTGGTTTATCAATGGTTTTGGTTGATAATGGTTGTCAATGATGTGGATTCGACCAAGTAAACATGGGGAAACAACAAAGCATTTTGGAAGGGACGTCCTCATTGGGTCCTTCATGAGATATTGGGGAGGGGGGCTATTTTGCAACAAATCCTAGGGTATAATAACTGTGTTGTGCTTGTTATATGATAACAGTTGGTATAATATGACAAAAAAACAAATATCATATATAATTGGTATAATAAGAACCAATCGGAGGGTATCCTACAATCAAATATGACAATTTCATACACTTTCTCTATTGGTTTGCGCTTGTTTCTACTGGCTGAAAATGCCGTAATTCACAAATATGAAATAAGGTGATTCAAAATTTCCCATGGTAATCAAACGTGGCAATTGAAAATCCTCCGTTTGATTACTCGAGGGTAGCTTACGTATGCAGCGACATGCGGATCCCATAGAGTGTCACTGTGTCGCCTAGTATACTGTAGGGTACAATCCCAGTAGATAATAATCATCTCCATTTTAGATGATTGCCCTCTGGTAAACTAACATAGCTATGGAAAATCACCATTTTTAATGGGAAATCCACTATAAATGGTCATTTTCAATAGCTATGTTAAATTACCAGAGGGTAAATCAATGTTCAATCCCCATGGACTGATCCTTTTCCCCCGTCAAAATGGTCATTTTTTCTGGCGACGTCCGATCCAACGACAAGAAACTCACCAGCACGCGGGGTCGCGCCATGAGAGGCGTTCGCGCTTTGCAGCCGCATCTCCTCACGAAATTTTCACGTCCGGTTGGAGAAGCCTTCTGGGCCATTATTTATCCGTTAAATATCTGCATATATATATATATATATATAGAGAGAGAGAGATCCTTTGTTATTATCCATATGTTTGTATAATATAAATGTGTTATAATTATTTATATATATATATATGTATGATATTATATGTATTTATGTGGTAAACCCATGTGGTTAACCCAAAATGGAACCCTCAATCATCGACGCCACTGCGCTGCCTCCAGCTGCTCTTTCTGCCGCTTGATCTGAGTCAAAAGTCATCGACCATGGAATTCCCTTCCCCTCTGATAGATGGGATCTATGGATGTGAATAACCCACTGAAAGCATCCGAAAGCTGGATCATAGTGTTTTAATAGGTTTTAACAGGTTTTAACCCATCCCCATTTCATGAAAGTCATGAAATGTGATGCTGATGTGTTGGTTTCTTAGTTGAAATAACCACTGAGAATCCTGATGAGATGGTTTGAAATCTCCCACCAAAATGCCATCAATTCCAAGTTCGCTTCGGTTACCGGAAATCCCTCTGGGTGATGAAACACAGTGGATATGTTGAAGGGAAATTTTACAGGAAACCCTGCTACGTGATCCAAATAAATCCATCTCTTCAACGGGAAAAAACACAACTGAGACCATCCAATTGAAGAGTTGTTGGGTCGAAAAGCAGCAGGGTGATTGCTGAAGTTGCTGCATCAAGACCTTAGTAACGGTTTTTGTGATTCCTTCCAATGATATAGATGCCATATCATCCAACATGCTTTTTGTGGGGCATATCATCCCACTTTTGATCATGGCACCGGTTGTCACGAGACCAGCCTCACCCTGGGCTGCGTTTAAGGCACTTTGGAGCTCCATCTGGGCGGCTAAGAAAAGAAGACATACGTCTTGGTTTTGCAGTAACATCCAACGACTAGCAGAATCTACATGTGTGTGTGTATATAGACATACGTCTAATCAAATCCGTATATATATATATATATATTATGCGTATGTAAATATATATATATATATGTGTGTAACCAACAAACATGGAAGCTTTCACCAGAAGAAAGTGACGCGTAATGATCAGTGCATGACCTAAAAAAAGACACGTCGGACAGCCACTATCGCCCGTTAGAATCTAGTCCCAAGCAATATCAAAAATATTGGTCCAATTGGGATAGTTAACCGTTAACCTTCTCAAATAAGGATGGAAAGGACGATTCTGAAACCATTGCTGATTGCTTTTACCGGTTGTTGAGAATACATTGTCAGAGAAAGGGAATCACACATGCCAATGGAAACATCCCCGTTCATAGATGATGTTCCCATTCAAAATTCTCAAAATCGGTGGTTTTTCCCATGACTTTCCAGCGATCGCACCTGTTGATCACTCAGTGCTGACAACTGCAGGGCCTCGCAGCATCAGGAGGATCTTGCTTCGGATGTTGAAGGTGGGTCCCAGGGTATCCCCATTTTGGATGGTTAGTAATCCCCAAAATGCCGAAAAGTGTGCCACCAAGATGCTACTTAACCATGATGTTCTCCAGATATTTCATCGAGGTTTCCAATGTTTCCAATTTTCCCATCTATTTTGGGGTTTCTATCGTACCAGTAGCCAAATGGATGTCAATGACCGGCCGCGCCTGGTTTGCCAAGCCCAATCGGGCGGTGTTGCGTTCCTGCGTCGGGTTCCCAACGTGTCCATAATTTCCAGTGATGGAAGCCAAAATAAGATAGCGTGAGACAGCTGTGGAAGATGTGAAAAATTGGAAGTGACGATTTTGAAGATGGGTTTGGAGGTCGGAAGATCATGCTTAATTGTACATATTTGGACACTCATTGCTGTTTTTTGGCTGTTTCATCTAAGTTCTTCAGCAACATACACCCTCCAGCAACTTCCCAGAGGGACGTTGACAAATCGTTGACGCCGAAGATGGCCGGTCAGAGATACCCCAGCATTTTGTTTAGCTGGTTAGTAATATATATATATATATATGATTATATATGCATATTCATATATTTATCCTGATTTCTGGCACAAGATAAAAACTGAAAAGTATATATCAAATTGCACTAAAGTACCCTATCCAAGGTTTACCCACTCAAAAAGACAGAAAAGGGACCCTCCTTCAAAATCATCATGTCTATCCAACAAGTTCTCTTGCAACGTCGGACACCCAAATGGAAAAGCTGGACCCTGTCCGGTAGACCAATCTCCTTTGCTGGCTTAGTTTCACCCCATCAACTAATTCGATATATCTACCAACATCCATAAACCCACTAGTTATTGGAGCTATGAGCTATGTTCATCAACTTAGCTCCTATTAAATCACCATTAAACCACCATGAAATCACCATGAAGCCACCTCCTCGATCCGTCGAAGCTCGCCCCTCAGCTGCATCAGTTCGTCCTGGAAAACCCACTGAAATGGGAATTTGACCTGCTGAAACAAGGATTTTACCAGCGAAAATGGACTTTTGCCAGCTAAAGTGATGATTTTTCTAATCCCCAACAAACAAAGACAGCGCAAACCGCCCACTACGAGGGGGAAGTAGTCCTCAACCCCCCCTCTGTTTTACACGATCCATGATAATTGGAGGGAGGGTAACCAGCAAAAATAATGTTGTCATACCAAGTGTTGGATGCAAAACATAAACAGTAAAGAAAAATGTTCGATACCACCAAGAATGCAAAGAAAAGGGGTGTTCAACAAGAATGGCCAACACCGCTAACACCACAAGACATCACATTCCAAGTGCAATATTGCCAGCCACACGAACCAAGTCAATCATATCACCAGGTTCAAGATCCTTCAAGATGAAGACCCATGGATTTTCCAGTCAGTTTGGTTTATAGGGGTGTCTCTATCGATCCTAGAGTAGAGTAGAGAGAGAGAGAGAGATGCTAGAATTGCGCAAATTCCTATTGCAATACATGGCCAATCTTAGATACCCTGCAGACACAGCCGCCCATTCAAGAAAAAAAAATCTCAAACCCAGGCTTACCTGTATTTTCGTCGTGAATACCTCAAATTTGTTGGTCCTGAAATCCCTATGTTTGTTTCTATAACGACCCGTTTCAAACCTTAAAAAAAAGAACCACCGGTCCCGTCCTGTTGGGCTCGCACGATGGTTCCATCTTGAGGCCGATCCTGAAAGGTGGAATGCTTGGCACAATATCATGGTGAACCCCATCATATATTGTGGAGAATCACACAGAGTATGTAATAAACATTATTTAAGTGGCTATGTAATTGATCAAACCCTACTAGTAGTAAGACATCACCAAATTATATAATCATTTCATGGGTTGTATAAACCATCCCCAAATGGTAGGTTTATGATTGGGTTTACCACATTAAATGTTCCATATCTATCTGAATTCACATCCAGCCGGGCATCTGGAATTAGGCATTTGCGGAAATGATTTTGGAGTAGGCCTGCATTTTGGATTTGGTATATAGATTTCTCCACCAAGATTGAGTTTTGATATAATGTGGTTGATAATTGTGGCTTGATTTTGGCAAAGATTCGAGATCAACCAAATGTTGGGTTGAACTGTGCCAAAATGGATTGGATTGCAAAACATCAACCCGACATCTGGGGTTATCTCGGTGGCTTATCCCCTCTGGGATTGATTGTACGACTCCCATTCACTTGTGATGACACGCCCACGAAAAGAATCAATTGTGACTTCAATTTTGGGCCAAGTTCCATGTAATTATAGGGAAAACTCCATTTTCATAGGGAAAACTGTGTTTTTTTAGATGTGGGAATGGCCAATGGATTTGGATAATTTTCAGGCAACCATTGGCCATTCCCACATCTAAAAAAACACCGTTTTCCTTATGAAAATGGTCATTCCCAACCTATAGTGAGACCTAAAAAGGCTTCCCTCCCCATCTTTTTCACCAGTTGTTTTTGCTTGTTTTTGGTGGTATACAGAAAAGGCCCCACTGATAGTTGGCTGTGAAAATAGGATATACCAATAAACCCCCAAAACGGTGCTTTGAATGGAGAAAATGATGAAAAACAATGAGAAACCATAGAATTTAGGGGTACTCGATTTTCAGACACACCCGGTTCTTACAGATGAGGCAAAAAATGAACCACTTTTGGTTGCTTTAAGGTGCTGGGAAGATCATCATCTATCCTAGTCATTGCCTGCCCCTTCATGGGCATATAAAACCAATAGTGTGATCGAATCATCAATGTGTGATACATTGGAATTAAGAACCGAACAAAAATGACTTTAACCAGCGTTCTTCGTAGGGTTGCTCCTTGGCTTCAAAATCCCTTCCAAAATGTTGGATCTGCGCACCAAAGGACATCAAAAATATGTTTGCCCATGTTTACAGTAACATTTGTTTCCACCTCCTACCATGGTGGTCTCCATCAACTCTCACATGTGGCAACCACCTGCATCCGCTTCAGCTGCACGTGCGCTTCAGCCAGGGCTTTGGCCTGGCTGTTCCCGAGCACCAAAGCCATGGGTATCAACCACTTCACCCTTCTCAGATTGCATTGGATGTAGTATCCCATTGTAAGGGTGAAGGGTATGTGTAGTATCCCAATGCCATGCATGATATCACCACTTCATCATTGTGTATCCCATTGTATGCCCATGATATCCCCACAAAACGCTTCGTTTGATGCTCAGATCGCTATTGTTGATGGTGAAATCACACCATTTTGCAGTATATATCACCATGAGATCCCCATTCATCAATTATACGTCATCAATCCCCGTTTTTTGTAACTTAGATCAATTATCTTAGAGGGTTCAATCATGAATTCTTCACTTGGATGTGCATGCCACTTAGCAAGTGGTGTATAATCCATATATATATGTATATAAGCCATATAATCCCATATATCAGTGGGGATATTCCATATAAAACTGTCACTAAGTGGGATGCACCCCCAAGCAGCCCACGGAGTCCGGACCTGCGCCACTGCATTTGCACGTTCCTGCGATAGCGCCTGGGCTAAATGGAGGAATTTAACCAACAAATATGACAAAACATGAGGGATTTATATAGACGGATTTACCAAAATGTGGTGGTTTCTTGTGATGTTTTTTCCTGAGAAAACAATTGGTGTTTTTCTTCAGGGAGTTCATGGAATTATGTTCTGGTAATCTAAGATGGCGAATTGTCCACATGTACAAGTGAAGTTCAGTTGCTATTTTTGTTTACGGGTCCTAAGTCACGGCAACCAAGTCTTGGAATCTTCTATGACATCCTTTCGATTGGTTGAAGGGAATATTTATAATAGGATAGCCCCTGTATAGCATGGGAAAATTCACGGTTTCCGGTTCAGACCCTTAGCCCAATCCAATGATCATATCACCATCTCTCCCATATCTCATGTTTCTTCGGCCTCCTCCATCCGCTTCAATTCCACCAGTGAACCTGCATCTCCAGCCTGCTGTGAAAAGAACGGTGTAGCAGACAAAAAATGGCATGTTTAACCATCGAAAAATGCAAGTTGAAACATCAAAATGGTGGGTTTGACCATCAGACATCGCGTTCTAACCATGAAACATGGTCGTTTAACGATCAAATATGCTGTTTTAGCCCTTGAACAGCAAAGGAAGGCGACTAATATATCACATAAAAATGTGTTTTTTTTCACATGAAAATGATGGTAACGGACGTTCGAAATGCGATTTCCGCCGGCCTGGGGAATCTCCTTTGCCTCGGGGCTTTGGGTGGGAAATCACTGGGGTCCCAGCGAAAACGTTTCGGACAGCGTTATGATCACTAGCCACTTGATCTAAATGGAATATCCCCACTGATATATGGGATTATATGGCTTATAATATATATATATATATGTATACATATGGATTATACACCACTTGATCTAAATGGGATGCACATCCAAGTGACTGGAAAAAGGGAACCTCATGCGTCGAACGGGAAAATTTATATAAATGAACATCAATGAAAATCAGATCTATTTGAAGCCACTACCGAGCTTGAAACATGTTGCCTTGCAATGCGCAGCTTGCCGTTCTGGGAATGTCCGTTTGCAATCTCGGCATCTTAATGGTTGGGGAGGTCACCCAAGCATTCCAAAATGATGGTCTGGGCGTTTGAGCGTTTGAGCCATACCCATGCCCTTACCAGTCAAAGACCGGGAACCACCAGGAACATTCAGAAGGAACCCTGAAACCCTCAGATTCACCCTCTCGATTCATATCATATGTATACAATTATACAATTAGTCCAATATATATGATATCCAATATATATATATATATATATATATATGATATGAATAGATTGGATATATATATATATACATATATATATATATATGTATTCTGATCATATATCATATAATATATATATATATATATATTGGATTAGTCGATAGAATCCCCGTCTATCCAATTGGTACTCAATGTACAACATGCAATTTCACCATCAACATCATCAACCATCAACCAGCCATCATTTACTGTACTAATCATATCTAATTTATTTACAGCTCAAAGTCCCCGGTGTTTGAAAAAGCCCAGCAGGCACAAGCCCACTGCTCACAGTTCTCAAGTTTCGAGTTGCATCATCCATTGTAGATGAATGAACCATAGTAAGCACTTCTATTTTGCATTGTATATAAACCACTCGATTACACCCCTTAAATCCAAGAAAATGAAATCCACAAAAGCTGAAAGATTCTCGAATATCCAAAACAGTCTGTATCATGCAACCCAAACTCCGTAAAAATACAGGGTTCCAGGTGAAACTCCAATACGCATTCCACGATTCCCAACAGCGAGACACTGCCTTCATCTCTTCCCGAACCGCATACAGTTGCGCCTGCAGGTGAATGTCCAAGGAAATCCATGCGCTTCAGCCCTTTTTGGGAAATGATCATTAAATGGTGGCTTCTCCTATAGTCCTATATAATGGAGAACCCAGCATTTAACGGTTGGTTACCCTACACTAAATGGTTGGTTATCCTACATTAAATGGTATATCTATATAAATTTGTTTTAGGATAACCAGAATGGGGAGAATTCACTCACCACCTAGCCAATCTTGCCGACCAGGTTCATGGCACTGGGGTTCGCCAGAGTTACCTCCCTTCTTTGGTTCGCAAATGAACTCCCAAAATCTTGAACACTAACGCAGCTCCTTATCTGTTCTGGGGATCTCTGAAGTTGGTAATCATGATGACCAGTCTAACAATGGATGACCATCAAATACCCGAGGCCAAAAACAACTGCTTCATTTGCAGATTGCGGATGGCAAGGTCGTCCCACCCATTTTCCACCCCTTCTTGAAGTATTGGTTCTCTTGCTCCTGGGTGTTTCAAGGCAGCCAGCCACAAATCAGCCACAGCATGCTACGAGTGACAAGGTGATGTGACAGGGTTAAGAAATTTTGCCTCAGCAGGGTATATATGTTGAACCTTCTTCCAATCATTGTCATATCTGGCATGATCGCTGAAACATACGGTTTTGTCTGAAATTGTGGTATCCCTGATTCCAATAAATGATCATCGTTTTATATATATGTGTGTATATAAATGTGTATATATATATACATAGCTAAATATGTGTGTAAATAAATATATATACTGTATATATATATTGACACTAGCCTAATAGCTGTAACAGCGAGCACGATCTAGAGCACGATTTTTAGCACGAAGGAGAGCACCAAAAAGCACGATCTAGAGCACGGTTTTTGGCACGAGGGAGAGCACCAAAAAGCACGATTTGTGGCACGAAGGAGAGCACCAAAAAGCACGATTTTTAGCACGAGGGAGAACACCAAAAACCACGATTTTGTGCACGAAGGAGAGCATCAAAAAGCACGATCTAGAGCACGATGTTTGGACAAAGGAGAGCAATGCACGAAGGAGAGCACCAAAAAGCATAATCTAGAGCACGGTTTTTGGCACGAGGGAGAGCATCAAAAAGCACAATTTTTGGCACGAGGGAGAGCACCAAAAAGCACGATTTTGTGCACGAGGGAGAGCACCAAAAAGCACGATCTAGAGCACGATTTTTTGCACGAGGGAAGGCACCGAAAAGCACGATTTTGTGCACGAAGGAAAACACTCAAAACAACGTTCGCCCAAAATATAAAGTTTTTTTTTTTGACTGTTACAGCTATTAGGACGGACTCAATATATATATATACACACACACATGTGAATCAAAGTCCATGTTGAAGGTGTCAATCCCCTCTGAGACACACCATGGCCATGGCCCCCATGGCGGGCTCGGACATCTCCTTCTGTCGCAATTGGAGGTCCATGTACTCAAGCTTCTGGCGCCAGGCCTCAAGGCGAAGTCTGGTTGAGAAGTCCTGTACCGTCTGGGGCGACTATATATATCTAATCAATCAAGATCCATTGATATCCCATCAATATCCCATCCATATCCAGTCGCTATTGATCGCCATATCACCAGATCCAGTTCTAGTTGGAACTCTTGTTTTTTGCACCATACCACCCTTGGTGAATCCTCCAAGTGCAAGTGCAACATGTGGATCGTTGGAATCTAGGCACCCGCGGCTTAAGGCGTAAGGTCGTTGGAAAATTGGGATGAACGAGTTCTGTACCGTCTGGGAAGGTCTGAATATATTTTGCTGGTCTTCCCATGGATATACAGGTGTCCCAGTCCTACATCACTTACCCAAATGGAAGATGATTGAACCGGATTGGCCTATGGCAAAAGCCTCCTTGGCAATAATGATGGGGGACTGTTCCACTGCTCAACTGTTTTTTCCTTGGTTGAATCAAAGCTATAGATGTGAATATACTTTTTATGCACATCACACATATGTGATCATGTGTACATATATTCATGTCCGATATGTATACAAATATATGAATATATATATATATATACATTGTATATACGTATACATTGTATATACGTATACATTGTATATACGTATACATGTATAGATGTATATGAATCTATTTGTGCAAACATGGATAGATCAGAAGTACATGTCACCGCCGCTGGGTCAGCAGGACGCTCTCCAAGCTCTCCTTCAGCAAGAGCTGCTGCTTCATCTGGGAGCAGTTGCTGCTGGGTGAGTCCCCAATCAGGGGGTGATATACATTGGTATTGTGTATATATATATATATACATGTACTAGATAGATAGATAGATAGATAGATAGATACATAGATAGATAGATAGATAGCTAGATAGATAGATAGAGATAGATAGATAGATAGGTAGAGATAGATAGATAGAGATAGATAGATAGAGATAGATAGATAGAGATAGATAGATAGAGATAGATAGATAGATAGATAGAGATAGATAGATAGATAGATAGAGATAGATAGATAGATAGAGATAGATAGATAGATAGAGATAGATAGATAGATGGATGGATAGATAGATAGATAGAGATGAGATACATTAGATTAGATTAGATTAGATTAGACTAGGTTAGATTAGATTAGATTAGACAAGATTAGATAAGGTTAGATTAGATTAGATTAAATTAGACTAGGTTAGATTAGATTAGATAGATAGATAGATTAGATAGATAGATAAGATAGATAAGATACATAAGATAGATCACATAGATCAGATAGATAAGATAGATAAGATAGATAAGATAGACAAGATAGATAAGATAGATAAGATAGATAAGATAGATAAGATAGATAAGATAAAGATAGATAAGATAGATAAGATAGATAAGATAGATAGATAGATAGATAGATAGATAGATAGATAGGTAGGTAGATAGATAGATAGATAGATAGGAAAAGATAAGATAAGATAAGATAAGATAGATAGATAGGTAGATAGGTAGATAGATAGGTAGATAGGTAGATAGGTAGATAGATAGATAGAGATTGAAAGATAGATAGATAGAGATTGAAAGATAGATAGATAGATAGAGATAGATAGAGATAGATAGAGATAGATAGATAGAGATAGATAGATAGAGATAGATAGATAGAGATAGATAGATAGAGATAGATAGATAGATAGGGATAGATAGATAGATATAGATAGATAGATAGAGATAGATAGATAGATAGATAGAGATGAGATAGATTAGATTAGATTAGACTAGGTTAGATTAGATTAGATTAGATAAGGTTAGATTAGATTAGATAGATAGATAGGTAGATAGATAAGATAGATAAGATAGATAAGATAGATCAGATAGATCAGATAGATCAGATAGATCAGATAGATAAGATTGATAAGATAGATAAGAAAGATAAGATTGATAAGATTGATAAGATTGATAAGATAGATAGATAGATACATAGATAGATAGATAGATAGATAGAAACGATAGATAGATAGATAGATAGATAGAGATAGATAGATAGATAGATAGAGATAGATAGATAGATAGATCGATCGATCGATCGATAGATAGATAGATATGTGTGTGTGCATATATATATACATATTCTACATGTATGTATATATATATATTTCAACTCTGGTTACTAACCAGTTACTTTGTAGAATGGTCCTTCAAATGACTACGAGATTCCTATACAAATGGTCAAAAACTCTTCAGAACTAATGGAGGTCTCATCAGGTGACCCACCTGCAAGTAGAATCACTCAACCAAAAAATCAGCTCGGAAAACCTCCTGCTAAATCCTATCTTGAAGATCTCCCCGAAAATCTCAATGAGTCATTTTATCCCTCTGTGGATTGTCACCTAACCAATGCTGACGGCCTCTTCAATAAGCTCACCGGAGATGCCTCGGAGCGTTGGGGTAAATACTGTATCTGTCAGCCTCGTGTTATTTCAGCGTTGTGATTATCTAAAATTCTGAATGTTTGGCTGTCAATGTGGTTCTCTACTATGATCATAATGTACACAATGTATACTTATGAAATATAAATATCTATATTTATATATATACATAATTATATAAGATTATAGAAGATGATATAAGATTATATAATGATATAAGATTATATAATGATATAAGATTATATAAGATGATATAAGATTATATAATGATATAAGATTATATAAGATGATATAAGATTATATAATGATATAAGATTATATAAGATGATATAA
>Ga0126342_10011730_pt1 | contig 15639 bp, 16 predicted proteins | sample Cyp1metagenome_FD_92528 | JGI IMG/M metagenome (GOLD analysis project Ga0126342, IMG submission 92528) | Coral microbial communities from Lord Howe Island, Old Settlement Bay, Australia - Cyphastrea 1 metagenome | ecosystem: Host-associated > Invertebrates > Cnidaria > Coral ...
GATGACAAGGAGGACGAGGAGGACGAGGAGGAGAGGAGGAGAGGAGGAGGAGGAGGAGGACGAGGCAGGAGGAGGCAACTGACATAAAATCTAACAACCCTCACCTGGCAGGTGGGGAAAAAAAAACAACCAAGTTATTGGGATGTAGATGATGTAGGGTTGAGATAAACTTGAGATAACACTAACAATAAAAAAGGGAAATGTCCGTCATCAAGATATTTATAGCTTAAAGAAAGTGTCAGATAGTCCCATGAGGGCCAGATTTGGAGAGTGCCATTCCCACGTAAAAGCTGGATGTTTGGGGCCCTGAGTAGCATTTGTTGGAGAGCTCTGCCCGAAACCAGGCGTGGTTCATTGGATAAAAGATATGGGAAAACCAATGTAGATGTATATGGATTATGATTTGATTACATTGATTATTTTATATGGTTAATTATATGGATTATTATAGGACAACCAATTACATGAATTGTTATAGGAGATAGCACATGACATTGCACAATTCGTTGGTTTCGTTCGGTCGCAAGTTTAGGACTGCCTGCAGGGCAATCCAGCAGTGTGGGAAAACATTGAGAGGATACTCCATGACTCCCATGTCCCCCGAATTAGGTCCCCATGATAGTCATCCCCATTTTGTGTTGGAGTATGTTCCATCGACCTTCGATGAAATCTATACCGTATATACAGGAAACATGTATAGACATATGACTGGAATATGACTGGAATAGAATGAACAATAGTGGATCATGTGGGGTTTCATCCAATTTCATAAACTAGCAGTTTCATCCAATTAAATGGGGAGCTTTGGGGAGCTACTTCACGAGTTTCCCAAGCACATACTAGTTCAGTCGGTCAGTGGGAAACATCGAAACAGTCGTGGATTTGGTCTGGAGATGGAGATCCAGAAAAAAACGCTGGGTCCCTAAAACTCCTGCGATTCATAATGATTTCCCGACTATGGTGGCCATGGGTATTGCTCAACTAACCCTGTGTTTTTGGTGATAAGATGATGCCTTTCAATTTATTGGTGATATTATACATCATCATACATGAATGTCCCACGAATTATCTCATAATTACAAAGTGCCCTAACTCCCATTTAGATGAAAACACAAATACGTGTTGGTGGTTTGGAACCATGGAATTTGGATTGACTTTCCATTTGGTTGGGAATACTAAATCATCCCAACTGACTTTCACTCATATATTTTTCTGGGGGATTGGTCCACCACCAAGCAGTTGGGATTAGAGGTACCCCTTTTTCAGATACCCTCTGGTTATTTAACATAGCCATGGAAAGTTACCATTTATAGTGGATTGTCCCATTAAAAAATGGTGATTTTCCAGAGGGGTAGCTTGAAACCACCAACCAGATATCCTGTGACATATGTGCTAAAGCCACTGTCTCAACCATCCCCCGGATTTATGAAATTTCTTGCAGGAAACCCCCAGCATTTGGAATGATGTAAGATCCCGATCCCCCAGTAGAATGGGATGGTTTATGGCAGATTTACCCATAAATCATCATCAATCCACATAACATGGACTATCCGAACCCATAAACAATCATAAATCATAGACATATATATGTGACATTACCCCCTGGTAAATTGACATAGACCCTGAAAATCACCAATTTTTAATGGAAACGAGTCTTCCAACCCCGACAACTGCCAGGGTCTATGTTAATTTACCAGAGGGTAAATCATTATAGACATAATCATCATAGACCTTAAAACATCATAAATCCATGAAGCCTCAAGGATTCCACCTCCAGGCTTTGAATGGACAAGTCCCCAAGAGTCCTGCGGATGATGGACCTGCCACGATCTGTGCCAATGAGGGAGAGATGCCGCTTGGATCGCCCTGTCGCGTGAAGTGATGGATATTTTTTGAGTGGATCAAACTGATCAAACTGGGCAGTTTACTTAGGGTTCCAGGTGTGTAAAAAACATATTGATCTATATTGATCTATTCATTATGAATGTAATATATATATATATATACAATTATTTATTTTATTACAGTATATTATATAATTTGTATATTTTTCATAATTATATATACACGTGTTGATTGCAAATGAATATACCGTACCTACATGTTTCCCAAAATCGCTGACATGTAGTTGAATATACCAGTACACAGGATGAATGCTATTGGATTTGGTTTTGGGAAATAACGGACCCTTGGTTTATTTGAATATGAGAGGTACCATTTCTAGTAGGGTACTATCATACAACCAGGAAAAATCCGGAAATTTGAAGACTGCCATGTGGTTCCCAGATCGATGTAAAATGGGGTTTGTCACTGCATACTAAAACAAGAAAATCAATGAACATCATAATATATATATATATTGTGTATAGATATGCATAGATGCATCGTGCTACTGTGGATGGCGAAAATTCTGCACCGGTTGGTAACTATTGGTAACTATGAAACACATGTTCATGGGTATTTCTTCCACAGTAATTAATTAGTATAGCTGGTTGGTGGTTTGGAACATTTTTTATTTTTCCATATATTGGGAATGTCATCATCCCAACTGACGAACTCCATCATTTTTCAGAGGGGTAGGTATACCACCAACCAGATAGTCTAGTAGAAAAAAATAGGAAAGCACTCCAGTTACTTACTTTGCCAAGAGATCGTTGTTTTTCACAACGCATCCCATGGTTCCAGGCGTTTATCCCATGGGCCCAGGTGTGAATGTCAAGGGAAGGCCTATTACGGACGAAAACTTCCTGTGAATGGCAAGGCCGGTGGTATGATCCAATCGGGTGGCGGCAAGCCATCAGAAATGGGGCTGTAGCTGATGGTATAGCTTTCGCTATGGGAAAAATTGGAAAATGGATGAAACTTGGAAAATTGGAAAATTTTGAGTTCAATGTTTTGCCCTTAAAATGGTGGTTTGAAAAATAGCTATGTGAAAAAACACCAGAGTGTAAAACGAAGCATTTTAGTGGGATGTGGGGAATTAAATGGAGATAGGTTCAAACACTATTTTCTATTGGGTTTTGTCCAAAAGTTGTGGCAGCAAACTCCAAGTCATGGCAGTTTCCCCAATTTTCAGATAGACCCCATGGGATGGGTTGAAACCACCAGGGGATTATGAATCTCTTGGTGATATGATCCTTACTAATCCTGGCTAATCCTGATATATCAAAGCTCCATTTCGGTTTGTTGCCAAAATTGGGTACACCAAAATCTAGTGCTTGAAACGCTCTTTTTTACGACAAAATCATCTCTTTAAACGACTTTCAACATATTTAAAACATCATTTGCCATCATTTGAATGGTCCTGCATTGGCGAATATACCTCATTTTATGACACACCTTGGGCGTCCCAACTGCCAGTGGTTCAGCCAGTTCCAGGAGCCACTGAATCTGGCGCAGACTGTGACTTCCGTCTACCGTGCCAAGATGGCACCTTGGCTCCAAATGTCTTGCCTTTATATAAGTTTATGTGTATCCTTATGTACACTATCTATACACTACAATGGATGCTCATGTAAAGTTCAGATGTATGCTCATGTATACTATATATATATATATATGAATATGTGAGTTACATCACAAGTATGAATTCACATATGTATTAACATACATATGCTGGTTGGTGGTTTGGATCATTTTTTATTTTTCCATATATTGGGAATAATAATCCTAACTGACTTTCATATTTTTCAGAGGGGTTGAAACCACCAACCAGTATGATATATAAATAAATAAATAAATAAATAAATAAATATATATATATACTGTATATATATATATATACTGTATATATATATACTGTATATATATATATATATAAGTCCGAAGGCAGCCAACCATCGGTCAGTTCCCCCCTTGAGGTCCGCGGACAAATCCGTTGCTCTCCTGGGGGATTTGGAGGTCCAGAGGGGTTTGTTGGATGGGTGGCCTGAAGCAACTAGAAATTGAGGATTTAACCAGCAAAAATGGTGATTTAGCATGATTTTGCTAGTAAAAATGGTGAATTTGGCCCAACAAATGATGATTTGACCAAAACACTATGTGATTGAACCTGCATGTGTTTTGATATGCAACGGATTAAACGAAAAACGAGTTCTGAAACAAATGAGGTTTTGATATGAAAAGTTTGACCTAAACAAGTCAAGCCCATGAAAAGAGAACACATGCTACCCTGAACATGGACAATTCACCACCAAATCATTGATATTGGAGCATTGACCACATCTTTTTGTTAAAACCTCCGAGGTCCATCGACCATGTAAAGTGGAGTCAGAGTCAAACATCAGGTTTTAAATAGCCAACAAGGAATGTCAAGCAATACTATAAAGAAACAGGGAAGTAAGCACAAACAAACCGGCAAATTTAGGGTACATGTGCAATAAACCAGTAAATTGTCGAGTCCCCAAAATGGATTTTGTGATGAGGAGTGCGTGTAGCCCGTCCCCCTTTTGTTTAGGTTGCCGCGATGCAGATTCCTGTGAGCATGCCGCCATTGTTGTTCCATTGTTGTTCACCGGATGCCCATCTGTAAACAAATGGAATTGCCATTTGCCAAATAAAATGGTTGGGGTTGGTGAAAACCAACCTGTAGCCGGTCCAACCCAGAGATATCCAGAGGACATACTTCCTTAGGTATCCTTCCCAGGGAGCTAGAAACCAGTTTCCCATCAGTCGCAGGCGACCCCTTGGTGGGCGTTTCCAAGCATTGCCTCTGCCAGCCACACAAGTGACGGTGACCGTCTCAGCAAGTCGTGAAGAAAAGGGGCGGTGCGAAGGAGCTGGTTCTGGTTTCGCTCGCGTTTTTCCTTGGGATTGATATGATAGAACATGGGACGGAACCACTCATGATGTGACGGCGGCATATGCTCCTTGAAGTGTCATTTCTATGGGAGTAGCAGGATTAGTTCCTTGCCCGGAGATAGATCTATGTGATTATATGTATATATATATATTGTGTATCATGTATATACTCAATATTACACATGTTTTTGCTATATATTTTACAATCATGATGTATGTCATACACACTATACACTAAGTATATGTATACATGTACGTAGTATAAAATATACGTATGTATTATGTATATAATATTATATATAACATAGGATTTTGAATAGTTGTATTCTATGTTGTGTTTCTATTGTTTACATTCTACATCATATGTGTTTGATTGTATTTTGTTGTTTTATCTTATACGGTCATATGGTCTTATCTTTTCTTATCTAGTATTGGATTGGACTGGCTTACAGTATATGTGTTTTTTTTAATGCACTAGTATGCATGATTATGCATACACTGTTTTGCCGATTGATTGGGAAGTTTGCGACGATGGTTGGACTTGACGGAAACTCGACCGAGTAGCCCCCTTTGTTGGACCAATGGTTCAAAATTCACCCGGCAGGATGGCCGATGTTGGTTAGGTCTCCAGTTTAAAGTGGACACATATTAAACAAAAAAAACACCCAAGCCTTGACCCATTGGGGCCACATTTCCTTACAAGATATTTCCTGGATGAAGTTCGCTGTTCCTATGCTTCGCCAATCGGATTCCATGTATGTTTGGATTTTTGTCTCAGCCTTTTTGGCCCTGTGGCTGTAGAGTAAAGGTGGTACTACTGAAACTTTGACGTGGATGATGCGATAAAAAAGCGCCGATGTCCCGATCGCAGACCAGTATCACTGGGTCTTTGGTCCCAAAAAGTTGAGTGACTTTCAAGCAAGAAAAAATGAATCAGTTGACACATGTCAAATGAAATCATCTAATCAAGATGCTTTCGAATGTTTCAAAACATCGAGTAAAAGCTTCTGAAATGCCAAGACATAGGTATGTTTATATAGAAAATTCACCTCCCAAATATCTCTGGGGTCATCCAAACCCGGACAAAACATCTCCAGATGTCGCGGATGTCGGGCAACGATGCTGTCCATGCTGACGAGATGCCGGAAGCACCGCAGACCTCCTTGCCAGCGCATCCCGGGCACTTGTGCCTTGGAGAGGAGACCGGCCAGTTCCTGAGTTTTTGGGTGATATATTTGGAGATATACTTGCATATATGAAGCAGGATGAAACACCTGCTTCCCCTTAATATCAAACACCCTCCAGAAACCATGGTTAAGTTGAGGAGGGGAGTTACACATACTCATGACTGTAGAATGAGTTTGTTGAATATGACGGGGAATTGCCTTCATTGGTATAGATTTTGGGATATTGGGATATACCTCAAGATATACCCCGCAGTTTGATTTCGGTTGGTGGATGATGGTGGATTTTTGCAGTTCCAACTGCCAGTTAAAAAATAGTCATTTTGCATCAGGGGCCGATGAGGTGTTAAACCATGGGATTCAACCATGATTGATAGATTTAAGTGTTAAGACAGGTCCATCAATATTCTTTGAACCACAAGAGTATGTATTCGAAGATTGGCTCGGGTATTGTAGTGATACATTGGAAGATCTGGGGATGGTTGCTGAACATGAGGCCAGTGACCAACAGGCATAACTGGCATGGGGACCGGCAGGGGGCAGAAATCAAGCTGTAAAACATGTCTCTTCAACTCCCAAAGGTGTTTTATGAATCGTAGCACGTCCAAAGAAGTGTGAAGGGCCAGGTATGGGCTCTGACCCACGACTGCAGACTGTGGTGGCATGTGGCAACTGCAAGACTTGATGGAGGAGTTTCCCATAGAACCAATAGCAACACGGACCCGAAGAACTGTTCATCCTTAGCAACAAAAACAACGAAGATCATCTCAGGCGAAGTGAAAAATTGGCTCATGGACTGAGCAGTGGTCCATCCTGTTTTTTTCAATGATCCACTGGGATGAGATATCCATAGCCGATGTCCTACATAAAATGTTCAGTGTTTTATTCACATGGTAAAAGCAAATCCATTATCATAGGAGCTGCGAGAAAAGCAGAACTGTTGCCAGTCAGTACCTCGATATATCCTCTGGTAATTTAACATAGCCATGGAAAAGCATCTGTTTCTAGATGATTTACCCATTTAAACATGGCCATTTTCCATGGCAAACCCTAAACTAGAGGGTAAATCCATGAATATCTTATGAATATCTTGTGATCTTATTGTTGTTCCAATATGTTCCAATAATATTATCCCTATCAAACCATATCAAAGCATCTTAAATGACCATTCCTTGGCCATATATCACAACTTCTCCATGATCTTTTTCCATCGCTGGCCAACATGGCCGATACCTCGGTGGCGGAGCGGCAGCTCCGCACCCCAGGTGGGCTGAGACTTCCAAGGCTTCAGAGCAGATCACGCAGCAGCAACTTGGCACGACAAAAATCGCTGGTTTCATGGAAAAAATCTGCTTAACATACATGGATTTTAATACTGGTACCCCCATGACTTATAGGAAACCCCCTTTTTTGGGTCAGTATGGTCAGTTCAACTATGATTTAACCATGAAAAAATGTGGTTGTTTCTCCAATGAAACAAGGAGATTGGACCATGAAAACTGATGTGGCCTTACCATCAAATATAGGGTGGTTGAAACATCAGAAATGTTGTTTTAACCAACACGAGTTGGCATTGGTTCATTATAATCAGGGGGTTTTAGGGGTGTTAGATTTTCAGGCAAATTTATAATAACCCATTCGGATATTTAGTATGGCCCAAACTGAGTGGTCCATGGAACAGGTGATGGGTTGTTCCGAAGTAATTCCCACGGATGGGCAATTTATTGAATTTAAATGAAATTAAATATTATTGTTTGTAATAATCAGTTTTTATTTGTCTCTGTTTACCACTAAGGTTTTTTTGGTCCAGTCACTGTCAAAACTTGTGTTGGGTCAAGGTGCGGCGCCGCAACCGACACAACCACTGGACATGCCAAAAACGCTGAACATTTTGACATACCCTCTGGTAAACTAACATAGCTGTTGAAAATGGCCATAGAAATAGTGAGTTGTCCCATTAATAGCATGTTGATTTTCCATAGTTATGTATAAACGTTTACCAGAGGGTAATAAGCATTGAACATTGGAACGGCCTGAGTGATGTGTTTGGATGTCACCACCAAACCATGGAAATTGGCGAAACCGGCGCCTAATGAAAGTGGATGAAGTGTCAAGACCCAGATGTGTGTAGATACAAAGCTATGACCTTAGATCATAGCTGAACACTGGAAATGGTGGATGGCCACAAACGTTGAGGACCTTGACCCCTTTTTTTGGATGTTTGTCAGCATTGCTGGCAGCAACTAGCAGCAAATCATTGATTTTAGTACCCTTCCGGAAAGTACCCTCTGGTAAACTAACAAAAACTATGGAAAATCACATTTTTTAATGGGTAAATCCACTATAAATGGCCATTTCCAATAGCTATGTTAGTTTACCAGAGGGTAACAGTTTGCTATGCTATGGAAATCAGCCATGAACTAGTAGGTGAATCATCTGTATTTCTGAGCATTGTCCATAGCTATATAAAAACAACCAGAGGGTACCCTCTGGTAAACTAACATAGCTAGAGAAAATCACCATTTTGAATAGGTAAATCAACTATAAATGATGTATTTTCAATAGCTATGTTAAATTACCAGAGGGTATCGAATCTTGACCCTGATATAGGGTTCAACTACCTGGCCCGATGGAGATCAAGCTATTTGACCTTTGCAGCCCGGTAGACTTCCAGCTGTGATTGGGATGTTTCTTGCTGTTAACAATGCTAGGAATCTTCCTCACAAAAAGCTGGTCAAAACAAAACACTTCAAACATCATCCAGGTAGAGTTTCAAGATGTTCGTGACGGATATGGACAAACTTCATTTAGATCCATTCAGTTCAACGCGTTTTCCCATAAAAAACCCTCCATTTCAAAAGTCGAAACCCTTTTCCAACCGTATCGCCATGTTTGATTTCGCCATTGAGGGTTTTTGGCACCTGATCCGGGCCAAGGCTAGCGGAGATCCAAGAGAAGTTGGACGCGAGATTCGAGGAGATCCTAAATCGCCTGGACTCGCAAGCTGAGTTTCTGAGAGAGACTTGGCGGATCCGGTATCTCTGGTGGTATCTCTGGTGTCATCAAACATTTGCAAGCTGGAAAATCCACGATAAAACCTATAAATCGAGATTTGTAGCTGGGAGCAACATCTACAAATCCTGGATTTTGCAGCAAACCGTGTTTGATGAATTGATCGCCAAAGCTATACGGTTTAAACCACGAATGGAGAGAGTGACTAGCGGCTTGAATACGACAATGCGTACATATGTATTTCTTACCTTACAGCATATGAGCGGAGTTTATCAATGAAAAAGGGGAGATCACGCATGAAATGGTGGTACAAAAGCATACTCAACTGGTTGGTGCTTTGACAGTAGTGGCTGGAAAGAAGATGTCAATTGACTTTTTTTCTGGGGAATGGGGACACAAATGTTTGGAAGTTATTCCCATGGCAGATTCTACCAATTTGATCGTATTCCAGCAACCAAGTCCGACACTCTCTTGTCAGCACTAGCACTTGCCATGGCACGTTCAATTTCTAGCAGCTTTTCCAGGTGCTTCGGGTTTCCGTGTTGTACTCCAACATGTCAACGGGAAACCTATCCGTCTCCTGAAATAAAAGGAGAAACCATGGAACCTCTCCAATAGTTGTGTTAGTACCATGGCAATAGCAATAATTATATGTTTTCAATATTTGTATGGATACTCCTATTGCTATTAATTACAAACCTTAGATATCTTGCAGAAAAACACAGGGAGGCAGAAAATTATATCCCCTGTCCCCTATCTAACTAAAACACCCACCAAGCTACCCAGTTCTCAATATTGTATGACCTGAAGGTGAGAGGAGCCACCTGCTCCTGATCTACCCGTTTCTGACATCAATTTTTGGAATGGATCATGTCCCAACTGAAATCCTATGCCTGAGATACAACATGACTCAGCCACAAAAACGGGCTACATCTGCGTATGGATTAGCAAACATAACTTGTGGTGAATCGCTGTTCTTTTCTTTTTAAGTCTTTTTGGATGTTACTGAGTTCGCGTACACCTGATGTTGAATAACATAACCAACTTTATATGGGTGTTTCATGGTGTTTCCATAAACAATGTTAAAACAAATGGATCGTTTATTTCATGGAAAATCCACTTAAAATATGGATTTATATAGGGGAGTATAGGGGTAATTACCCCATTTCAGGTAGGAAATCTCCATCTCACCCCAGTTCTGTCACGCCAAGGAACTCATAAGGCCCCGCCCGGTTCGGAAGTCGACGAACCTCTCGAACCTGCTGATCACCTATGAGACGCCCAATGCAGAGGAGCTTTGGCCTCCTTTATGGTTTCAGCATGGTGGATTTAACGAGTGAACTTTTTTGGGATTTACTCCATGAATATCCATGATGAATTGGTGGTTTAACATGGTTTAACCATGCAACTTGGTATTGAACCATCAGATCGATAATGGATTTCACCGGAAGATAGGCCATGATTGGGTGTGTCTCATATTTCCATGGACCATGGTGACAGGGGACCATCATGATCTTTTTACATGTTGCTCCGAAGCATGCAAGATGTTTGGGGATTGAGACCTATAGCGGGCATAAACTCTAGAGCATGGGAATTGATGAATCACTTACTAGTTGTGCAGCCATGGCATGCCATGGCCACGTGATGATCCCAAGCTAATGCAGCATAGAAAAGGCACAACTTGTTGGTGTAGCTAAGGTTAGTCGCCCCAGAACAGAGCCGTATGTAGCACGTGGTCATTTATATGAACCAGCCATGTCAGCACTGTTCAAAAAACCTTCTGGTTGATTTACGTACGGGATACACGCATATATATATATGCCATATAATATACATATATATACATACGCGATATATATATATATATATATATTTGCATATATATATATATATATATATATTATATCCCATATGCTCCATGTATGGTATTACCTACATTTGGGTTATTTTTAGGGCAAATGTTGGTAAATATTCCATACATGGAGCATATGGGTATACAATCCAATATATGGGGGATCATGATAATCCATTCCTGGAATTCCCATTGACCAATCAATATACAAGGGAGGAAGTTGCGGGTTTTGAGCACTGCTCATGTGCTTGTGGTCATGAAACCATGGAAGACAAAACAAGTTCTATCCAGCTCCATATTCCAAACTGACCATAGTTGGATTCTTTGGTATGTCGGCGCGCATTTTTTCCTGCCAGCATTTGACGCTACCTCGAACTAGGCTCAAGAGACTGAGAACAAGAAGGCTTCGCGGAAGGAACCAGCTATGTTGATATTCTTACTGGTGCTTAGTAGGGAATGGGGGAATGGGATGATGGTTAATAGTTATGGAGTGGATCATTCCCCTATTCCCTACTAAGCACCAGTAAGTATATTGGTCGGAAAGTTGACAAATGGTTCTTTCATGTGGGTGTGTCTGCCCGAAAAACGCCATTGGCATCAGTTTGCATTGAACAACGATACTGTAATACATGAAAACAAATATGGGGTTCAATTGTTTCAGACACCCCTATGCCGAAGCAGGCTCTAAGCAGACCTCGTTGGCTACAACAAGAATGTATTGGGGAATGGACGTACACATCATATGGACACATTGTCACATCTAACTGTGGTCAGGTCAATAAGTTCGATTTTTGGTTTTAATTCCCCGAAAATTGTGAGTATCATGTTAATGTTGTTTTTAGACATGTTGTAATTGCAAAAGGTGTTTGCCACCACCTGTAGATGTTTTGTGTTTATGCTCATTTTGCCGGTGACGACTAGACTGATCATAAATTTTGGTAATATTAAACTATATTAATTAAACTATATATATATATATATGATTATATATGTGTATAATATATCCATTGATTCTATGTGTCAAATAATCATATACTTGTTATGTTTCCGATTTAATCATAACTGTTGTGCCTGATTCGCTGAACTCCGTCTGATGCCAGGTTCGACAGGTCACCTGCGACTCCGAGAAGTCCTCGAAGCCGTCGCCCACGTTGAACCTGGCGCGCGCGGGAACCGCGGGAACGGCGACACCACGAGCCGTGCCAAAAAATCGGAGACTTTCCCTTACATCGAAAGGGACGGGAATGTTGCTTGGTATGGGAAAACAAAAAAGGTACGGTAGAGGAGATCTATATGGAGATGTAGTTTTTTGTTTTGTGACTTCGATATCATCAGAGCCATATTGCATCCTGATTTCGTTCCGTTTCATTTTGTTCCGTTTTGTTGCATGGAATGTTCATGCCGTTAGAAATTGTCAATTATCACCGTCGTCATCATCATCATCATCAGCAACACCTTTACAAACAACATTTACCATCGCAAACCCGTGGGGTGAAAATCGTATTGATTGTATAGTTTCTCTGAATGTATATGTTGTATAGTTTCTCTAGAGGCAAAGGAGGGAATGGTGTTTCTCTGTTGCTTGGAAACTTCGACGTGGTCAAACAAACAGGAATCAATTTTCAGTTGGGATTGTAACAAAATCTTTGATAACTTGGAAGCTGGCCGAACTGAATCAAAGACTTTCCATCGTTTGTCTTCACCGTGTGCAAGGGCATAATTAAAACTCCACAGAGGCCTTAAGTTGCAATTTGTGTGTGTGTGCAAACGGAAATGAACAGTCTCTCGCGTAGAGTTACAGTATGTGCGCAAGTGCATGATGAAGATTCCCCATCATGGACTTACAATATGCGCACCATGTGCACCGTGAAACGATTGAACACCCTCTGGTATCGAATTTGAAAACAGCATCAACACGTTATCACCGCTCCCGAATCCCACCCAAAGCGCAACAAAAACAAACTATACATGCTACCGCCTCCGCAGCACAGTGGAGTTTGGCAGGATTTCCTCCTTCCAAGAAGGTTTTTCCCTGCCTCAGAGTGTGACTTGTTTTCCAAAATGTATAGTACAAATAATTGTAGACCTGAATACCGCATCACATGAACGCATGCAAAGCAGTAAAACAAACGTCAATGAACGGTTTTGAGCAGTCTGCATAAACATGATCACTAGACACATATGTAATCTAATATGTAATCATGAACACCATCCGCATCATCAACATCATGTCCAGCATCATTATTATAAGCATCACCATCGTATGTTTACAGGTTTGCTTTATATTCAGTAACCTGAAGCACCAGGATTTAAACGTGATCAGCTTTAATCCTACCAACATGATCATCAGCATTGAGACAAACTGACAGCAGCATCGCCAGCAGCACCATCAACACTACTAATCATGATCATCATCACCTTCAACAGACGTAATATCATAGTCATGAAGATTATCAACACCAGGAACACGATTTCATTGTTATCATCAGCATTATCATCCACATTGTCAGCAATTTCATCAGGTTCAGCACCATCAGAATGTTTACTACTTTTCGGAAAAAAACACCACATATGTGTGAATCCATGAACATTTCATGTTAATCTGATCGTTAACGACTAAGTTTTGGAAGATATATTCTTCCACCGATTTGCCAACTGAGAATCCCAGATAGAATGCCAAATAGAATGTGCGATAAAATGTCAGATGTGATATGATGCCAGATCATGCCAGAATATCGGAATGTATGCAGATAAAATTACAGAAAGATTGCCAGGCAGAATGCCAAAGAAGATGTCAGATAGAATGTTAGAACATATGTCAGATAAGATGTGAGATAGAATGTCAGAATAAATGGTAGATAGAATGCCAGCTAAAATGTCAAAATAAATGTTGGACAAAATCACAGACAACCTGTCAGATAGAATGCACGATGGACTGTTGTACATACAGCCCAGATAGAATGTCAGATAGAATTTAAGATAGAATACCAGATAATATGCAACCCTACACCAACCCTAAATGACTCGAAACAAACCGTTGTAATGCTCAGTTTTTGACTACTATTATGTTTTATTATTGTTATTAGCATTATTATTGTTATTATTTTTAAAAGTAGTAGTAGTAGTAGTAGTAGTAGTAGCATAATAGAATCTAATGTAATATAATATAATTTAATTTGATGTATTGTTATATTGAATATTATCTTAAACAAAGCCTGCATAAACAAACTGAGCCTAAAACGACCCAAACTAACCCTAACTAGATCTCAAGCCAGCCCTAAGTCAAGCGGCGGTAAACCCTAAACCAACCCTAGTTGAACCTTGCAAAACAACATGAAACATGAACATTCCAGCACCGAAATGTTGCAAGTACAATGCAAAAAACTCAAGACCGTTGAAATGGCAGCTTCCAGCTCTAAAGTGCTGCAAGGAAGATGGACAAAACAAGAGATCCAAAAAAGGATCCCAGGACGAACAAAAACACCTCTTCTCCTTCAACAGGTTGATGATTGATAGACGACTCTTGACAAGACGTCAAACATAGGTGTTTATTCAACAATAGATCTGTGCAAACAATTTAGCCAAAGGTGCAATTGTGCACTTTAGTCATAGGTCATTCCCTGTTCGCAGTTTCTGTCTACAGTCAAGGACCGAAAAGGGTTCATTGTTTCCAAGGAACCAACATCTTGACGAGAAACCATATGAGAAACCTTGACCATCGCTCTAATAAGGGCAATCCACATTTTACCTCACTTCTCTCACAAACCAAATTTTGTCGGTTAAGCCCCACGTGTCTTTTTGGGTCCAATTTAATGTTTCTGTTGAATCTATCTTCTTTTCCTTTTGGATGTGGGGTTTTCTTAAAATAGGGGTTTTCCCAAAACCATAGGTTTCAATCCTAAATCGGTCTAAATTTGGATGATTTTTGGGGTACATGACTTAGGAAACCTCCAAACATGTTCTGCGCTGCGAGCCCGTCCGTTGTTTTTCACCATCCAACTATTGGGGTACCCCCATTTTAGAAAGGACCCCCCCATAGATGTCCCATCTTTTCCCGCGAAATCAATGGTTTTCTCCTCGACTGTAGGCCCGATAACAACGATCCCATGTGTTGATGGCAATTCATCAAACGCTCTCCCCAGGGTGAAAATGGGGATGGGTCAAAATTTCAATTAACCATTAGTGACCATTAACCATTAATAACCATTAATAACCATTAATAACCATTAATAACCATTAATAACCAGTAATAACCTATTAATAACCATTAATAACCTATTAATAACCATTAATAACCATTAATAACCATTAATAACCATTAATAACCATTAATAACCAGTAAAAACCATTAATTACTTATTAATTACCTATTAATAACCATTAATAACCATTAATAACCATTAATAACCATTAATAACCAGTAATAACCATTAATTACTTATTAATAACCATTGATAACCATTAATAACCATTAATAACTTATTAATAACCATTAATAACCATTAATAACCATTAATAACCATTAATAACCATTAATAACCATTAATAACCATTAATAACCATTAATAACCAGTAATAACCATTAATAACCATTAATAACCTATTAATAACCATTAATAACCATTAATAACCATTAATAACCAGTAATAACCATTAATTACTTATTAATAACCTATTAATAACCATTAATAACCATTAATAACCATTAATAACCAGTAATAACCATTAATTACTTATTAATAACCATTGATAACCATTAATAACCATTAATAACTTATTTATGTATGCATC
>Ga0126342_10011731_pt1 | contig 15638 bp, 17 predicted proteins | sample Cyp1metagenome_FD_92528 | JGI IMG/M metagenome (GOLD analysis project Ga0126342, IMG submission 92528) | Coral microbial communities from Lord Howe Island, Old Settlement Bay, Australia - Cyphastrea 1 metagenome | ecosystem: Host-associated > Invertebrates > Cnidaria > Coral ...
AGTAGGTAGTCATACACTAATATACTATCTTTGTTCATGTGGGATGTGAAATGTACAGTGTGTGAGTTAGTTGACATGACATGTTTTGCATCTTTTTGGATGCAGAGGTCCCATGTCATGTGACTTTTTTTCCGAGGCACTTTACAGATGACACGGGACTTATGCATTTTTCTGCTTTTTTCACTTTGCAGATGACATGGGAGTTTGCGTTTTTTGGGTATGTCCGACAACTCCCATGTCATCTGCAGGTACTATAATGATATGTATATATTATTATTATTGTTATTATTGTTATTATTGTTATTGTTATTTGATACATTAATATAATTATAAATTAATGTTGGTGTAAATGTTTTTAATATATATGTTTAAATAATTTTGTGTAACTATATATATATGGGGCCAGCAATCCAGATTGGATTACCAAAACAGGATTTTACAATTATTGTGTGGTCAACCCAACAGTCAACCCTAAGTGTTTGAACATGATTAACCCCCAAATACCACTAATTGCTACTCACGAACATCAACAATCAAACTTCGCCAGTTGCAGTAAACTTTTTGTTATATATACTCACCATCCGATGTTTGCAATCAGTCCGATGTTTTGTTACATATACCCACCAATCGTCAGAGAAACTGACCATCAAACTCAGACAGCGGCGCACCTTGCTACAATCCACAAGGTAGCCACGGCTAAACCTGACCGTGACACACTGTGGGAAGTCCCTAAATATCAAGAAAGCAAACGCGTCCGATTTTGAGATTTGGGGGACAGAGTAGAAAATAAGCCTCGCCATGAGTTTTCATGCTGGGTTTTACACGTTAGATTGTTAGATGGACATAGGCTTCCACTCCCTGGTGCTAAAGGAGTATTCATGACCAATGTCAATCCCGCAATTAATCTGCAGGGCTGTTTAGTTGGGGGCTTCCCATTTCACCGTTTCCGCAAGAGATTTTCACTATTTGGAGAGAACCCCCTGATGAGTCAACCGAAATAGTTCTGTAATCATGTCAACCCCCTCTTTTGATTGATGGGAAAATGTTCCTCCCAAGTGGAGGTTGATTAACCAACTACTCTCCGGCAATTTATCATAGCTATGGACAACGACCCATTTGGTTTGATGAGTTTTACCTTAGAGATTTTAGGCTACCAGGGGAAATCTGAAAATATCAGGGTGGATCAATCCGTTGGGACCCTCAAAAATCACCCCACGAGTTTCGTAAGAGGTTCGTTGTCTGGGGTTATAATCCAATGACAAACGGGATAGCCCAGGAATGAAGGACTTATGATCACCAGGATTGTTGACCACTTAATTACTAAGTCCATGGGGATTTAACCACCCTACAAGGTGACCTTATATTCGCGGTTGGTGGTGGTTAATGAATCGTAATGAAGGCAAACACTGCCACTTTTTTTGTGTGGAATCCCTGTGATAAGTGGGATCTAGATTCCTTCAGGTAATCACCATTGAACGTGTCAACATCCCGGTCGCGGTACAAGGTCCGCTCGCCTTCCCCACGGTGCCCGGCCCAGCGCACGCAGTCTGGGACCGCCCAAGCGGCCCAAGCGCTTCATTTTTTAGACACGGGACTGCGGCAACGGATTTTTGTCCACGTGTTTTCCACTGAAAATGGGAGAAATTTGGCGTAAAACCAAGACAAAATTAGGATATGAGATGATATGAGATGATACACGCGAGGTTTGTGATGGGATGAGCTGGATCTAGCTGGGCGCAGCAATGGCGCAACTCGAAGTTGTCTATGCTTTACTGGGGGTTTCGAACCCAGCTACCAGTCAAATTTTCTGACTGCAAGGATCATCCAAGAGCTAGTCTACTACAGTGATCGGCCCTGCAGTTACATACTACGCCACAATCAACCCCTAGCCATTCACAGTGCTGGGTGTTTTTTAATCAAATGATTCAAATGGGATTCCTTCCCCGATCCGATTAAAGATACCTCTCCCCAAAAAAAACATGTGACCCCAACATCAACAGATTCCGTAACCTCTGGTAATTTGACATGGCAATGGAAAATCTCAACTCTTAGAGAAAATATGGGAAATCGTTCGTTGCCAGATGTTGCCAGATTAAATTACAAGAAAGGGACCCCACCATGCTGCGTGCCCGCCCCGGTTCAACAACCTTGACCCAAGAGACCTATCAAGCTTATCAGCACAATATCAATATATGTTCCCACCGCCAAAATCATCCAACAAATCACTTCTAGTGAATCAACATATGGAAAACCATCAATACGTAGATCATTTTCGCCGGAAAGTTCATGGATTTACCGGCGCGTATAAACCCTACACCTACCATTTTTCCAGTCGCTGTACCACTTTCTGCTTGCCGACAAAACATCCACGGAGGCGCGCGGCATTTCTGATGTGCACAATCGCCTGTCTCTCCGATTGCTAGGTTCAGGAACTTCATTTTCAGTTGGTTAACTTACTCACGGCCAGTCAAAATATGGACAAGACAACAACCATGACTAACCTACTTAAACCTTGCAATGAAAATATGGCTAACGACAATCACCATCGCCAACCAACCAAAATTTTGCGGGCGGTCTTCACATCGACAGCTGCGCAAAGCGCTTCTGACAGCGGTCTTCAAATTTCTTGAGGCGTTCCTGGCGATGGAAACAGTGGGGAGGGCAAATGTGGCAGAACATGGAACAAACTACAGTATGGCTTCTATCCCCAGTCTGCAAGGCAAAACCAGAATCCTAGCTGCAAGGGGGAAATGCAGAAAACCTGGAGGTGGATATGTATGGATATGTTTTTATCACACAAATCTGACACTGGTAAAGTTTTCGGCTAGCGAAATGCAATCCTGGATCTGCCATTTAAATTTCACGTCAGCAGCGCGCTATAGAGGAGCGACTACTATTTCACACGCTTCTACAAAAGACCGAAAATATAATGTTGCGCGCCAACATGCGCCCTTTTCGAGGGGCACATGCAGGGAAGCAGGGTGACAGTTTCCTTTTTTTAACCGTGCAGACTGCAGAAATCTGTGCACAAAACCTTAGCCCTTGAAATTGTGAAAAAATGAACAAAAGTAGAGAGGTACTCGGCTGAGGAAAAATGAATTAAGAATGTGTGAAACATCCTCGAAATTCTCAACGCCTTTCACATAGCCAGCACCCACCTTCGCGTAGTCATTCTGTATGAAGTTGAGGGTAACGGAAAGAAAATATATATTTAGTGCAGCAGAACCAGGAACCATTGTCTCAGCAAAAAAAGATCAAAAAAGTGAAGGTGAACGAATTATATTTTAGCTAGTGAACTGTTTAAGAACAAACAAGCCAATCAACTTAGAACATTCACCCTGACCTGAGTCAGGATGTGCATTCGGTGCCGAAATTCGGTGACGAAATTCGATGATGAAAATTCAGTGCCAAAAAAATGTGACAAAAATTCAGTGAGATCTTCGATTGCTGGGCGCGTATGATGCTAGTTTCGGTTCATTGATCATTAGGCAAAGATGCTCTGCCTATTGAGCGCATTTGTGATTACAAAGCTTTGGTGCTCTCGGTTGTTGTAGTTGTAGTCATATTCTTCATTGCGTCCTAGCATCCCAAAAGCATCTTGGAAGGATTGTAGCAGCCAGGAAGTTCGAGGTTTTCCGGGTCGTCGATGTTCTATGCGGGGTGTGGAGGAATTGTATTCAAACAGCGCTTGTCGCAGCGGATCGTCTGGATTTGTTCTCAAAATGTGGCCAAAAAGTTTCAACTTGCTCTTTAACCATGTACTGGAGAAGAGTTCAACTTCAGAGTCAAAATTGCTTTTGAAAGTTTCAAAGACTGTCTCGTTCGTGTATGAACGGTCAATGCATGTGGGCGAAACCTTGAGAATTCGTCGAAAATCCTTCATTTGAAAAGCATTACAGCCATTTTATCCTTATCTGAGGTTGTGAGTTCTATACATTCGGGTCCATACAATACTTTGCTTTTCAAGATTGAATCAAAAACACGGATTTTCCACTTGATGGTGGTACGAGCTTTGTTCCAAAACACTTTCAACCTATCACATATCATATCGCCATTGCCGCTGCCAATCTGTTAAGCACTTCCCGTTGGTTATTTGCACTATCTGAAAGCAGCGTTCCCAAATATATTGCTTCATGTTTTCGGGGGACGGGCGCTAACCGTTGGGTTCCGCACGTCGTTCTCAGTGGGCGTCGGCACCTGGGGACGTGCTTTCCGGCGAGGGGCCCGAGATACACTCTCGCAACATAGGTTATCCGATGAAACTCACTGGCGTTGATGTCCGCCAGCCGAAACAGAAAGGTCACTCCATGCACTGGTTCTTACCCGTCTGCCGCTGTCCTCTGAGGTTCTGGCTACCTCTGGAGCTGCCGTCTCCAAGAGGTTCGTCGTAGTCATCTAGACTAAGACACTTGGCCTCCCGCAGGTCAGCCTGCAGCTGCGCAGGGCTAGTTGGGTTCTCTTTCTGAAGGACACCTGTGCGATTTACGACATCTAGTCGGGGATCACTTACGTCCCGTTTCCACTAAAACGAGGCAGGACCAAACTTGCCGCGTGTGATTTGTTTTTGTCTCTTCCGGCCTCCTCTTTTTGGCGTTGTGCCTGCAGTGCCGCGGTGTCCAGACCGCATTCATTCTTCCTTTCTCCATATGACGCATGATCCGTGATGAATTCGGATGTATATTGTCTGCTTCGGCATGAACCCAAGACATAATGTATAAAGGCGCTTCGATTTGTAATTAATGCAAGCCTCTTCTTGACGCTCCTGTCGTTCGAACTCCGCCTGGCATTGTTGGCTGCGTATAAGCAGATAGCTTGGCGGCTGTTTGTGTGCAGAGATCTGTTCTTTTCTGTCTCTTTAATTTTCTCTTTCTCTCCGGTGCTCTGCTAAGCCCGATGCGTTCACGTCGGCTTGGAGCTCCTCGTCCTCGGGAATTGTGACGATTTGTGACGTGTTGCTATCCATCGCATGATGCTTCCGTGTCTGCCATCTGTCCATGTGTTTTGGGTTCTTTTTCCGTCGGTCTGTCATTGAGGTCTGTTTGACTGAGTGGCCCCGGGGCGCTGGTCACTGATGCAGCCTGGCAACGGACGTGCGGTTGAGAACGGGGCCCGAAAAATTGGGCACCACTGCCTCGGGTGCTTTCCTTGAGGCCGCGACCTTTGTGCGCACTGCACTCCAGCTCACTAGGCGCGGTGGCACCACCCGAGCCTGGCATGTGTGGCCGGGAGCACCGTGGGTGCGGTTCTGCTTCCGGTGGGCCCTCTTTTTCGATTTGGTTTCATGAACAACGAACTCGACACGAGGCGTCCGTCTGCAAGCCATGCTGGGACGGCCCCATCCAGATATTTGACGCTAGCTTGTTTCTGGTGGTGCATAAGGTTCAGTTATAGTTATAGTTCAAATTCAGATTGTAGTATGAGGATTCCCGCTGTATTGCGTGCAAATATTTATTGATTGATTGGGTATGTGTCCCAAAATCAAAGTATCATCTGCATAGAGGACTTCTGCATGTCGTATCCTTTAATGGGTTCCAATTGCTTCGGTGTGTTGAGTTTGGATTTGAAATCTGAAAAAAGGGCCCCCATAAGAAGTATAAATAGGAATGGTGATAGGGGGCATCCTTGGCAGATGCCTGACTCTTGTCTTCTGTACCTGGAGGAGATTCCTTCAGTTGTAATTTTAAATTTTGGGTGATCGTACCTGTGAGATACTAGTCGCAACATGTTTGGGGTGTCTTAAGGCGCCTCAAAACTCGTAAGAGTTTAGATTGATTAAATGATTAAGTTTATCAAAAGCTCTCTCCCAATCTTAAAGTACCAACGTCATATTCGACTGTTGTCGTTCGGCTATGTCCAAGAGCCGTCTTGCCACAAAAATGGCTTGCTATGTTGATTTCTTGGGTCTAAAACCAAATTGAATATTTTGAATCCAGGAGTCATATGCGCACTGGAAACGATTGCGGACTAATCTAGCAAGGATCTTATAGAAAACCTGACGTAGGGCTATGGGCCTGCAATTTTTCATTTGAGTGGCATCCCCTTTCTTATACAGAGCAGCAATGTTGGCCAATGTGAAACATTCAGGGTAAATGCCGTTGATATGAATATTAATATCATTGAAAAGATCCAACAAATACAGCCTGTTTATTCCAGAAAGCCATTTGACTAGTTCTGACCTACAAACGTCTGGACCAGGCGCCTTATTGTTCTTCAGCACCGTCAAGACTGCATCAAGTTCGTGAAGGGCGAACGGAGAATCATCCATGCTGCTGTTACCACGACAATTTCCCTACATGCAATATCATGAAGAGCTGCAGCGTATCACTTGGAGAGAATACAGACCCCTCGACGCACTGCAGGATCCGTGACCATTCGCCACATATCTTTGAACTGCATTTGCTTCGGATCAGAGGAGAATTTACAAAGCGCAGATTGTAAGACTAAGAGGAGGGATCCACTGTTGAAAGCTGCAAAACCCCACGACATGCAAGGAGATAGCCGTGGTCTCCCGGTCTGCCACTGGCATACCCCGATGGGGAAGGCGGCAAGCCAGTTTGTTACCTCTGCGCCCAGGTGGTGAGAATTTCGAACGCATGCCATCCTGCCAAAAAAGAAGCAGCCAAACAGAGAAGAGCCATGCCAGGGCCCCCCAAACCCTGTGTGAGGAGGCTTCGTGTGGAGTGGCCACGGCTTGGAGAAAAGCGAGAGGCAACCAAAGAGAGCGCAACCGAAATGCAGTACACGACACGAGCCATAGAGTAGATGTCTTGGCCAATACCATGAGGGGTTCAAGCCGGTCATTAAACCTTAGTAGACAAAGCTGACCTTAGTAGAAAGTTCAAACCGAAGTGCTGCTGCATAGCAACTCACATACCTGCTCACGCTTGTGCCAAGACCTACACTGGTAGAGTGTTCCTGCAAAATATTCCCTTCATCCAATTCCAGCATAAGCAGCACAGTCCAGCAGCGAAGGCCATGGTATATGGTTTCGCTCAGCTAAGAACTTGTCTGGGAGAATAAGCAATCACCAATGACAGGAGATAGATTAAGATTAATTAACAGTAACTTTAAGGTTGAGGGTAAGATTAAGATTAGTTATGTAGATAGATAAATAGGTATGAAGATAGGTATGTAGGTAAATATCAGATAAGATTCGGCAACGCTAGATAAAACCCATAGGTGGACAAATAGAGATATAAATTGATGGATAGACTGCTGATAGATAGATAGATAGATAGATAGATACATAGATACATAGATAGGTAGATAGGTAGATAGATAGAAAGATAGAAAGATAGATAGATAGATAGATATATACACGCTTGTTTTGGGGTTGTGCGATGATACGCAAGTAATTAAAAATATCTTATATAAATATATAAGATACCTAATAGACATGTAGATATTGATATAAATATATGTTACAACAGGCCAGCAGCTAGGTGAAGTCTCCAGGTCATCGGTTCGCCGGTTCAACCCCCATGCCATTGGACTTCTCTGCAGTGTTCAAAGCCCTCTGTCGTTTCATTATACCGGTTGGTTAATATGGATTCCCATGATGTATAATAGTGATAACCCTAAAAATACTGGACAATATAATCTGCGAACTGATCATCAACCAACCATCACATTTGTCAGTGATATCTACGTCTATCCTACTATGTTGATTGGTAAATCTCTATTAATCAGCCTATCATCAACCAACAAGGGTAGATCATGGTAGATCGCAGGCACTCACCACGCAGGTCCTGGTAAGTATTGATTCTGTAGAACAGCCGCTCCTCCTCAGATTGCCTAAAGGGGCGGGGCTGTGGAGTTGGATGTAGCTTGACGTTACCCACCTGCATAGTTCTATATGGACAAATGCATCTGTTGGATGCGGGTATATATATATATAATATGTGTATATATATAATAATATATATATATATATATGTGTGTGTGTGTCTGTGTGTGTAGACATATGTATTTATATATATGTGTGTGTGCATTTATGTACGTACGACGTACGTACGTACGTACGTACGTAGGTAGGTATGTATGCATGTATGTATGCACAGATACCAGGACAAAACACCAAACAAATATGCGGATCCACCCAGAGAAAAAAAAGAAAAGGTGCTTGTGCCTCCCAAAGACATGATTTATCATTGCAACTGCAACAGGGGTACGTTTGATATACATGTGCGTATTTATATACGTACAACAAAAACAAAAATAATATGTAAGACTCTAAGACAAACTTAATTGCTACTAATAGTTAATAATCAGTATTAATATGCATGATAAATCACAAATTGTGATGAAATTTTATTAAACTTAATAGCATTCAACTGACAATTAATGCGTGTATACGTATATTTCCACAACAAATACAATGCGGGTATCTCATCTTTAATATGGACATGTCAGAAAAATTTGGCTGAGCGAATTCTCTGGGCCGGGGGCATGGGATGCCACATTCAGGACTAGTGGCGTAGTGGCATAGTGATTCCCAAATCAAAGGCGGAAAAAAGACATAAATCAACATACTATATTATAGTCTAGTATATAAGTAAATCATTCAATGTCATTTTTGGCATGATTCCCCCATGTACCGTGAGCTCGCTTGTCAAAAATGATCCAGTTCCCCAGTTCGTGCCGCCAAAGCACAGGATCACCATGGCCTCCTTCTGCTTTGCCAGCTCTTTGCCGTGCTTCTCGCGCATTCCTGCCATTTCCTGCCATCAGGAGTCCATCAGGAGTCTAGAAAACCAGCTGACCATGGCTGGCCGGCTTCGTGCAAGCCCACAAGCATGATTGAAATGACCCAGACAAATACTGCTTGGATAGCTTCAACCCAATCCAAATAAAACACCAATGGAACAGACCTAACTATTTATATGTTCTATTGTGTTCCCTTTTTTGTCCATCAACTGAATGGGACATAAAATCATTACCCTTCAGTGTCATCAAACGTGGCTCGGAAATCCAGGAGGTTTGTAGCTGGAAACATCATCGAACCAAATGAAGGGTTTTCCAACAACATCCAACAACCATGTTTGAGGAGGGTAAGGAATTCATCATCCGCGTTTCTATGTGCAGGGTGTGGCTGTAGGATGTTCACTCAGATGCAAGAGGAAAAGGGGCAAAATCCAGTGGCTATAACGGTCCCATTCTTGGACCCAAATAATTATCATCGTGTGGGTTCTGCCTGAAATGTTCGGCCAACTAATGGCATAATCCCCCGCCTAACTATGATTCGAGGGTTTGGTCGCGACGTGAGGTCGTTATAATTGATCCAGATCATTTCGGATCTCTATATATATATTTACATAATTACATATTATATATGTCTGTGTGTGTGTCATGAATAATCCCCATCATCTTCATCATCAATAATCCCCATCATCCCGCACACATATCATTATCATTGTCAACTCTCGTGGGTTCTTGACATATGCTGCTTTCCTAATATAGGGATACCGCCCCGCGCCTGCACGCAGCTCGTCATGACCTCCTACAGCAAACGCTACGACTGTTGTGCTACAAGAGAACGCTACGACGTTTATAGCTGGTTTGTAAGCCATCTATAACTGGAGATATTCCAGATATATAGTTATATATATGGTATATCTCCAGTTATAGATGACTCACAAACATGCTTGTTACTCATTATTTATGACCTCAACTGAGAGAAAAAAAAGATAGGAGTGCTTTGCAACTGATTTAATATAGATGTTGAAACAGAAAACGTTTCCGAAACCAAAACAACAACCAAATGGCATCATCTGTCGCTGGTCACCTTTCTAGCCATGGGTGTGACATTAAAACATGTTCCATCAATATCTGGGATTTCTCCAACCTCTCCTTGGCCCTTCCCCTCCTGAAAAGGCTTCTTGATCTGGGCCGTCAATTTGGTGGCCGCGTGAGTCATGGTGGGCGAAAGCCAACAGTCCTTGTAGTCGAGAACCTTCTGGCACACGGCACCTGAAGGGTGGGGCAACTGGGCGAAGGGCTGCAACAATAGAAGTCTGTGTAACTGACAATACGCATGACGGGTTAGAACATGTTATGACCCCATTACACATAGTTAGTTTCCATTGGATAACTTCACTGAAGGTCTTTTGCAAAAATACCAACTCATGGCGGCCCGTCCCATGTTCGCAACAAGACTGTTGACCTACACAAGCCTCAAACGGACGTGCACATACGAATGGTTGCCATTGTTGCAGCCCAATATGGCAACTTCATTGAACCAAACAAAAGCCTGCTTGAAAAAAACAATAAAAACACCAACAGCAAGAAACACATGGTGAAAATATGTGAAAACCAACACTTTTTCAAAATATGTACACCCAAGAAAAAGTTCACTGCCGATCCTGCCATACGTGAAGGACTGCAATAACATACACCAAATCAACATATCAGCTGTGTAAAACCTGTCTGAATTAATGCGGTAAAAGCCAAACCCCTAAGCCGTACCCCACTCACCCAATCATTAACCACTTAGGGGACCAAAATCATAAAGGGGATCCTAATCATAAACCACCTAGGGACACCCCAAAAGACAGGTTGATCACATTGGCGCAAAGCCAAATGACTCGTTTATTCATGTTAAAATCCAACTTCCACTGGTTAAAAAATTCCAACCGCAATAAACCGTGGTGAAATCCATCCATCAGATGCTAAATCCCATCAATGATCTATCGCTGAGGAGCTAAGTCTCTCTTCAACCTCGGGGAGTCGTGGCTGGTGGTTTTTTTCAAACCCTCTACGTGTATAGCGGGTAAATCAAAGGATGTAAAGCCAACAACTTGATCATCTTAGATCGAAAGTGACGGATCGAAGCTCTAAGCAATTTGTGGCCATATGTGTGGAGGAAAATAGCGATTAAGAAATGGATTTTGTTGTGTTCCTCTAAATTGTCACATGGACCCCATAACTCTGAGGTAGATTCAAAACATTATAAAATCCTGTGCAAATACATGTTGTAGCTTTCGAAACAGCTGATGGTGTTCCTGCTGGAAACCCATTTGAGAATGTGAAGATTTGAGATGTTTTTCAAGGAAAATTTAGGTCTAGGTGTGTCTTTGAAACAGGTGTAAATCTCATTTTATTGCAATTTTTCAGGGGAAACTTTAGATGTTTCAGCATTGGATTGTTGGGGGTATCCTGGGGGACTGTCATCCCAAGTAGATAGACCCTCAGCATCACCACTGTTTCTTCCAACCCCCATCTCATGGCAGGGGTCGCTTTGTTAGTTGCGGGGTTGGTAATCCATTTATAGATGCAGATATCAAGCCGAAGGGCCAGAGAAGAGGGCTTCTAACTGGGGAACCAGGGTTGCAACCCAGCAAACAGTAATTAAATGTAAAAAGGCACGTGGCCTTTGTGTTGCCTGTCGATCTGTGTATCTGCCTATCCCTCAGTGTCTGCCTCCGGTCAGCCTTCATCTGTCCTTCTGTCTCCTTCGCTCTTCCTTTCTGCTGTATCTGTCTGCATCTCTTTACGTCAATCTTCATTCTAACTCATCTCCAACTATATCACAGTAATCTTAGATACCCTACAAAGTCAGTTCTTAGCTCTCTTGTCTTGTAAGATAATTAAATGGATATTCTCATGGCACCTGAATTGGCACAGGTTGACCCACCCAGATAGCAGCTGACCCAGATGTCAGCGGCCACAGTGCCCCCGGCTGCAACGAAGCCACCCATTCCACTTCTCGGAGTCTCTCTCCAGTGGGATCTTCATCAAGGCAACCTGGGGAAAAAACAAAAACACATCGGAATCGGGGAATCTCCCCCTGCATCCGGCAACTAATTATGTACAGCATTATACAGCGTATCTACAGTATATATATATATATAGACGGGCAATGGAGGTTGTATGCCGTTTTTACCACTCTCAACATCTCATGTGGCACACCCAATCATGAAACATACCCAGTTGATCCTATTATAATCTTTAGCAAGATCTCGAAAACCCATAGCAAAGGAAGGGGCTCATAAATTTACAGTAAACCTAAATGTCAACCATCCCCCAATTTCAGCAAACACGGATTGTGTAAAGTATACATCGCCAAAAAATGCGGGAAAATCAATTGCTTTAGAATGCTTTAGTTTTGGATGTTATATGATGTTATATGTTTTAGATCGGTTTAAAAAATGTTGCATCTTTTCTTGAGGGTTTAGCCTAACCATACCTATTGGGCCTATTTCACCGACTTAGCCATCATAAATCGCTGGATCAATCCCATGAAATCCCCGTATTTCTGGTTTCAAACACCATTTTGGTGGGTGATACATCCCATTTTTCTCGGTGAAATCAGCCCTTTCCAACTCCAAAGGGGCCCTAAGGCCCCCCGTGGCCGGACTGTGGAGGCCAGGGAGCGCTTCACTGCTTCCCACGCTGAGGACAGGAGATCCAGCCAATCTGCGGATTGATCTCTGGTTATGGAGCAATATCACTAGATACTCAGCAGATAATCCAGATAATATGATAGCCAGATAATATCAAAATATATGTCAATCAATCAATCAATCAATCAACCAACCAACCAACCAATCAATCAATCAATCAATCAATCAATCAATCAATCCAAATACTCACTAGATAATATGATAGCCAGATAAAATCAATCAATCAATCAATCAATCCAGATACTAACCAGATATTTTTTACCTGATGAGTCTTAAAGAATCCAGATTTCGAATGGCTTGATATTATGGATTAAGAATCCATATTAATATGGAAGAATACGGATTGTGTAATTATGTTGACACATGAACATAACTCCAATGTCACTATGGATTATGATACTTATGACTACTGTATTCATGGGGATTGTAAACCAACTTAGAAAACTGGTCATACCCTCCGGTGTCATCAAAACTGGCGAGCTGGAACCTCCCCGAACTAAATGGAGATGCATAGCTGGGAAAATCATCGAGTTAAATAGCGGATGTTCCATTGCGGAGGGTAGTGAGATATTTAATAAAGTAATTGTGATATTGAACCGGATATAGAACCAACAATATGATTTAGGGCTTAGGGATTTAAGAATCCCATCCCCCTGATAAAATATTATAGATATCCCGTATCCCCCATTGTCAAACTCTTGGGACCCCCAATTCATGAATAATTAGTTCCGATACATTCCACTAAGGTGTTCGAATTTTGGGTAACTTCTATTGCGGGAAGGAAGAACTACTTCCGAAATAAAACAAGAAAACATAACAATCAATAAGGGAACTTGAAAAAGGCATAAAAGGGTCATTTCAATTCCTCTCCCGATTTCAGAAAGGGGTGGTTCACCTATCACCAATTCGTTGGGTGCCGTTTCACTGGCACATTCTGCGAATTGATGAGTCGATATCCAATCGTCCCCGGAGACAAGTCAAATAAATTCTCTTGGAAACTTCAAGTAACATAATAAGTACCCCAAACCATGGGATAATCATGGGATAATCATGGGATAATCATGGGGTAATCATGGGGTAATCATGGATCATCTGAGATTATAATGGATTATAATGGATTATATTATAATACCCTCTGGTAAACGTTTACATAGGGAACTGGGAAATCACCATTTTTTAAAAGTAAATCAACTAGAAATGGGCCATTTTCAATAGCTATGTTAAATTATAAGAGGGTAACCAACCCAAACCACCACTCCATGATTCGCTGAGCACCTGGAATGTCAAAGTCGCAGTTCAGCTTCCTCAAGGGGCCAGATCCAAACTCAGATTGATTGAATTTGGCGCGGCTCCAGAAACAATGGGCATATGATGAGCGACAAGAATACCAGGCACACACACGTATATATATATATACGCATATTTTATGCATAGCATTACAGCAAAAAAATAGGAATAACAAGAATATCAATTGGGATATTTCGCAGTCACTCTCAAGCCGAAACAACGGTGTAGGCGAATAATCAACCATATTCAATCATATTCAGATGTACAAAACCGTGGTGTAGTTGGTGCCGACATCTTCCAACAGCCGCCGATTGACGTGGAAAATCCATATACAGCGCATGCGGGCATTTAGAACACAATGAAATGTAGAAACTTTGCAGTGATCTCAATCTCTCATGTGGAGGTTTCCTAAAATGGGGGAATATTCCCAAATCATCCAACGCAGACAATTTAGTATTGAAACCCATGTTGACTTGGGGATACCGCATGACTGAAGAACCCCCCATGAAACCCCATGTGCTACGGAAAAACCATCAACCAAGAATCTCCGAAACCAGAAATGGCTAAGAAAATCATCCCTACTTGGAGGATCTTGAAGGTTTATGGCATTGGGCCAAGGCATCACCTCGGTTGATTTAAGCTCCGGTTTAGGAGAGGTTTTCCCAGCTAAGCACCATAAACAAGCACCGTAGACTGTGGAATATGGAAGAAGGTGGCGTGCAAAGTGTTGAGTGTGGAGCGTAGAGTGTGGAGTGTAAAGTGTCGAGTGTAAAGTGTGGAGTATAAAGTGTGGACTGTTAAAGTGTGGAGTGTGGAGTGTAAAGTGTTGAGTGTAAAGTGTAGTGTGTGGAGTGTGGAGTGTGAAGTGTGGAGTGTAGAGTGTACAGTGTAGAGTGTAGAGTGCGGAGTGTGAAGTGTGGAGTGTAAAGTGTAGAGTGTGGAGTGTGGAGTGTAAAGTGTAGCGTGTGGAGTCTGAAGTGTAACGTTTTGTTTTTGGGATTGTATCCCGTTTTTTGGGGTTTGATGGTTTTCATTCGTATTTGCAGCGTTTTGCAGCTAAGCTCTCTGATTTGCATGGTGCCTGTTACATTTAGAGTTTGGATCCCCTAGGCGTGTGATATTTTGAATACCATGGATGTGGTGTTGTTGTTGTTGTTGTTGTTGTTGCTGTTGTTGGTGGTGGTGGTGGTGGTGTTGGCGTTGTTGGTTTTTCGTGTCGTTGGTGTTGATGGTGTTGATGGTGGTGTTGTTGTTGTTGTGGTTGTTGTTGGTTGTTGTTGTTCTTCTTCTTCTTGTTGTTGGTTGTTGGTTGTTGGTGGTTGTTGGTTGTTGTTGGTTGTTGTTGGTTGTTGTTGGTTGTTGTTGCTGGTGCTGGAGTTTTCCTTATAGAACCTGAACATTTGCTACCTCAAAATCGATGTTTCGTGCGAGGCATCCGTCAATTTTCATCACATCTCACAAAATGCCACGCCTGCCACGGAATTTGCACCTTGTCGCCACTTGACGCAATCCTGACAATGCGATTCGCAAAAAACACGCAACACAACACGTCTAAAGTGCTGCGCCTGCCACGCAAAATGACGCTGGACACGTCCAAAGTGCTGCACCTGCCACGAAAACTGCAACTTTCTTGCGAAAACGTCGCCAAAGTATTGCGCCTGCCAAACTAAATGATTCTCGACGCGTTACAAAACACATCTGAATGTCACGAAGTGCCACGCCTGCCACGCGAAACGAAGCAACGCGACGTTTGAAACCTCCAAAAATGACCCCTTCTGCAGAACTTGCCATAGGCACGGCCATACGGGGATCGCGCGAACGGTTGCAAACGGTTGCGAACGGTTGCGGACGGTTGCGGACGGTTGCGGACGGTTGCGGACGGTTGCGGACGGTTGGGCAACGTCGAGCGAACACACCCTCAACCCCCAGACCCCCAGAGTGAAACGGGAA
>Ga0126342_10011732_pt1 | contig 15638 bp, 13 predicted proteins | sample Cyp1metagenome_FD_92528 | JGI IMG/M metagenome (GOLD analysis project Ga0126342, IMG submission 92528) | Coral microbial communities from Lord Howe Island, Old Settlement Bay, Australia - Cyphastrea 1 metagenome | ecosystem: Host-associated > Invertebrates > Cnidaria > Coral ...
GCCCCCCCCCCCCCAGCTAAAGCTGATATAGCGACTGCTATATTAACAAATGTCATTGAGCATTTAGTGTTGCTGTTGCCCCCCAATAAGCACGCCTTCACCGCCAAAGCGGTGTGGGCGGATATATATGAATAGGGTGAAACTAAAGCGCATGACGAATCAGAACTATAGTATTCATGAATATTCATGAGGGATATGCTATAGTCAGATTTAGTGATATAACTGACTGTTTTCTGAATTCTGAGGGATAAGACCTGTGGGTTTATGGGGCCCACCTAGTTGAGATTGAGCAATTTAAGCACCAAAAATGGTTGGTATTCACCAGCAAAATGGTTGAAACTTAATGGGAACATTGGGAACATGTCGAAATAGATTTTAACCAGCAAAGAATGGAGTTATGTGATTTTGCACCGAAAAAATAGGAATTTAACAATTGAATTGTGGAAATCATGAGGGCATTAGCCAACAAAAATAGGGGTATAGGAAACCAAACACAATGGAGATACAACTGAACGAAATCACCAATCTTATGCGGCGATATGCTGGTAAACTGTGGTAAATGGGAGGTCAACTTGACAGTTTTGAGCAATGGAGGAATATGATATTCAGCCACACTTCAACGCGACTACTTTGCACAAATTTCAAAGGCAATGTAGCCATGAATGTTTGGGGTTTCTCCAAAAATGGGCTATCCAAATCCAGAGGTTTAATCTGCAATGGAGATTTTATCGAATTGGATCATGACATGGATTTTCAATCAACTGGATACACTCCAATTCTTCATCCGGTGTTTAAAACCATCATATTTACCAGTTATTTGGCCATATCTTGGAAACAATCCCTTTGTCCCTGCCCACCTTGATCCCCAACCGACGATTGGATCAGGTGAACAGCTTGTGGCCCAAAGTGGCCGACGAAAAGAGAATCCGCGGGGCGTGTGGCATGTCCTTTCTTTGGGTGTATGCCTGATATTGTTCTGCGAAAATCATCTAATTTTCGAATTTTCTGGTAATTTTGCTTGGTTCAAATTCGCATTGTTGGCCGTTTTCTCTTAGCTTTTATTGGTGTTCAATCACCTCAAGTTCATTCAAAGTCCCAGTTTCAGCTTCAAATCTCGACATTTTCCATATTCTTCATATTTTCCATAGGATTTTCATATTTTCCCGCATATTTTCCATAGAGTTTCCATATTTTTCCCACGCCTTCCATCGTTTTTCCTCCGATTTTAGGGGCAGAACACCGGCCTCATCCTAGGCCTTGGGCTGCCTTCGGGGTGACGGCGTGGTTGGCGGCCTTTCGCGCCAAGTGGATCGGGGGTTTGCGGCTGGAAATAGCTATGGAATCCTATGGTCGTTTGGGGATGTTTACTATAGTTGAGAATATTTATAGTTGGTAATATTTAAATGTACTAATATCAGATATCACCAGCTATAATTATGGAATATCAATGGAACCAAAAAAAAAACCTGGTTGGTGATGTTTGGAACCATGGAATTTGATTATGACTTTCCAGAAACTGGGAATGGAATCATCATCCCAACTGACTTTCAGTCCATCATTTTTCAGAGGGGTAGGTGGCTCAACCACCAACCAGTTGGTGGTGTTTGGTGATGTTTGGTTGGCAACTGAAGATCTATGTGATTTGAAGGACGTGTTTGGTTGGTGAAATTCCAAGATTTGGAGCTGCTCAAAATCCACTTCAAATCCCGATCCTCGGCATTTTCCTCGGCATTCCAAGTTCTATTTTCCTATTCCCATTTGGGCTCCTAAACTGCGACCTTTTGAAAACCGGGAGATTTCACCACATCCCAGGGGTCCAGTTTTCGTCCCAAGACCTGTGGTGCCTCTGGTGCTGGTGCCGGTGACCCTACCGGTGACCCACGCAGAGAGGTACCTCTTCCCCTACTGCGTGGATCTCATCTTGGTGGCTTTCGTCCTGCTGTGGCTGGCAAGTCGACAGCTCAACGGGAAGATCACCCAGACCTTTGATGGTTGAGATGGTAACCAGGGGCCAAAGATGGCCAAAGCACCTATTTTTGTGGGTTGATATTGACATACCTTCCATGTTTATCAATTTTTGGGTGTGTTGACACGCCATCCGTTTTTCTTGGGATATTGCGTATATGTTTTGAGTCAACATGGAGCAACCAAATCCTGTGGGTCCATTGATCGCCCATGGGAAACCGATGATTTAGAGCTACCCTACCCTACGACATCATACGCCCCATTTTGCCACATCAAAAACCTCTAAAAATGCCACATCATTTACGACATGATAAGACCAGAATTTCGATTCAGTAGATGGGTTATCCCCACTATAATATGCTATAACTTGGTTAATGATGGTTAATAATGGTTAATAACCATGGTTAATCTATCCCAATATCTCCCAATTTTCATGACTTGGACAACTTGGACACACGCCATCGCTAGGTGTTTTCGCAGCGGTCTATGCTCGTTTCCGCATTGCTGAGCCCACCTGGTGCCCATCCGAAGTCATTGGGGCATCGCGAAGCCGCGAATTCGATGGATTGTTAAGTGTAAATAGTTATACAATATACTATATTTATATCATATTTATGGGATATTATGATATAAAAGATATAAATATCATCAATTTATGAATGATGATATTTATATCATACCCTCTGGCTATGACTAACAGTTTGCCATGGTTTTTCGATGGCCCTGATCGAAATAGATGGTTTACCGAACTTAATAGCATGGTGATTTTCCATGGCTATGTTAAATAACCAGATGGTATCAATATACTATAGCTCTATAACCATTGGTGAATACCAATAAGCAAATGGGGTTTGATGTATCAATAGCAGCAAATTCGGTATGCAATGTGGAAACTCCAAGAACTGGATGTTTGACCTGTATCTGTAGAGATGGGAGAGTTAAGGAATAGTCAACGCAAGCCGGAAAGATCATGAAGGAGAACGATACTGAAAAGAAAAGTGCTGAGAAATTTGAACATTAGGCAAAAAACCACATGAGAATTCCAGCAGCTTCTGTTTACTCGCAAATGTGGATGGCAGCCATGCAGGTACACCTACCTTTGTTGCGCATTGGGTGTTGCAGTAGCCGAAGTCTCAGGAGCCTTCCGACCAGAAAACCCCCGACACCATGTCACCACGTCGCCATGTCGTTCAATGACACATGGAGCGCTTTTAGGGCAATCCAGCCCTCCGTCGCTTCAAATTCTGTGAACCATGGAGATTTTACACTTTGACCTTCCCACAAGTAGTGGATGAAGCAAAAGACATGAACCGTGAGAGCTTCAGGAGGTTCCACATTTTATTTTAGATGAACTTTTTGAATTGTGGAACCATCTAAACAGATTTTTCGGATGCAATTTTGGAGGTTTCATGCCCAGCTCTTGACAGATACCAAGGTTGCTGGACCACTCTGTGGTGACCACATCTTTCGTAGTTTCTTGGACTGCAAAAGGCCAACAATTCACTTAGCCATCATGTGGTGATCATCACTTAGCTCGTTTTCGTCATGTGATCATCACCCCAGGATTTCTCAAACCGTGGATTACCCACGCAGGGTTTGAAAGACCGTGGATTTCCAATGATTTCCATCCTTGAAGCACTGACCTGGTGAGGTCTGACGCAACACTACTACCGTGTGGGTGATCTGAAGGTGGAGATGAGAGCGAAGAATACCCAGTGGAATCATTTGGAATGAAATGCACAAAACTAATTGTATTAATTGGATTGTACTGGAGGAATCAAAAATACCAAAGCTTTTAGCAGCTGTTTTTGGATCGTTTTTTGATGTTTGTTGGCGCACCCGCCAGGGGCAAACCACCATTCTTATTGGCCAAAGCCAAGATTTGCTTGGTTCATCTATCATTTACCAAGATATCCCGTTGAATCCCGCTTCAATCCCATCAAGTCCCATTAGATCCTATATCAATAATCCCATTAAATTCCCATTGATATTATAGTCCATATTAATGGGAATTAATGGGATGATATATTCCCAAATCCCCAGCCCGGTCAAGTCCCATATCAATAGGTCAATAACCATATCAATAGTCCCATTAAATTATATTAAATTCCCATTAGATCCCATGGTTATTGACCATTGATTCCCATTTTTCCAAAGTATTTCCGTTGTGTCAACCTGTCAGCGGACGCGCCAGACCTTGCATGGTGTGGATGTCGCAGTGGACAAGGGCGATGCCATGTTGGATGCCTGGGGCACCCAGGGGGTGAACGTGGCTGTTGGATACCCTCCAGCAGTCAGTCATATGGCAATGGCAAATCTCTGCACTAAATGGAGGATAACATGGTTGATGGAGGTTGATGGAGGGTAAGTCAACCATTTATAGCCATGATAATTGAGGTTTCTAGCTGGGAAAGTCATCTATGGCCGGTTGATTTATACATGATATCCCAGCCAGCCATGTTGGATTGAGGGAAATCACAGTGAAGAGCCACCAACAAGATGGGCACAGCTGTCTTGATGTCACATCCTGAACTGACTTTTGTGGTGAGGTGGCAAGTCAATGTGTAGGTGCGTGAGAATCAGCCACGACACCATGAAATGGATGTGCGTGTTCACCATGCCACGTGTTCATCGCCATAGCCGCTTTGGTTCAAGTATAGCCGTATAGCTCGTAGCTCGCGAGATCCCACGAGGATCGAATTGTTATTCCATATCCCGTCTTATCCGTCCAAATTTTGCCATGAAATTCTTCAGTTTCGTTGAATGTTTTATCCTCACTTGCCTTGGCTCATATCCCTTCTATGCCATCGTCAACTACAAGCTGGATCCAATGGAAGACTTCCGTTCCTGCAACGAACCTTGTTTCTTCATTCGGAAATTTGGCACTGAGGCATTGCCTGCAACAACCCCGGCAAATTTGAAGCTGGACTGCAGCAAATACGAGGACTGGTATTATTCCTGTAGCGACCACATGGCGTTCCCAATCTTTGTTGCTGTTGAGAACGGTCGCAACTTCTCAGTCGCCTCTTTTCATTTTGTCTGGAAGAATGCCGTGGGTAAGGTTGTTGAAATTGTTTCGGGCTTGTGTGGTATGTGGGAAAAGGCAAGCGACTGGCCAAGCCCAGCAAATGTCCACCAGACCGATTGTGAAACAGAAAGCGTGCGGGAGAAGATTGACAATCACCTGAATACAGGGTATACCATCCCAATTTACAAGGTTGGTATTGCCGGGTGGACATTCATGAAAGTTTTGCATGATTGGGGTTTGCTGGCAGATGTGCCAGAAAAAATCACGCTCTGGTTGGGCATTTGTTCATGGAGTTTTCAGTTGGTTGCAACCTGGGCAGCCTTTTCCTGGGGCGCCTCCGCCGCCGAAGTCTTCATTGCAAGAGAAACTAACGGTGCTTGCTTTTACCAACTCAAACCTATTCAAACCTTCACTGCACTTGGAACACCTCTCCTGCTCCTAAGCCTCACTCACTTCAAGCTGAAGAACTTGATGCTGTCAGTGGTCAATGGCGACTTCTTATATTACAAGTCTTACGATGTGCCATACAGAGTAGTGAAAGCCACAGCTGCAGAGGACCCTCTGCTCACCACTGGGCTGCGTGGAGATCCAGGTTTTCCCGCCGCGCCATATCAGCAGCTGACCTTTCGCGAGATGTCCCGCATGTCCAATTTCACATCAGTTCTTACCATTGTTTACTTTTTGATTGTGGTGTATCTCATTTGTCCATTCGGCTTTGGAAACCTTTTCCTGCGCATGACAGAAGTGGCTGCGAGCCACGATTTCTCTTGGGACCCGGATGGCCTGATCAAATTGGTCGCTCTTGCAGTTGCTGGCGCTCTTCTCATGTGTCCCGCTCTGATGCTCTTACCCTTTTGTGAAGCGATAAAGGAAGGCGACTGGATACTAGTACTATTCCGGCTTCCGGAAATCCCTGTCTGGGCTTCCACTTCTCTTGGAGCTTGGCCAGTCTTCCAAGCGGTTTGGCAGAGAGGCACAGACGAAGCCGAGCAGCGTTATGAGTGGGGCACAGACGAAGTCGCGCAGCTTTACGAGTGGTACCTTTGCGGCATCTCGGCCGGGTACATGGGTTTCTTTATCCTCCATATGAAGCACATGTATCCTGCACTCGCAGTGTTGAGGTCATACAAGTTTCCGTTTAGTCAACGAGAAATGCTTCTGGCCGAAAGTGACCGCTACACCTCTCATGCTGAGCAAGTCCTCGAAGTGTTCAGCTCCCAGCCGGAGAAGGTGAAACATCTTCGACCCCATGACACAGAGAGCCATGCCCAGCTTGAGACTTCTGATGACGACTCCAGCAGTGGCACAGATGGAGTTACAGCCTGCTGGAAAGTGAAGCATGATTCCCCATAGATGGCTTTTGGCTGTGTCTTCTGATGTGACATGTCAGAATCAGTGACGACACTCTTGTGGCTTGAGACAGAAAATACGAATGTGGCCCTTGCAGCAGCAGTCTTCACCTGGGTGAATTCCATGGAATTCCAAATTTTTGTTGCTTACCAAATAACACCTCAAAATGTTCTTTTTAGGACTATTTGATATTCGCAAATCATTCACAAATCACCAACTAAGATTAACATTTAATATCATTTAACCCATTTTTCTCCGATGCGCGTTATTAAATGGGTCATTTCTTATGGGAACCGCCTTCGGCTAACCAAACTAGGCTGGAATCGTGGACTTCGCGCAGGGCAACTACCTGGATGGCATGAGGAGCAGGGATGACTGCCATGACTGCCATGACTGGGGTTACCCGGCCTGGTAAACATACAAAAAACTATGGAAAATCACCATTTTTCATGGGAAAATCCACTATTTCTATGGCAATTTTCAATAGCTATGTTAAATTACCAGAGGGTATCTTCAGCTGTAACACGGTGTAACTTTGTAATGACTCATAAACAGAAAAACTGCTAGAAAAGTCATGAAAAATCCATTCTGAGACACTGAGAATATCACCTCATATCACCTCATTTAGGGAGAGGGAAAAACATGGCCAAAACCCCCACAGGGCTTGGCATTTCAAGCACCACACCGCCTACTGCGTGGCGCCGGTGGTCACCAACCAGACTGCTGGACCTGTCTCGGGGTGAGGAGCTCAGCTGGGGAGGAATCAATGGGGATTGGTGGAGATTCATTGCTGAGAATTCATAGGATTCATGGGGATTAATGAATGGGGGCTATTGGTGGCTATATGTGGCTATGGCATCTGCTTAAACTATAAGACATCAAATAGGCCGCCATGGATACCCTGGTGAAATGCATTGGATTATAGCATGGGAACAAGGAAATGTATTGGGGGTATCAACCTACATGCCCTGGCAATTTAACGGGAACATCATTTAGAAATGTGGATGTTGATATGAAGATCCAATTCTTTAGTCGATGTTTGTTGTGATTCAATTGGGATGTTGTCGGGATCTCCACCGTTTTTCTGCGCCATTTCCCCATAAATGGATGAATTTGATCCACCGTTTTGGATCACCGTTTGGGGATTTCATGTGGCGAAATTCGGATGGTGATTTCACAACATGATGGGAATCGAGGATTAGTAAAAGGGCCAAGAAGCGATGTAGAAACTGCTAGTACTTGGTACCTTCAAAAAGAGATATGTATATACATATACATGTTCATGTTCATATATATATATAATATGTATATATATATATGTCTTCATAGAGATGTAGGCAAAGTACTGGTTTTTTTCCATGGATCAAGGCTGACACAAGTTACACTACCGTTGCGATCCAATGATCCTGCTGGATATTGATGACATGTACACCAGCAAAATCTGGAGGCATCTTCATAGGTTGCAGTATCTAAATCTTCCGAAACTCATATCCCTCACCATCTCACCATCCAAACTACCCTCTGGTTATGACTAACAGTTTGCCATGGTATAGATGGCACATAGACATAGATGGTTTACCTATTAAAAATGGTTATTTTCCATGGCTATGTTAAATAACCAGATGGTATATTACCATCGGAAGTCTTGATGTCACAGGAAGGCTCGAAGAGGAAGTCCTCACATGCTGAGTTGCTTGACAAGAGTTGTGTCACGTTCCATTGGCTTACTGACTTGGGTTTGGCAGGTCCTATGATTTCTGGGCCGTTGGCAAGTGCAGAGCTCAGGTTCACCAAGATTTGAGGATGCTGACCGATGCTGACCTGGACAGTGGGGCAGCGTTTTGGACTCACAATGGCTTGGCCATGGTCAGTTTTGAGAAAATGCCACTATCCCGTTTTGTTGTGTATATTGATTACTTTTATATTTTTTTTTATATGGTGCTTAAATGTGCTTAAGTGATTATACGTGTAGATTGATTGTTGAAAATGCGTCTTGATTGTGGTATTTTGTTTGTTTGAATGATTCGTGATCCCCACACACCATGTTTTTTTAGCTCTCCCACTACAGTAGTATGACAATATTTTTTTCTAGATGCTTGAGGTCTAATAGTGTTTCCACCTGCGTATGGGGTGCTGAATGGTTGCTGAATGTGCTTCTTGACCAGCTGCTGCTTCAGGAATGTCTAGACCTGAAACTTAAAGACAGATCACGCATTGATGGCAGGCGACACCCAAAGAAGGCAACAAAAATATATGGTTCTTTTCCTCACCAATTCAGAGGATCTTGACATTCACAAGCGTATTTCAGGGCACTTACATCGAAATTCATGTGCAATATGTAACATTATGTAACCATATTTATATGTTAACACTATTTACATGGTTACTAATTTATGTTAACCATATAAATATGTTAACACTATTAGATTAGCCTTGCTTTTCCCATCCCCAACCAGTCTAATCCCAACCACATCCCCCCATGGATCGGTAAAACTTCGATGCGTCGCCATGGGGAAGCGGAAACGCTGCGTCGAAGTGACCGAACTTTCGGATGGTCCAAAAAGGGTGGATGAACACAGCGTGCACCTTGGAAGGCGATGGTCAGAATGGTGATGTTGGACCCGCAGTTTACCCTCTGGTAATTTCTTACAGTTTGCGAACTGGAAAATGGCCATTTACAATTGATTTTCCCATGAACAATGGTGATTTTCCATAGTTTTTTGTATGTTTACCAGGCCGGGTATCTGGTTTTTCTTTGGTGAAACTTCATTTTTGTTGAGATCAACTGCCAAATTTGTCATGTTTCTTGGCTGAATTTACCTGAGATAACTCCAACAAACTGGACGGTTTCTTGGTGGACATCCATTTTGTTGCCATCCCTGGAGTAATGGGAAAACCATGGAGTTGCGATCTTCAGCAGATATCCAACATGTGGATTGACCACCCAAAATTGGTGGGATTAAAGCAGCAATCATGGGTGGATTTTACCAGTGCATATGGGAGAGATGTTTTTGTGAAACTTGAAACTCAGTTACAGAAAATATTGCCATTCGAATTGGACAAATGATTTTGTAAACTGGGAGTTCAGGGTGCGCCCATTTTCAGACCCCTGATAGAAACCATTCTTAGCAATTAGCTGCTCCCATTATACCCACCCCCATATAAAAATATTCAGTTTATTCGCATCATATCCCTGATAACATCCCATTGGTTGCTTTTATCCCATCAACATATTGGATAAATCCGCAACTTGTCCCCATCAGCTCTCCATCATTATATCATGTTATATCCATAGTTTTGGTCGGTTCAATGATATCCCCATGTAACGATCACCATATTTTAAAAAAAAACATTCTTAACCATTTAGTATTATACCTATTTTTCCCAATCATGCCAATTGTTAACAACTATTAACCACTATGAATCATCTATAAAGACCCTTAACCATTATGAACCACTCTTACCCTCTGGTAATTTAACGTAGCTATTGAAAATGACCATTTATAGTGGATTTTCCAATTAAAAATGGTGATTTCCAATAGCTATGTTAGTTTACCAGAGGGTAATCATCATCAACCCATGATATCTCCATCAACTCATTTTCGAGCCCGACTCACATCCGCGACAGGCTTCCGCCAAGTGTCAGCTCCAAGCAGCAGGTCGTTGAGGCGGTGCAGGTGCGGATTCAAAAAAGGGATGACGAAGGCGAGGATGGGGATGGTTTCCAATACTAATACTAATAATGGGTTGATAATCTGGTTGATTTTAGGATTATACTGATCACAATTATACCAATATACTGATTTTGGTTTCCAACTGAATAAGCATGGATTGTAGTTATCCACTGATTTTCCATAGTTTTACACAATGGGGATGGTTTCCAAAAGCGTTTTTTTACCCATAGTTTTATGAATAGTTATCCAATTTGACCAATTTTGTAGAAACTATGGATAACTATTGATAAAACCAATCAGCAACTATTGATAACTATGGATTTGAGGATTTGATGAAACAGAAATAGTGTGAGAGTAATTATTATAGACCAATAAACGTTTTGTCATTTGTGGATGGTTTTCCAACAAGAAACTGATTCAATATTTAAGCCAATAGATGAAGTAGATATATTTATGCCAATTAAATATTGGCATTTCATCAAGGACAATTTGGGGATGATTTTCCACCGGGTCCAAAGTTGGACGAGTTACCCAGATTGGAAGATGGTCATCAATGCATTGATCGAGATCTTTCCAAAGCCATGCTGAGGAACCCCCTGATGATGGCACATATAAAGGATACCCATTTTTATAAACATGCCTAATCATGGCTTTCCTAATGATGCCTAATCTATAGTTGGTTCATGTATGGTTTACATACCACATACCATCTCTTGACCATGGCACATTCCTATGGAATTCTGCAGGAGTTTGGCCAAGCGGTTCATGTACATATTGAGGACTGGAGTTTCGATGGATGGGAAAGCTGCCAGCTCTGGCTGGAAAATGGTTTTGGTTAAACATGTTCGAAGGGAGGATTGTTTTCATTTGGTATCCTTGAAACATGGTAATACATGTTAGAACATCCTTGTTGTCTAAAATTAGAAGGGAGGATGTTAATATTTTGAATAGCTGAATAGTCTAATAATCTATTTACCCTCCTTTGGCATTTAATATATTTCATATTTTGGGCATCCGAAAGGAGGGTCCAGGTATCCTCCGGTCTCCTAAGCCGCCATCGGATGTTTCAACCACGGCCTCTCCAACCTTGACAGCAGAACATCCCAGTGGTTCTGTCGCCGTCATGTTTACATCCCCCACTATGCACATATCATGCTAATGGTAGTTTGTTTTGGTTACATACCGATAAATGATCTCAAATTAGTATTTCCGCTTGTGGATTCCTGGTATCTTCAATTTTAGATATTTTTTTTGTTGGCCAAATCCACATCGTTGGACCAATGGTCTTTCCCCTTTGGCTCATCATTCTGGCCCCCCGAAAATTGGTGGGCTGCAAATTGGTTTGGTGTGCATACTGGAACTATTATTGGGTTCACCTCAATCATCTCCACCCATAGTTGGTTATTTCTAGACCCCTTAAGCACTCGGGCACCGTTCCCGCTACTATAAGAATCATGTTTGGCTGATGCTGAATTTCACTGGACTACTGTAGTCCACATCCATCTAGAAGGTTTCCATTAACTATATTCCACATAGTAAGGTTCACCATTTTTTTTTAGCCATCATACCCTCTGGTAATTTAACATAGCGAACTGGAAAATCACCATGCTATTAGTGGGAAAATCCACTATTTCTATAAAATCACAATATTTTTCAATAGCTATGTTAGTCACTACCAGAGGGTATATTCCATTAAGTGGATTATAATCCCATTAAACCCCATGGAAAATCCCATGGAAAATCCCATATTTTTGTTAGCCATCATAATTATAGTGATATATTTCCATCCCAAAAAAGAACATCTCAATCATTCCGTTGGAATATTTGGTCCATGGTCCATATCCATCGGACTGATATGTTTCCAGTTACAGATAATTTTTTCCATATCTCCATATGTATCGTTCATGGAAACAGTCCATCTATTTGGGCTAATAAGCATCTAAAATGGTCCAGCAACAAATATATTTCCATTAACAGATACAGATGGACTATTATAGATGGATGATTAACTTAGATATATTTCCATTAACATTTTTTTTTAAAGCAACAGCAATAGTCCATGAGCAGATGAGACGTATTTCCACGATATATGTACGACGATTATATTTCCAACTGATATAACCATCTATAATAGTCCATGAAACACATATTCCATATATTAGATGGTTGTATTAGATTAGGGATATGATATATTATGGTACTATTATCCTTATGTTTAGACGGTGATGATGGATAATTAGGGATATTAGATCCATTAGGTACTTTATAAATATCATAACCATCTATGAATAGTCCATAATCATCTAATATTTTCATATAATAGTTGTCCATGGATGGAATGATATATATCATTATATATCGTCCTAAATGTTTTGCTTATCATAGCCCATATAATTTACTATCCATTTATTATCCATTTATTATCCATTATTATCGTAGTCCATATGAATAGTCCATTAACTAGTCCATATTATTCCATATATTAATAAATATATCATCCATCTATATAATCCATTATCCACTGATAAACATATATTTCCTAAACTCAATGTGAGTTCGACGGCCACAGGACGACCTGAGCCACGGCTTTGTCCATTTTTCCACCCGAAACGCGGCGGAAGCGGCGCTCCGAGCAGGCACTTTGCGGCGAAAGATGGGGAGTTCACGGCGAAAAATGGCGATTTTCCCGTGAAAAATGGAGATTTTACATGATTTTACCATAAAAACGAGGATTTTAACATTGAACATGGTGAATTTGACTGTGAAGAAATGGGTTGAACGATCGAAAATTGAAGATCTAACAACAAATCTGATCCAAAAATCAATACTTGAAACATTAAAAAAACAAATAACAATGACATTTCGGGATTTCACCGTCAGTTTTTTATGGCTTTTTAAACATCACATTTCTGTGGAGAAAATTGGGGATGATTTTGATGTTGCCAAGAGTTTCGGTGACTGATTTTTTTTTCCGAGTGATGAACTTCTCCATTTCTTGATGTAACATTTTGTTTCGATGTTTCGTTTAATGATGGAACCATCCCCAATTTCAACATTGAAATGGGGATGGTTCATGATGGCTAGAAAAACATTCATTTCGGTGGCATGAACACCGACAAAAACCCAACTATTTGGAGCAGGGTAGCAACAGGATGACTTGACAGGCGGCGTGCAGATCCTCCAGCATCATGTGGAAATTCGGGAAGCGAAGCCGGAGGACTGGGTGGAGGATTGATGGGTTAGTCATTGGAAGTTACCCGGCCTGGTCAACATACAAAAAACTATGGAACGATCCACCATGCTATCAATGGTAGTAGTTACCCACTATTTCGACTGGGCCATTTTCCAGTTCGCAAACTGTAAGAAAATACCAGAGGGTAACCATCATTAACCATTGATATCCCAGATTAGGAAAGCATTTTCACCATCAAAAAAACCATTGGTTACCGTCATTTCCAGGCCGGGTAGTTTCCTGACTGAACGGGATGACCGTTGGAACCGTTGGGCCATGATGGTGGCTGGCTGATGGGCGTCGGGGATATTTCCCATGGGGATACAACCAGCAAAGATGTCAAAGAGGGTAAGGAGGTAACTCACTATCTCAGCTAATCTGGGATATCAATGGTTAATTATGTTTTTTTTTGGGGATATCAATGGTTAATGGTGTGTTTGAAAATGAGTTTTTTTTTTTTTAAAATCAAATTTCAGATTTTGATGGCTCAGCCAGTCAGCCATGAATTTTTTTTGGCACCATAGGTTCAAACAAATCTGGGATGTTTGGATCAGACTTTGATTGGGATGGTGCAGAAAATTCAGCTTTGCCACAATGGGAATTGAATTAATGGAACGAAGAAGAAGCAACCAAGTCATGCTAGCGATTTTAAACAAGTAAATTAACTAGAATACCAGAACTGGGTGGTGGTTTGGAACATGAATTATATTTTTCCATTCAGTTGGGAATGTCATCATCCCAACTGACGAAGATATATTTTTCAGAGGGGTAGGTATACCACCAACCAGAGAATATGGGGCTCTGTCAAAATGGTGTCCAGCTTTAGAACCACAGATCGGGATGAACATTTCAAGTATCCCTCTCAATGGGCTACTAACGGCCCTCCAACATCAGCACGCTGAAATCAACAGCCCGTGTAATGGTGGGCCACAATAGCAGGACATCAAGTCTAGGCGTCTCCTTGTTTGAGTTTCCCTGGAAAACCTCTCGGAGTCACACTTTGGTCCACTTCATTTCGACATTGGTCGAGGATGGAGAGGATGATGCTTCAAAAACCGAGAGCGTCTTGCAGGAAGGCTGGATTACTGTGGATTTTGCGAAGTTTTTGGGTCTCAAAAATGGGGGATGGGCCCCCGAATTTATGGTCATTTTGAGCAACTTTTGAATGTCGAACACGATCGGGGGAAGCATTTTCAGACATTGGCAGAATATCCCTAGTGGCCCCATTGCGCCTGGTTTATTTACCCTCTGGTGATTTATAGCCATGGAAAGATCCACCATTTTTAATAGGTAAAACATCTATACATGGTCCATTTCCATGGCTATGTTAAATAACAAGAGGGTAAATATTTTGAGTTGAAATCACAATTTTTGGATAAAGAAATCTCATATCAATGAAAAAGCTGGTTGCAGGCCCACTTTTGCTGAGTAAAATTGCATCATTGTCTTGCTGGGTGGTTACATCACCATTTTGGCAGCCATCATGCTATTTTTTGCGCGCATAAATGATGGGTAGCAATTTTGCAGTTGGAGAAAATTGGAATTTCACACCAATTTTGGGACAATATCCACATCAATTTTCCCATGAAACCATTCTACTCTCCAATTTTCCTAGGTGAAATCATGTAAAACCCCAGTGAAATCATTATAATCTCTTAATTTTCTAGGTAAAATCATCAAAACTCCTTCATTAAACCACTATAATCTCCATTTTTTCCAGGTAAAATCCACATTTTCACACCTTTTTTCGAGCCGCAGGTGAGGAGTGCTTCTACTGGCGCGGTCGCATGGAGAAGTTCCGCCGTGGCCATGGCTTTCTGCGGCCCCTGCCAGGCGGCGAACAGTTGCCCGGGAGCAGTGTGGAGTCGACGATCCAGCGCGGTGTCTATGTGTGGCTCAGCACAAGGAATATATATGTGATAATAGTAGATATGGCTATGATATTATTATGTTATATGATGATATCTATATATGTTATATATTGTTATATCATAATATAGATATCATATAGATATCATAATTAGTATATGGTATATATGTTATATTATCATATTGTTTTTATTTTATTTTTTTTATCATAATAGATATGGTTATCATATATCGTTTATAGATATCATAATTAATATATGGTGGTTTCCTGAAATGGGGGTACCCCAATGGAAAATCCATGACAATCCCAATCTATAAATGGATGATTTGGGGTACCCCCAGCCATTAGGAAACCTCCATATGATTATATAGATATTTATGAACATATATGATATATTACTTCAGGAGGAACAAAGTTTATGCTTCTTGAAAGCTTTACAAGACATCCATGTCGGTCAACCGCGGATCGCATTTTCAAGTCCGTTTTGTGTGGCAGGTGTGGGACGGTCAATTATCACCC
>Ga0126342_10011733_pt1 | contig 15636 bp, 16 predicted proteins | sample Cyp1metagenome_FD_92528 | JGI IMG/M metagenome (GOLD analysis project Ga0126342, IMG submission 92528) | Coral microbial communities from Lord Howe Island, Old Settlement Bay, Australia - Cyphastrea 1 metagenome | ecosystem: Host-associated > Invertebrates > Cnidaria > Coral ...
ATACATAGATACATAGATACATAGATGCATAGATACATAGATACATAGATAGATAGTCAGAGAAAGAGAGAGAAAGAGAGGAGACCTCAAGCACCTTTCGGTCCATCAGTGGCTTCGCTCTGCTATCCCTGATTCACAACAACCAAGCTCTCCTATAGGTTTCCTATTTTTGAAACTTCCGCCACCGCCTTGCGCGGTACTACTGGTATAAATGGTGGTCTTAGTTGGAAAACTTATAGGAAAATATGGGAAAATAATCTATAAATGCCATAAATGCTGGTCTTAATTGAGAAAAACCATCGGAAAACATGGTGGATATGTGGATATCATCTATAAATGGTGAGAAAATGTATAGGAATTGTCCTAGTATGATCCAGACATGAACCAGTATGTCAAGTCATGCCAAGCCAGACAAGTCAGATCAAAGCAGGTACGAAAAAAGCCGAATGAACCAGCGAGTTCGCCTTTCTGCAGAGCAGATCATGAAGATTGAGAAATATGACGATCTGATCGAGGAGGTGGAAAAGTTACGGGCAGAGAACACAGACCTTGCGGTTGCACTTCGTGCTTGGGTTCCCAACCACCATGAATTGCGGAAAGTTAAGGTGGAGCCGGTGGAGCGCCCTTGTGACCGCATCTAAGATCGATATTCCAAAGTCATCTGCCAGCTTCAGTGAGATTCGAAAGGGTCGAATCAGCCATGGGTTTTGCCAGGAAGGTGGCCGGATAGTGATGTCCGGTATACATGATGGTTTCAATTGGGACAATTGCAGGAAATATATTATGGTGAATCCCACTAATTGGGAACTCAGCTATAAATTTCTCATAAAACATTTCAAAAATATAGAGGAGAGAACATTAATACTTATAATTTAAATATAATAGATACTATAATAGACATTATTGTATATCATTGTGTATTAGCAGGTTTATGGCAATTGGGAATCCTTTCTAAAAAAAGGGCTTTTAGTATAGGAAAATTTTATGTGTAGACGATGCAATTTTTCCAGTGCCATGATGATTTTTTTGGATGTGTGTTTCGATGCCTTTTTGGGGATAGCAGCAAACCCGAAATTCCCAGGTCTTGTTATTTGGACACATATGATACCCGACCTGGTAAACATACAGAAAACTATGGAAAGATCCACCATGTTTGATGGGTAAATCCACTATTTCGACTGGGCCAATTTCAATAGCTATGTTAGTTTACCAGAGGGTATATATATAATATAATATTATGCACTAATGCACTATTGCAAATATATTAGCTGCACCATTTGCACCCTTATTGGCATTGGAAGCCGATTTGCTACCATTATTGCGGTATTGCCAAGTCAATATGTTTGGTTTTCCTAGACTTTCTTAGTGTAGTGCCCGAAGACCAGCGGCAAGTCTATGATAGAGATTGAATTGGTGACTTAGATAGATAGTTTCTGCACCCCAAGAAGAGACTGACTCTTCATACAACAACATCTATGTGAACCTAGATATACGACAGATACGACATACATACATATCCTTTGGTAATCCAACATAACCATAGAAAATGGTCATGGAAACTATATGTAAATCCTGGTAAAACCCGTAAATTGTTCATTTTTCATGGTTAAATCACCGGTTTTTGTTAAAAGCCGGAACTTTCCAGGATAGATCGACACGAAAACCAGGCCAATCCGCATTTTCCTTGGGCACTCTGCATCGGAATGCCCCCTGGCACTGGTGCATCTGGTGCATTGCTGGGACTTTGTGGTTGGATAACCCTAGATGGATGTTGTTTAGATGTTTTTAGATGAAGTATGATGAAGTACCCTCTGGTAATTTAACATAGCTATTGAAAATGACCCATTTATAGTAGTTGATTTACCTGTTAATAATGGTGATTTTCCATAGTTATGTTCAATTACCAGAGGGTATATTACGGAATCTGACCATTGTTTCCGCAGGACGTGCGAAGAACTAGACATGCAGTGGAGTGTTTCTCGATGTCGGCTGCTGGAAATACCCTCGCATTGAACCCAGCAAGACATAGTTCAGCGTTCCATCCGGTATATCCGTTACATATCCATACGTATCCATTGTGCCATTGTGTTTTATCTATTGTTCAATTTTGTTTAGGCATGTGCATAATTTGTTCTAGAAATCTCTAGACACATTTCACATGTCCATTTGCGTGCATGATTTGCAGCAATATGTGTCTTGTGTTTTTTTTTGGGGGTGGGTTTGTTGTTGGATATTGTGCGGATGGTTGCCATGTTTCTACACCAAGGTGTTGCAAGTACATACAAATGCCCATGGTGTCCATGGTGTAATTGCCCAGCCACACGCTGGATCCTCGTTTGTTGCCTGCTTTTTTGCTGTTCCCTTTCGATAGCTTCTTGTGCGCTACAGTCCTAGTTTTGGTTCCACGAATGTGCCTTTCTTTCCTCTGTATAGATTTTCAAAATGGAGTGAATTTCAATAGACTATTCCCACAATCTTCCCATACGGGTTTTCTTATGGGAATGGGGGTCCCATCATAGGGGGTCTGTATAAATTTCAATACACTTGTCGACATCAACAACCTGACGAATTCTGAGGCTGACCTTTTTTTTGGTGTTGAGTACCTGGCACCAGCCCCGCGCGCTGCTGTGCAAATTGATGCGCCGGTCTCATGCAGAGACCTATACCTACTTTTTGGACAAGTGACTGGGCGAGGCAGTGCCAGCTTGGCCCTGCAAACTTTAGGCTTGAAACGGAGAGAATTCGGTAACTAGCGACAAGAACCCAAATAAAGACCAGATCATAGACGCTATAAGACGCCCAGGATTTCAGTCGACCAAAAACTCAACAAGACATTAGCATTATTTTCTGGTTGGTGGTTTGGAACATGAATTTTATTTTTCCAATTATTGGGAATGTCATCATCCCAACTGACGAAGTCCATCATTTTTCAGAGGGGTTAGCAGCAACTAACAACCAGTTTTAGAGACTTAAGACCGGGATTCTCCTTCATGGATCATGACAATCAGCAAAATATATTGGCTTATTATGGGTACAATGTGGTGTCCCCCCAGTTATAAGTTGGTTTATAAGTCCCAGTAACTATAGTTATAAGTACCATAGTTATTGGAGTTATAAACCAACTTAACTATCTTGCGGGCCTCACATTGTAGTAGTATAATCCCCGAACTAATCATCCATGAGGTGACCAGACACCTAACCGATGGCCACCCAGAATAACACAAGGACTCAAGTCAACCTAGCCATGGACCGAAGTTTGGGCCATAACATATGGAATTTAACCGGATTTAACAGGGTTTCATGGGGTTTAATGGGGATATAAAGGTATTTTATGAAAGGGGAATAATGCGGAGATAAGTTTAGGAATGAGAGCCATTGCAATAATGGGGCCCATTGCGGTGTATGAGAAACCCACATCAACCTACAGGATGTTCCTTCCATAATCAGTGACGCTGCGTACGCTGGGTTCAAGGCTACTTGAACGGATTAGCCAGGGGCCGAGGCACAACAACATGGTTAGTCAACTGCTCGGGAGCCATTCAGCAACACAATGAATGGATTCGATGAATGTTGACACAGTAGGACCTCGACTATGGATATGGATACTCATGAGCTTCCCAGGCTCATCATTTGAAGCTCCTGCAAATTTGACCCGAATGGCAAGACGCACCCGCCAGTCGAAAATCATTGGTGTGCTACCAATTCAACTATAGGTACCCTCTGGTAAACTAACATAGCTATTGAACATGGCCATTTATAGTGGATTTACCCATGAAAATGGTGATTTTCCATAGTTATGTTAGTTTACCAGAGGGTAAATCCAAAATAAACCCTAGCTAGCACGGTCCAGTGGATGGTAATTGGCCGAAGGCTTGATCAAGTTGCGTCCCTATTCGGCTTTGGATCCTCAGATAGTGGCAACCGCTATCCCCCAAATTCTAGTAGCTTCGTGAGCTTCACACGGTTTACTCAGCTGCATCCTGGTTTGATCCACTTTCTCTTGGGTCTTAACACCAGCTTTGGGACGCAATTCCAGTTGTTGGATATAGCTCACCAATGTTCACCATACTTTTCTTCACCAATGTTGGAGGCAAACTCACCATGGTATTGTACAAGGTGCCCGCCAGTCATGAGTAAGTTGGTATTCACATGTTTGTCACACATCCCAAGTCTTTCAATTAAGATCAAGCACCAGAAACCTATCATCCAATCATATCCAATCAATATCAATGGGAATTCCAGGATCCAACAGATGGAGGTACGTTAGTAATTACCATATTTTTGGCCATATTTTGGGGGTATATCCCCTTACATATGCCTGAATTTTAGGCCTTATATATGGTATACGTACCTCCAATCAATCGGTTCCTGAGTCATGGCCAGTGAATCAACGACTTGGTCGTCTCAATCCCCATGCACCTGAGGGGACCGGCCGGCCAGCGTACCCAGGTTCTGCGTTCACCAGGGGGATCTCACCTTGAAACAGCAAGGCGGGTCACATTTCAAAGGGTTTGATAAACCATGGAATTTACCATGAAGAAATGTGGGATGTATTGCAACAAACACAGACTGGATCTTCTGGGATGTGGGATAAGTAGGCTTCTGTGTTTATATTCTGGATGATTTAGATTATATATGCTTTTCGATCCGCAAATCAACACATGTTTATACCTCTTTTGCACGATGCATTCACTTGATGTGCGGTAGCTATGCTTGAATCTGCGATCCTTCTGGGCTGGTCATTGCTACCGAACCCCTCCATCATTGGGCATCATGGGTCAGATCATATATTTTCAATTTAAACGACCATGTGGAACCTCATTAATTAGTCAACTGACTTTTACTGATTTTTGATTCTAATTGTCTAAAGATTGCCTTGTATAACCAACATAAACCTTACTAGAGCAAGTTCAAAAGAAAAACAATACGTACCATTGGTTTTGTGACAAGCGCATTGGCGACTCACAGAGTTATCTCATTGTCATATGCATCAGTTCACTCTATCATGACGATCGGCCGATGTGGCTTGGGCTGAAACTCATCGGCCACCAAGAAATGATGCGGGTGGTAGTCCATCGATAAACCATCCCCAAATGGTCTTTATGGTTTTTCTGCGTTAGTTGAATAACATCTAATGACCGGCCATTGCAGGTCCAACAGTTCTGCCTGTTTTTTTGAGGTCACCGTACTTTTTTCCTCATCAAATCTGCATGTTTATCATTTTTCGTGCTATCATCCAGATAATAACCCCCCTTTCCCAAAAAAACATCCTCCATTTTCTGATGATAATCGCCCATTCTCCCTGGTCAAATCCACATTTTCTTCATGTGAATCCCTACGATTCGGAATCCCTACGAATTCCAATCCCCATATATGCCATCATTTCCCTGGATCTCTCCCTAGACTTTATAGATGATTTTTGGGCTGTAGAATGTTATCACGTGGGGGAGAAAGGTTCAAATTCAACGGTACACAACGGTACCCAGCTCCAAAATTTAAGCTTAGCCACGATGCACCACCTGTGCCCTCCTCAGGTGTGCGCTCGTTTGCCGCCTTTGTAGCTGCATCGAATAATTTGCTGTTGCTGTGGAGCCCGTCCCTCGGTTCTACGTGGCTCTCGTGGGGCGAAGTTTGGGAGGCGAAGTTGTAGTAAGAAGCGTTTCTTAGTATTAGTACTCCTACAACTTGTAAAGATGTATTACTGGTTGGTGGTTTGGAACATTTGGATTATTTTTCCATACATTGGGAATAATACTCCCATTTGACTAATATTTTTCAGAGGGGTAGGTCAACCACCAACCAGATTATCATGTTGATACAAATGGCTGTTGGTTTTTGTCTGGGATTTGAGCCACACCACTGTGAAATCTGGGCGAACGCTCTTCCGCCTTGATCACCCGCAGGGATGACTGCTGAACCTAGCAAACAGGAACCGGTGGTTAAGCCATATTTAAAGATGATGAATCCAGGAAAAGTGGCATGTTTCTACGCCTTGGGTGGTGCTTGCTGGTTGGAGATTGAGGATCATGGGAGTGGTTTGCTGTGAGTAGAATGCTCCCATCCATTGCCATCCATGTCCCAGTTCCATTTCAATTTGTCGAGGATGATGCTCAAACATGCCTTGGAAAAAACATGCGCTCTTGTTGAGGGATTCCCATTTATCTGCCTGAAACAAATGACCACCCACAGAATGGATACCACAACTTGGGTAGATATGTTTGATCATTATCGTTATCTTGTGAAAACTCTCCAACATGGTCCGACATTGTTGGGGAGTAGCGTCATGCCACCAGCAACAGAGGCAATACTTCACGCGGCTGTGGTGTACTCTTGTCACTTGGCTGTGCCCAAGCCTGGTGGTGGTCCTCTAAAATCTGATTGGTGGTTTGGAACATTTTTTATTTTTCCATATATTGGGAATAAAATCCCAACTGACTTTTATATTTTTTCAGAGGGGTAGGTCGACCACCAACCTGAAATGCATTTGCTGATTGGACATGGTGATCGACATGGTGAGTTATTCATGGGATCCGTGAATCCGTTACTTCCGAAATGTAAGGCCCTTTGCTTCCTTCCTTTGGTCATCAAAGCCTCGTCAGAAACGCAAGGTCTGATTCAACTTGATTGCTATTAAAAAAACTATCGGTTTGTTAGCTGCTAGCTTGTTTGTCTTGTGCAGTGTTCAAAACCCCGGTTGGTTCATGGTTTTGGGGCAACTTATAGATGCTTATAGGATCTTTTCCATATTGAATGATCATAGAATCATAGCGCGTGATTTGGGAAGGAATCAACCGGATCTCCCTAGATACCCACAGCATCCCAATTTGTCTCCACCATTTCCTTGATCTGGATGACAATTTTACCATCAAAAACCAACTCAATCACCCTATTCGGTGCGTAGTCCTCCCATATTTCCGGTCAACTGACCATTATATATATATATATAACATGTTTTTTTTTAAAGTAGTAGTATCATTTTTTTTATTATAACTATATTATTGTTAAATATATCATTCTTGACCCATCAAAAATGCAAAACAGTGCCTCCAAGTTTTGTCTGATTTCCTGAATTCAGGGTCTACGTCCCCCCAACGTATCTTAGATTTGCTGAAGGTTTCTTTGGTCCCATTGCTTAATCCACCTGGTGTAAGACTTACTGGTGCTTAGCAGGGAATGGATGGGAATGGGGGAATGTGATGATTATTACTAGTGATTATGGATCATTCCCATCCATTCCCTACTAAGCACCAGTAAGAAGAAATCCACTGGGGTTCTTTTGCTGTATATATTTGTTGGCTTGTCTCTTGCGCAAATCCAAGATATTTTTCCATATATTATATCATCATCATGCGGGTAAATTGTGATTAGAATGATAATCCAAGTTGTTCCCAAAATTATTCCAAAATCCAATAATTTTAAGATATTAGTGATAACAATGTTCCATATAATGACAATCACAATTCCAAGTATTATTAAGATATGTTATATCTATATCTGGTTACAGGCTCTCTACGGGGAACCAATCCAGACACTTTTCTGCACAGAACGCTTTTGTGCAAGCTGTCTTTTCGAGAGTAAAACTAGTGCAAAATTGTTTTACGGAACCTACCTGTTTGACACGAACGCCGAATCATTCAAACAGAGAACCTCTCCTCAGAAGTCTTGCTAGGGCGGGCCACGTTTCAAATCCGTGTTAAGATGTCTTGGCGCTAACAATGTTTTAAAATGATTTGAGTCCAATTGACTTAACCTTCGAGGTTCCCCAAACCAAGCATGAAGCCCCTAGTGTATGCATAATATTTACACATATATATATATAAATACATACATACATACATATATATATATATATATATATACATACATACATACATACATATATGTATGTATATATATGCACACACATATATATATATATACACATATGCATAGATATACATATATGTGTGTGATTAATGTTGGTAAAACAATAATAAACCATAGCCAATTTCAATATTTTTATAGGTGGTATAAAGTTTACACCATTCCCTGGGTGGTTTATGGCAGTGTTTTACCCCCATTATAAACAAGGGTCTATCAAAGTCCATGATTAGTTATAATGATTATAAACCTATGATGTTCTAGTTAAATATCTTAATTACAACCCATGATATACCAATGATGATAAAACATATTGACTTTATGTTATACCAACCCCTTAATATTAAACATAACCTAAATGGTCCCAAAAAATGGGGAAACACAACATTAAACCAGATTATTCGGTCCAACTTATGGTATTTGTCCAACGTATGATTTATCCAGGTTTGGATGATTTTTCCAGGGATGGTTAGAATCATTACCGAGAAAAAACAAACAAACAGGACAAAACCATACAAAAAACCTAAATAGATGAAAATAGATATAGATACTTGGTGGCTCATCCCACTTAGTAAGTGGGTTATAACCCCAGTTATAAATGGGATAAGTACGGTTGATCCACTTATAACTGGGGTTATAACCCTAAGTGGGATGAACCACCAAGTACAGCCATATCAAATCATAACCATTAAATTACAAACACCTACGATTTTCCAACTTTTTGGTCCCTAAACTCCAGGAGTTGGCCGCCTTGGTGAAGTCCAAGAGTCACCTGGGTGCTCCGTTAATAGCGGTGCTGGCGAACTGGGAGGCTTTTGCTATCGGAGGTAAATCATCTATAAATTGTAGATCAATGGTAAATCAATGGTAAATCAGCATGTTTAACATATGTTGCTTAAATCCCTATACTTACTCAATGGGTTTTTTAATTTAAAATACCTCATTCCAACCACTGCACAGATTACTCTTATGGCAATGATCCAATAATTTCTATTGTTATCCCATATTCATCTTAATTCCATCGAGTACACCGACACCGCGGGATTGGGGATATATATATATATATGTGTGACAGAATTTGACAATAATTGGTTCACCAATCCAGGATAGCATGTGTTATTCTTGTAGATCTATACAACATTTATGGATTTGCATGGATTATACCTATACCATTTATGGATTTGTTATATATATTGTTTTAACAAATATATATATATATATATACATGCTTTTGATGGATTTATGGATTTATGATTATAGTTGTTTTGATAATTCCATTGATTGCATACCATCCGGGTGTTTAACATAGCTATTAAAGATGGCCCAGTTAGCTAGGTGATGTTTACCAAAGGGTAAATCCAAGTGACATCCCATCATTGAATCACCAGCTACCCTAGGGTAAATCCCATTCAATGGCCCATTTATAGATCATAAACATGATGATTTAGCTGTTAAACATGCTGATTTACCATTGATTTACCATTGATCTACAATTTATCAGTTTCTTTTCTGAAAACAATAGATATTTGATCAGCCAGCCGAACAAATGAGCATACTGTGGCAACATCTATAGCCATCATTGCAAACTTACTCTCGCAGAAAATACATAAATAGATGAATATCATATAGACAGCTTTCTTTTTTGGCAAGAAAAAATGGATTGTTTGGAAGCTGCCAGCTGATACCAGGTACCTTGCCCTTGAGGATCATGCCTTTGCAACTGGCCAAGGTGGGAATCGGATGCGCGGATGTCCCCTGATGTCTTAGCTGTCTATACATGGTTTCAGGTAGAACCATAGTATTCAAATGGTGTGGAAAATCCAGCATACTTGAAAGAATATTCCCCATGTTTCAGATATTTCCCCATGTATTTCTAAGTGGGGAATAATTGAATATTAGTATCAAATGATGTTTATTCCCCACTTTTCCAAATGTGGTGTGGAAAAGTCCAGCATATTTAGCTCGATTATTTTACAAACTAGAAACCTCCATTGGACATGTCCATTGCTCCTTTACTCACTCACCGGACGGCAAGTAAGTCCATGTCTGTTGCTTATGTCTATTTCTGTTGATGAACTGCAAACATTTTTTTAGTTTCTGCTGTTTCAGTTTACGGAATTGGTGAACGGCTTGAAACCGAAATGACTCTTTCCAGATTTCTCCACTTAGATGGGTCATGGAGTTTATCAACAAGTTAGTTATATGGATTATACGTGTGAATAATTGTTTGTGATGGACTTACAGTAAGTCAAATAATCCCTGAAGCTGAACAATTTGTCAAAACAGAAGACCACTCCATGATCACAGCTTTGTCGTCATCATCATCATCATCATCCTCTACATTATCCATCATTATCCTCCCATTATCCTCCCATATTGGATCCATCCAGGTGAGCCTTGTGAGTTGGCTCTGTGCCTTTCTGATCTTTACCGTGTCAGCTGGCGGCAGGTGAAGAAAAGTGCCTGTTCTTTTGGACCACAAATGGGGATATACGGATATGGGTATGGATATTATACTTATTATATATTATTATGTTATTTTATTATTATTATATATAGATATATTATAATAGAATATATTATAATATTATATATATATGTTTATTCTATTTTTATTTTATAATATATATTATATATTTTCTATGCATGTATGTATATCCCACCGTGCCATCTGGGTATGTCTGTTTTTGAGTTGTGCCATCTACTCGCAACCCGGTGTATAAGGATATTACACACATATAATCATAAAATTTATATATACCCTTTGGTAAACTAACATAGCTATGGAAAATGGGCCATGTATAGTGGATTTACCCATGAAACATAGTGATTTTCCATATTAGTTTTTTGTATGTGTATATATGCACCAGCTCTTTATCAGATCTGCCAGTTTCACAGATTCAATACAGATTCAGGGCATGCAAGAGTAGACATGTTCTTGTTGTCCCAACGTGAGAAAAGCGTGGTTCTCCGCACTTTTCCAATAATCCTTTGACATATTGGAATGGCGCGTCAAAATTCTACAAACCCTTAGCGCTCTCAATTCTTGATAATGTTGTTTTGTTATTGTTTACCTTTTGGGCAGCTCACCCACTTCAACCAGCACCTAGCAAGTCCAATTGTGAGATGTTATGTAGAAGGCATCTCAAATTTGAACCCACGCTATTAAACGTTTTTTTTTCAACAGATTCCTGGGACGTGTGCTTTTGTTACATTTCCAACCTGTGTTTCCTCGGCTTTTTCCCAGCGTCAAGGTATCAGTTCAACAAGGTCGTAGGGAAACCGCTCCCTGAAATGGCCATCCTGCCGCTTGGCTGAAACGGCGAATCTGGGCCTTAGAAAGTGGATGCTTTACCCCTTTGGTAAACTATCATAGCTGTGGAAAATGGCCATAGAAATAATTGATTTACCCAGCTATAAAATGGTGGGTTTTCCATAGTTGTGTAAACGTTTACCAGAGGGTACCCATTACCAAACCAAAGGAACAGTTGGCCATGGAGAAATCACCTATTTTTGTCCAGATAGATCATGGTTGCCATGGGAGACGCGACGAGAGACAGCCTTCGCCGCCGGAGAGTATTTCAAGATTCATATCTTCATCTGTATGTTGCATGTGTAACCATGTTGTATATAATTACTTTGGGATTGATTGATAAGACGGACAGAATCATTATTTAGAGAGAGAAACAACAAACATATTAAATAGAGTGGGATAGCTAGGTAAGCAAATGTTTTGCAACCCAAAGAAAGCAGTTAACATACCAATAACATAGTGTTTTTTTTTGAGTTGCTACAACTATATAGCTACTTAGTGATTTCAATCAAATTAGCTAACTATGGAAGTTATTTTATAGTTAACCATAGCTATACATGTTATGTCATTTACACACTGAATATTCATTAGAATATTCATGAACCAAAACCATACTCAAACATAACTATTTCACAGTCAACCCATTGCATTCCCATTATATCCCCATGATATCATTGTTTTGCTTTGTCAAATCCCATTAAAATACCATATTGTTGGTTAAATTCAGATACCATTCTGTTGCTTAAATCCAATTCAATTCCAATTAACATACCTTTTTTGTTGGTTAAATCTCATGAACATCTCATTCAAGAACCGTTTTTGTTGGTTAAATCCCCGTAAAATCCCCCAAAACATGAACCATTTTCCTTAGTTCCCCCCTCTGAGTCCGGTCCAAGCATGGATCGCTGTTTGCCGCATGAGTTTCTCAGGGCAGCGTCATTTCTGGTGGGAGGATATTGCTGGAGCGCAGCGTTGCGGCAATATGCCAGGGATCGTGGCTCGGCTTCGCTGACTTCACGGCCTGAACTCAGGATAAATCACTGGCTAGTGATGTAGAAATCAACTAGTTACGGGAGTTATTTCATGCCAGTTATAGCCGTTTACAGGACCATAACATACCATAACGGGCTATTGATTTTTCATGGTTATTGATCATGGAAATATGGATTTCCTGGAAATCCCGTCAGGAGGGAGCTATGAATTTCAATGGGGAGCATTGGGGGGCTACTAAGAGTGTCACAAGCATATGATAGTAATGAATGTGAATGTTATATGATTGTGATTACTAGTACATATTACTAGTACATATTCCTAGTACATATAACTATATGAATGTCCAATATGTAATTTAATTACTATAGTAACATATTACAGTAATTAGTAAGTGCTAAGAGTGTCACAAGCCAATACCCATATATGATAGTTACTGTAATGGGTACCCATGATATATGTTGGGCCATTGGGGTTTGGTTGATAATCATGATCGTCAATCCTTACCCTTTGATATCAAATACCACCCTAATTAAACCCCCGTGAAATGTGTTGGGTTATTAGATATCTTGATTTTCAGGTCGTCCCTTTTGAGCGGTGATGAGCGGTGATTCAATTCTACGGGGATCAAATTTGAAACAACAAACATGGAAAAAAAAGGGCCCTGATTCAAATCATAATGCTTATGTAAGAAATAATTTCTTGAAATCACTAGAGTGGAACTTCCGCAAATGAAGGATGTTCTGTGATTTTGGGGGTAGAAAGGGGTCTCCTAATCTAAAGAGTTTTTTCCAACATCCATCGAGCCGGGTTCCAGGCAAGTCGGCACATTAGGAAAGATGATGAGGAACAAGTGGGTCATGGAACCATGGGGTAGCCCATTTTCAGACAAAGCATTCAATTGACCTGGAGTATATATCCTGGTTGGTGGTTTGGGACATGTTTTATTGTCCATTTCATATACGGGACGTCATCCTTCCCATTGACTTTCATATTTTTCAAGATGGTTAAAACCACCAACCAGACAAGATCCCAAAGTTTGACTTTCTTAGATTTTGTGAGCTGCACAAAATCTGAGGCAAGGCCATGCACCAGCAGATTGGTAGTTTCTTGGACGTTAGCCGTCTCTGGGGGGCACTAATGTCTGATGGTCTTGGTACAGAGATTCATTCGCCAAATCATGAAACAGCCGAGAAACAACAAACATATTAAATAGAGTGGGATAGCTAGGTAAGCAAATGTTTTGCAACCCAAAGAAAGCAGTTAACATACCAATAACATAGTGTTATTTTTTGAGTTGCTACAACTATATAGCTACTTAGTGATTTCAATCAAATTAGCTAACTATGGAAGTTATTTTATAGTTAACCATAGGACCATAGCTGTACATGTTATGTCATTTGACTTGTGCAAATGTTTTGGAAAGGATGAAATTGGTACGTGTTGATTCTAATTGGGCAGGAAAAATGGATTTACTTTTTGAAAATATGCGTCCCAGAATACGGCAAATCCCGTTATGCCAGGGCGCCAGGGCAAACAAAAACACATTGTTTACTTGTTTACTGCAATTTTCCTTGAACAAATCCATGTACCCTCTGGTAAACGTTTACATAACTATGGGAAGATCCACCATTTTCAATGGGTAAATCCACTATTTCTATGGCCATGTTCAATAGCTATTTTGACATAACCAGAGGTTAACATGACTTTTAAGCGGTGTTTCACGAGGGATTTCCTTGTGGAGGACCAATGAACTGCAACAACTTGTATACTTACCTGCTTGACCGGAGACTGGGTTAAGTCAATGGGAATTTCAGGATCCTAAATTGGAGGTACCTACCATATATAAGGCCTATATAAGGCATATGTAAGGAAATATCCCCACAAAATATGGCCTTATATGGTACAGTACCTCCAATTCAGGATCCTGAAATTCCCATTGATTAAGTATATGTTCGTTTTTGCTGGGATAAGACACAACTTTTTGGTTAAGGAAAGCTAATCATTAGCACCAAAAGATGAAACAGCAACATCCTACTAGTGATGAATTATATACTCCTATTATATCCTACTAGTGATGAATTACTGTTCACTACTTTTCTAGCCTCAAGAAAGGCTGGCTTATTACAAGGACTAGCGGAGAAGGGTCTGATTCAAATCAAGGCTAACCCTCGAATGGGGAAAACGTGGGAAGAAAAGAATCAGATGGAGGGTTCTTAAAAGAATTGACCCCAAAGTCATCCAAAACTTACTGGTGCTAACGCAGGGAATGGATGGGAATGAGCCACTGGCTAACTATCAATAATCATCCCAGCAACCCCCCAGCAACCCATCCATTCCCTACGTTTAGCACCCGTAAGAAAATTTGTCAAACCGCGCTGAACCCCCCCCCACACATTTGCCTGGCAATCCATTTTCAAATGGTGCCTTTGTCCTCGCACCAAGTTGGTTCAGCTAGGGAGTAGGCCGTGGTTGATCAGTTACTGGCAGTCAGCAGAGACATAACTACATAGATAATCATAGATAGTGGGTTTACAAACCAAATGATCATTGGGGGGCCATCTTGGAGTTCATATATTTCACCCCCCATTCCATGGTGAGATCATCCTAATGTACATGAAAAATCAAACTACAATGACTATTATATATCATACTATATCTCTATATATAAATGCCCGTGCCCCAATAACCCGTTTAGAGCGCTGATTTTCTCCGACTCCGATCTCCCTGATTTCCCCCAAGGCTTCTCAGTTCAGAGCGCCAAGTGCAGCGATCCCAGAGATAGAACCTGGGTGGAACGCACCATGCTGCGCTGGTTTCTAGCTCTGTGGAGTTGAGGGTCCTCCGGTTCCCCTCGAAAGGTGGAAGATTGGACGATGAAACTGAACCGGCAAAAACGGAGAAACGGATGTAACAGATGAATGTAGATGACATTTACTGTACATACATTTACTGTATATATCTAATAAATTTCATGGAAATTATAAGGAGCTCACTGCGACGTCACTGTAGGTTATGCTCTCGGGGAATCATACCCAAATAGCATCAAATAGCCTTATTTGAGGTGATAAGTGATAAGTCATTACAAATTATTCAGAATTCTCATGATGAAGGTTGGGAAGATTAGAAGAAACATGTTATGGGACTTGTACCTCCAATAACGCGCCACTCAAAGTCAAGGTTGAGATAAAAGTTGGGAGCATTTTCTCGGTGGAATTTGAATAAATGAAGTCACCCTCCGGTAGACTAACATAGCTATTGAAAATTGCTCATTTATAGTTGATGTTCCCATCAAAAATGGTGATTTTTCCATAGTTATGTGAGCGTTTACCAGAGGGTAAATCCCATTAATCGAAGGAAGTTTAGAAGTCAAACTTCCGACAATATGGACAGATGAAAAGCAGAGCAGGGCAGAGGCAGAGAGAAGAGGAAGATTAGAAAAGAGAAGATCAGAAGAGAAAGAGTAAGAGGAC
>Ga0126342_10011734_pt1 | contig 15635 bp, 15 predicted proteins | sample Cyp1metagenome_FD_92528 | JGI IMG/M metagenome (GOLD analysis project Ga0126342, IMG submission 92528) | Coral microbial communities from Lord Howe Island, Old Settlement Bay, Australia - Cyphastrea 1 metagenome | ecosystem: Host-associated > Invertebrates > Cnidaria > Coral ...
TGCCAGATAGAATGTCAAATAGAATGTCAGAAGATATGTCAGATAGAATGCCAGAAGATTTGCCAGTAAGAAAATGTATAAATGTCATGGTGGGGATCACACGAAGTAAAGTAATTTTTTTCTCCGGCCATGGCCCAGAACATTTCTAAAGCGGGAGATCCCTTGAAATATGTGTATAATTACTATGCTATACGTATGAATAGTATGAATATGACTTAAATTCATGAGGAACAGCTGTCAACTTCATGTATCATCCCAATACTGATTGGTGGTTTGGAATATTTTTTCCCATTCAGTTGGGAATGTCATCATCCCAACTGACGAACTCATAATTTTTCAGAGGGGTAGGTATACCACCAACCAGATTCCAATAGTTAATTATTAACTATCATCATTGCCTATCATCATTAACTATCATCATTAACTATCATCAACTGTTAAATAACCAGATGGTATCATTCCAATAGCTTGACCATATTCCATACAGGAGAAGGGTCTGGAGAAATCACGCCACTTTCGAGCCGGCGTCTTCTTTGTCACGGCCGTTGTATATGTGAATGTGCTGCTCTTGGCCACTTGGAACCTGCCGCGTGGGGTCGTTATTCTTTGGATTTAAATGAGCTAATGGCTAATGGGCAGAATCATTTTCTGAACCATGGGAGTTTGGTATATCCAAGTTTGGAGCATAATCTTCCCGGAATCATCATTTTCGATGTTGTTTACTGGGGAACTTGCCGTCTTTGGCCGTCATGGGTAATAATGAATGTGGTTGTTTCAGGAAGGGCTCAGGCAAAGCCAGAAGCTCATGCAAGACATAGGTCTGCTCAAGGCTCTTGAAAGAATGGTGAAAGAATGACATGGTGAGTACTGAAAGATACTGACAGATACTCAAAGGTTGAAACATGGTGAAACATGTTGAAACTTCAAATTCCGAACTGAAAGTTGGAGTTTGTCCCATCTGGCACCACCAAATTTTCCAGCGGATGATCCCAATTGCCCTGAGATCTGGCCGATGACGTTCCCCATTTTGCATTGCTTCTTCATGCCCAAAGAGCTGCTCGCAGTGCTGATGACCTTAGATTGGAGGCCAGCCTCTCCGGGCACTTGGGTGGAGCCAAGGATTTTTTTTTTTAAACCCTGGGTAAGATGGAAGATTCTTGAACGATCTAACATGGGATATTCCGGGATATTCCCACATAGTATCAACAGAATCGTTGACATCATGGGGGGAACTTGCTGGGGATCAGTTTGGATCCCCCGGCGCCAAGCGGCCCAAGCCCAAGCCACCCCGCGAGGCTCTTCCGTTGGGCCTTGGCGGTGCTTTGCGCCATGCTAGTGGTGGAACTTGTGCAGAGCCAGTTGAAGTTGGCCAGGACCAGTCTCCTGCGATGTGTTGGGAATTGATGGCTATAGATTCTATAGATTTGATGGGGATATGAGCAACAATCCCGTGATATAATTGATATGATGATGGTTCGGTAGTCAAACATGGTTTTCCTGGAAAACCCTGGGACTAAACTGACTAAATGAAGGATTTTATGGAAACATGATCTATAAACGGTGGACTTCCAATTGCCACGCTTGATCACCGGGGGCATCTAGGGACTTATATAAATAACTTACTGTAGAAAATCAGTAAACACTTTGGTACTTTCATAGATCCCATAAATCCTGGCTGGATCTTTGAAAAACATATTATAGGAATTTCATCACCATGGCGATGTCATCAATGAACGCCAGGTCAGTTTTTGGTTCTCAGCCCTGGATCCAAAAAGGGGATTCCGACGTCAGGACGCTGCACCATGTAGGTCTGCTGACCTGCTTCTGCCTGATGAGTGGCATCCCTTGGATCTCCCACTATGACCTACTCCTCTTTGCCACGGCGCCCTTGCTCTACATGAGCTTCCAATCGATGAAATGCCTGGAATCTTTGGATAGATGGGCTGGATAGATGGGCTGGATAGATGGGTTGGAAATGGAGGGGAATTTCAGTTTGGGTATCCCAATTGCCTGATAAACATATTAAACCTTCCACAGAAACCAGGCTTTGAAATAGTTAAAAGTTTTTTTTCCCTCACACATTTGGAACCAAAAAAATTCGGGGCTGATGATTTTTACGCTCCCTCAGCTGGATCTGGTCATTATTGGATATTGATCACCAAATTTTTGTGTTACCCTCTGGTTATGACTAACAGTTCGCCATGGGAAATGGCCCATAGAAATAGAGGTTTACCTAGCTAGAAAATGGTGGATCTTTCCATGGCTAACTGTTAGACATAACCAGATGGTAAGGACATCTTTGGATTAAGACGCTTATTCCAGTGCCCCCACTGTCAAGGTGTGCCAGGCTCAAAATATCTCACAACCACGTAACTACGTGTCTATTTCCATTCTGCTTGATTCCATTCATCCCATATTTCCGGTTTCCTAAGTCATGGGGGTACCCCCAAATCACCCAATCATTAGACCATCTTCTAGATCTTTTAGCATTGAAACAAGCATGGTGACTCGGGGATCCAGCATTTTACTACCAAACATCCACCGAGTCACAGATTCCGGTGACAGTTTTGCACAGGTCATTTCCATAAGATTCCCCCTTGATATCCACAATGTCACCGTCTTTTTGGCATCAATGGTGACTCAAACACCGCAAAAAGCTCCATCATATCCCCATATCAAGGGCCAAGGGCCATTAAATCAACTAAATCCACCAGGTTGTCCCATATTTTCCCCATATTTCTTATCATATTCCCCATGTCATCTTCCATAATATTTCCCATAACAAATCTTTCATAATATTATGGGAGATGACATGGGGAATAATATAAGGAAAACCATTATATAATATCTTTCCCATGGTGGACATATATAATATCTTATCATATTTCCAATATCTTTCCCATATCATCTCCCACGATCTCCGGTTTCCCGAAGGAATACTTCGCCCTGTCCTACTTCTACATGCAGACGCGCCCCGGCAGAGGCACACGTCTCCTGCGTTGGATGATGGTCACTTGGTGCAAAATAGTGCCGGGGCCATCGATATTCGTAGCATGTCCATAAATGAATAAATAAATATAGTATATACCGCATGTACCCTGTTGGAATTCGAAGCAAACCTGAGGGTTCAGTTCTATAGGGACTAAATCGAAAACCCAAGTAGAAGAGGGAATGTTTTTCTCTATAAAATGCAAACCCAGCCTCATACTGGCCACCGCTTCTAACAAATTATCCACTATAGAATGAAAAACTGAGTCCCGGTAATCAGGAAAAAGACTCCCTACAGAATAGGCAACTGGGCCTGCAAGGCCCTAAGTTTGGTTTTACAGGGTTTACTCCAAGGAGGTTATATAAATAAATAAAATAAATAAATAGATATAAATAGATAAATAAATATATATATATATATAATTATATATATTATGTGTGTGTATACTATATATATACACATGCGTACGTATATAGATACTTTACTGATATATTCTTACCATGTATACGATTTATATCATTTAATTTATTAAAAATGAAATTTCGAAGCTGTTTCCTATGAATTCGATCTGATGACCCTGTCAAAAAAGGGTTTCCTTTGACTTGGTGAATCCCCAAACAACCATGGTTGTTTCAATACTCAGTCATGGTCATCCATGACTTGGATGATGCAACGGGGGTCCCCTGCAATTTAGGAAGCCGGACATATGTATACATGGTATACATCTATACAGCGATATATAGTTCAGATTTTCTGACACTTTTTCGGGGCATTTTTGTCGGATCGTCAAGGTCTACAGCTCGACCGTTTCGGTCTTGGGACATCTTAGCATGATCTGCTTCTACTGCGAGTTCATGCCCTACTTCCAGGCGCCCAAGGGCGCTTGCAGCTCTTACTTGGATCATCCCACGAATCGTAACTGCTAAGGAAAAGCCTAGTTAGTAAGTCCCTTAAGTGGGCTATACACACATTTATACATATATACATAGATATAGATACATGTATATATACGTATATGTATATATATAATTATATATATATATATAATGTTATATGCATATGGCCTGTAAATTATGATTACTAACCAGTTTCTAAGTGGCATGATCCTCCAATGGCCCCAGGAGGGCCTCCAGTAGTGGTTTTATGAATCTTGCCCCGATGTGTTGTCAAGTTTCAACCAGCTACAACCCAGAGAATATGGGAGAAGAATTCTCCCATGGTTGACTGTGTACGATCCATGGGTCAAGCCCAAAATTCATCCAAATTCCATCGGCCATTTGGTGTTGTCTGGGGATCTACCCATCTACCCAGGAAGATGATCAAACCCGGATTTTTGTGATGTTTTTTCAACAAAAAATGGGGGTCTCCAGCCATGGGTTGCACGTCCACCCTTTTGGAGCGCCAGGCCTGGGCTCCGGTGTTGATCCTCTTCTTGCTGCAGATTTGCCTCGCAGCCGATGCTTGAGCGTTTTTTAGCGAGTCCGATGACATCGATATCCATAGATATCCCATTGGAAATATACTACTGGAAGTGGTATTTATGGATATTTTCTAGTCTAGTATTTATCGATAATATCGGTATTTATGCCAATTTTTGGATATCTCCCCCAGAATTGGAATTTTCATGATCCTCCACACCCTTGGTCTTGGATGGATTTCGTGCCTGTAGCATGAGGGCTGAGGGCCCCCACAGCGGCTGGGTGCCCTCCAGCGTTGGTTTCATAGGAGATACTTTGGTTACTTGCTGCTTCACTCTTCAATCATTATTGTTTTTTGGACACGAATCGTTGAATCATCATCAATCATCATCCACTCACTCCTTCCTCCATGACATCACTGGTTTTTCTATGGTTTTTCCCCGAAAAACGCGGCTTCTGCTCCACCTGGCACCGGCGCCCCAAGGAGAACATCCACGACATCCTTCGTCTTGCGAACCTGTCCCACATAAATGAGTCGCTCTCGGCCTTGTCTACGAAGCCATCAGCCCCGCATCTGCCCACCGTTTTGGGAGGGCCCAGCGATTCAATGAGGAAGAGCACAACCGTTTGAAGGGGTGAAGTGGATCATGGATGAAGTTGTCGGAACGTTTCATTTTTGGGACAGTTTTCGAATGGAACTTCTGGAACATCTTTGGATGAACATGGTATATAACATGGTGAAAATGACGGCCAGCCATGTTTTTCCGGTGTTTCGCCATGTTTTCCGGACGGTGTTTCGTTTGGGAAGAAGATCTCAGTCATCCCCGGGCTGGATAGGTTCCAGCGACGGCACCGAACAAACTGCGTCGCCACTGTGCAGTGCGCAAAGCGCCTGCGCCACGTGGCGTTCGGCCGGTCGCCGTGTGACGGGGTGGAGGGACGCTGCGGGTTGGTGGAAGTAGATGGAAGTATTATAATGTGGTTAAAACAAGAAACATCAAGAAAACATCTCCTATAAATCACCTATAAATCACCTATAAATCACCATAAATCACCATAAATCACCATAGATGGGTGGTATAAACATGTATAAACCATCAAACTATGGATGGTTTATTATTGTTTTGCCAACATTCATCCGTATAATCCCATCCTTGTAATAAACACCATGGAACCATGGTCCCAGTGTGGAAATTCCATGAGTTTCCCGACATCCACCATGGTTTCCAGTCACATTCCGTCCCGGGACCTGAGAAACCTCAGTTGGAAGCAGTTCCCCTCCTCTCCGAGCTGTCCGTTCTCTTTGTGGCGATGTACAGGAAGCGAAAAGTGAATCGCAAGATTGGATGAGCTTGATGAGTTTCATGCAGCCATGATGAGAAAAAAAAACATACTACACCTGTGGTAAAGTCATAAAGTCAAAACCGCCGTATTCTGCAATGGCCCTGTCCCATGTGTTACTTGAGTTCCTTCGATTCGAAGATCCATCCTGGTAGGATTTCTTTTACTTATATATATATATATACATGCAGTATATATATATATATCTATAATATAAAGGTGCTGGGAAGTCGTCATACCTAGTAGGGCTGGAATTTCCGAAGCACTTGTATCACTGAAGGTTTGAATCAACTGGCCAGTTCTAATCCGCCAGATCATGGTGCCATGGTGCGCTGTATGAAGCTCTGAGTTGTGACTTGCCTCCGGCATTCCGCCTGGTGCTGAAGCACAGAAGCTGTAGCACGTCGGAGACGTCGGAAGCACGCCGCGCACGCCAGGGCCGCCAGGGCGAGGCCCTGCTATTGTGCCATCATGTGCCATCCGTACTGCAGGTGGATGCAGCATGAACATCATAGAACATCCTGTCATGGACACCCAATTTCACCTTGGGATTTCATGATTTTCAACTTGAACTGGCCATAACTGGCCATAACTGGCGTGTTTTTTGTTGCTGTTGGGTGCTGACGTTAGCGTTCCAGTCAGACGGCTGCCCGGTCACGGCGTGCGTGAATTCGGTCTCGAGATGCGCAGCGAGGGAAGCGGTGAAGCGACCCGTGGCTCCCGAATTGGGAGAGGTGTTTGGCGCGTCCCGAACGACCAGCATGCGGCCAGAACATGCCAGAACCTGATGAAATTTGCGCCAAGCTGACGGGAGATGGTGAGGAAGCCACGTTGCAGAACCAGTGCATCAAATGTCATGAGAAGCAAGAATGTGAGAGGAGTTTTTTTTTGGCCACTGCAAGTTTAATAAGTTCAATACAATGCATCAGGAATTCAAGAGAGATGATTATGAGTCCTGCAGTAGTTTTTTTTTTCCTTTTTGGCGAAACACACTGACAGTGGCAGTACGTTTATATACATTCATGCATTTTATATCCATTCTCCCCTATCATTCTTTGCAATTTGCCGTGCTGATTCTGCTGCTCAGCACCTTGGCCCTTCCAGCTACAATTGCAATGGCAATCCATACGCAGGTCGACAGACACGGAAGAGTCACAAAGAACGTGGCTTCTCTCAGTTGAACCATTCATAGAATTGGATGGTGGGAAAATTTACAGGAAAGCCCTATATTTGATGGTAAAAACCCGTGGGTTTCCTGTAAATTTTCCCTTAAACCAATCCAGTGAACCATGGAAAGAAACTTCATGAAACTTCCATGAGTTGTTTTTCTAGAGTAGTACTCTCAGTCGGGGAGTATTTAGGCGTAAGAGTGAGCGCCCCCAGCTTTTGACACCAGCACAACCACCACACTCAACATGCGCTTCGGGCAGCTTGTGTGGCTTGCCATGTGGCTGACGAGGAGGCCAAGTGGACCTATTTGAGTTCTTGACCTGGCTTCGAGAAGCACAATCACAAGCATGAAACTTTAGGGGGCAGAAAGGAGGGAAAAGTGGATATATTTGGTGTATCATTGAATCATAGACATCCGCATGCCCGCTTCATTTGGCTCATGCTACTGGACACTGCTTCCCTGCCATCCCTTGATGGAAGCCGAGTGAAGATCCTTCCGTTGCCTGTCTCATCTATCTGTCTCCTGCCGCGCTGGTGATCTTTCACCCCAGTGGCAGGTCATCATGACCACAGCGTCCAGGCTGGTGAGGCAAGTGTTGAACTGTTTTCTTCCCAGGGGGTTGATGATTGTTATTGGATCATCATCATCATCATCATCATCATCATCATCATCATCATCAACGCCAATGCCTATTGTTATCTATGATTATCAGCACAAGAGGATTCATCAGTACCTCCATCAGTATCATCATGTATACCGTGTACCTATCACCTTTCCTTCACTTACCTTCAGCATCATCCATTTGGAGCTCGGCATGCAGCTGCATATCTCAAAACAACAGGATCGCTAGCCACGCACCAGTCGGACTGGCGACACGCCACCAGCAACGAAAATCACAACTTGGCTTTTGCCACAGCTCAAAACATCTTTTCAGCTTCAAAAGTAATAGTTTTGGCCACGCCAAATAGACTTGTCATTGAAATGATGACCACACAAAGCCAACATTTCCACCAGCGACCAGCCCACAATGCGGCCGGGTGCCTTCGTATTGCTGCTGCGGCCCACGGATGGTGAGGACTTTGAGGCCGACGGGGACAGGTGGTTTTTTGGTGGGTTGGAACTGGGGCCTGGGATGGAGGTTGGGCATTTTTTGAGGGTTTCCCCAATGAAAATGGCCCATTTAGTTCGTTGATTTACCTATTAAAGACGGTGATTTTCGATAGCTATGTTAGTTTACCAGAGGATAAGGTCTGGCATTTTCTGCGAACTGTTTTTTTCAATGTTTTTTGTTTCACATGTTCTGAGGTGTCAGCCGCATCGGATGTGAACATGACTTGATAAGCACAAATCCAGCATCAAAGCCTCAAGATGCCTCAAGATGCCTCAAGGATCTTAGAACCAATTTGGCCCCCCGCTGACCCCTGGTGAATCGGCTTCAAGGTGTTGCTGCAGTACCGCGCCAAGCACCTCTCAGATGCTCGGAAATTTTGAGAAACACACCATCTCCGGTGCAAATTCACCAGCAACTCGTCACCATGTGATACTGTAAATCAGGTTGTGCCCACATTATATATATATATATATCATATCATATCATATCATATCATATCATATCATATCATATCATATCATTATATACCCTTCAAAGTCAGCAACTTTTCCAGATGATTTCCAGATTTTCACTTCAAAGCCAGCAAGTTTTCCAGATGTTTTCCAGATTTTCAGATATTTTGGGCCTTTTTTTGGTGGAATTTCCGTTCTCCCACCTTCACGGTAGACGCCCTGCTAAGAACCCGCAGACCTGGGGCTTAGTGGGCGGCCAGCTGGAGCACGATGAGGTACGGGCCGTCTTTTTGAGATCTCCAAAGATGCAAAACTCATGGTTCAAATAGATATACAGGCTGAGGTAGAAATACAGCTTATGTATCACACAGATTGATTATAGACATAGATACATAGATAAATAGATGCTAAATCAATGGATGCATATAGATATAACTATAACTACTAATAAATTGATACATAGATCATCAACGGACATTTTCTGATCAACGGATGCTGTTTTCATCGCTTTCATCGCCAGTGGTGGATCTACGACTCGCAGCGCGTGAGCGAGGACCTGCGCCAGCGGGTGCTGCGGCGCGCGGCATTGCGTTTCTCCGACGGGGAAAGTCCCAGAATTTCCGGGAATTTCACGGGGCTAAGAGATGTTGAGAGGGTGGTACTTTGAGATTTTTACTAGGACTGTTCATCTGGTTGGTGGTTTGGAACATGAATTTTATGACTTTCCATATGTTGGGAATAATAACCCCAGCTGACTAATATTTTTCAGAGGGGTAGGTATACCACCAACCAGTCATTCTTAGGTTATTTAGATATTATTTGATATTATACTGGTTAGCATGGGTGGTTTTGGCACAATGAAGGTGAGTATTTGGTGGGAAAATCGGTCAAAGTACCTTGTATGGAGCCATAATGAGTCTATCTGACAGCAATCGAATGAACAGATGAACATTATGAGCCAAGAATTTATGCCTGAAATGTGAACCTGGAGGACTGGAGAACTACCCTCTGGTAATGACATTCACAGTTTGCGACATAGAAGCCATGGCCATAGAAAGTTCGTGGATTTTCCCATTAAACATGGTGATTTTCCATAGTTATGTAAACGTTTACCAGAGGGTACGTATAGGAGTTGGTATTTAGACAGTTCCAATCCTATAGTCCTCCTCCTTTTGTCTTTTTGGGTTCGGTAAAAAGTGGGAATGCAAGCAACCATCGGAAGTTTACCCTGCAAATGAACTGAACCAACATATTATGTCATAAATAAGCAATTAGTAAATAATAAATAAACAACCACACACACACATATACATATACACATAACTTATAAGACACACATATATATGTATATATATATATATGTACTATCTATATATCTATGTATATATATATATAGTGTATCATATATGAGTTTCGATTCTGTGAAGCAACTTTCTCACAATTTCTCCATAACATTTGAGGTGAGGCGCTCGAAGAGATGGGCGGAGTGTGGGCGAGCCGAGATGGGGAGATGGGGAGATGGGGCGCCCGGCGAATCAGGAGGATCTGAGGTAACAATCTTTCACTGAAGATGGATTTTATATGGATTTTATATGGATTGGTAGATGATTTTATATGATTTTAAATGGATTTGTAGATAATTTTCCCCACTTGGTGGATTTTTGAAGGGATCTGTTAGATGTTTTTTCCTACTTCTTACTTTGGAGGTGGTGCTTGTTGATCCTGGGGCCCAGTTGAGACGTTACGCTCTTTTGGCAGAGCAGATGGAGTCATGTCTTTTAAACTCAGCAGTTTGCATCCACAGATGCCGGCCATACTTGTTGGGGCCAGTGCAGGCCAAACTTGGTTGTTTCCATTATCGCATTACATTGTTTGATATTCACTCTTTGTTTCATCACGTTTCACCCCTTAAAACTGGGATTTGCTACACTCACAGATAAATCATGATAAATCCAGTACGGGTTACATAAATCATGATAAATCCAGATTTATCATCATTTGTTTGCTACACCACTGGGATAAATCATGATAAATCACCATCCTCCAGTGGTTGCTCATCATTTTCCCCCATGTCTTCATAGGCCATATCTGGGGACATCGAGGCCCGAAGGCTCCAAGATGCCGTACACGCCCATCATCTTCGAGCCGCTGTGCGTGCAGGTGGCCGCCGATGGCCAGGTGCCCACCCATGCTGCGGAACATGGGAGAAGAAACACCATGTTTTCTGGGGGGTTGAATGGTTGCATGGTGGAAAAAAGACACATTCTATCACATTCTTCATGGATCTTCATGGATCTTCATGGTTCTTTTTACTATAGTTACTATAGTTTTTTTTTTTTTTAAACTGATTTTCTATAGTTTATGGTTGATTTATGGTTTTCATCATGGGTTTCATCGTAAAAAAACACATAAAAATATCCCATAGATAAATCAGAAAAAAACCATAGATAAACTATAGAAAACCATCATTTATACCCACTGGTGAACTAACATAGCAATGGAAAATGGCCATAGAAATAGTGGATTTTCCCATGAAAAATGGTGGATCTTTCCATTGCTATGTAAACGTTTACCAGGCCGGGTAGTTTATCAAATCCCTAATCTCGATGGCCTAGCCTCACCGCAAGGCGATGCGGCTACCGCGCCAGGAGAGGCGCTGGCCGGTGCCCGCGGGGCTCAGCTTTTTGGAGAACGATCCGCATCGCTCCAAGCAGCTGAGGGTGGCCGCTGGGATATGGCAAGTCTCTAGGGGATTTCATGGGATTTCATGGGGTTTAATGGGATTTAACTATGGATAGGGATTGGACTTGATGATTTAAATGGGCTTTTTGTTGGGATTTAACCATTGAAAGATAGGGATTGGATTGATGTTAGTTGGATAAATCGTGTGATTAAACCATTGGGATTGAACACCGGATATGAATGGGGATGTGATATTATGGATATTTTTGACCTACAATCAGAAATTGGATGAAATTGAATATGCCCATGCTGCGCAGCTCTGGGTGCTAATTTCAGAGAGTCGGAAGCAGTTCAAGAAGCATAAGTGGGGATTGATTTCTGTTGATCTTAAAATTTATGCTACGACTCTAAGACCATAGAAGTGACAGCCAGTGATGTTTTCAAGCAGCATCTGAATCTCCCAGTAATCTCCCTAGTTGACCCTGCAGCCAAGTTGACATCGACCTGGAAGGGTTGCCGTGTCAGCAGGGGTCTCTGGCAACCACGGATGCGTTCAGGAAAACAGCCACACCTATGTCTTTGTCTACCTGACTCTTGGGCATTGTAACCTGTGGAGAGCACGTGGGACGTGGCACTTGGAATGTTGAAATTGAATAAGAAACGGGCGACTTACTTGGGATGTACTCACTCAGTGAATCACTGAATTGAAGCCAACTCATTTTAGCCAAACTCAACCTTTTGCTAACGCGTCTGATGCCTGGCAGCATGACATGCAAGCGGAAATTGACTTTTGCATGATTGATCTCTCTCTCTCTCAGACGGCTCAAGAGATAAAGGTAGCAGAAGTTCACAGAAGTTCTAAGACCTTGACAAACATGATCCCAGTGAGAGCCTATAGAAGCTGCGATCTCATCCATTGGTACGGGTCAGGTTCAACGACAGCCATCGCGCCATCATGGCCATTGGCCAGGTGCCAAAACCCATTGGCCTTCAGACCCCACGAAGAAACTACCCGGCCTGGTAAACTTTTACATAGCTATGGACAATCACCATTTTCAATGGGTAAATCCACTATTTCTATGGCCATTTTCTATGTCGCAAACTGTGAATGTCATTACCAGAGGGTTTTTCAGAAACTCAAATCTTCAGGAACTTCCCCAACTTACCCTTTAGTAAACTAACATAGCTATTGAAAATGGCCATGAATAGTGAGTTTTCCCATTAAACATGGTGATTTTCCAGTTCGCTATGTTAGTCATAACCAGAGGGTACCCCATCCCAGCCCAGATCACCTCCGCAGCTTCCCAGCTCCCCAGCTTCGCCGCGTCGCCTCGTTGATGCCGCGGAAGACGGAGCCCAAGCCGCGGAGGGGCGCTCTGCGCAGCGCGCTCAGCGCGCGCAGCGCGGAGCTGCGGATGGTCCACCTGCAGAGACCCTGCGGCGACGGGCCGCGGACGCTGCTGACCTTGGACCCGGATCTCTTGAGGACCAAGGACGATCGAAGTGGCCTGGAAAAGATGTTGGGGTGGTTGGAGGTTGGTTGGGGGATAGGTAGGTAGGTAGATAGGTAGGTAGATAGATGTAGATAGATGTAGATAGATGTAGATAGGTAGGTAGGTAGATAGGTAGATAGGTAGATGGAGATCATGTTTTTATTTTTAATTTATTTTTGGTAGTTTGGAGCTTGCCGTTTTGGGATTTACCACGTCAAGTGTCTTTGAAGGTATCCTTGATTGAAGAGGAGACAACAAGAGATAGAGTCTGATAAGGGGGAATATTTTGTTGGAGGCAGTTGTCATGCACCAACAGCAGTGTTTCCAGACAACAGTTTATGGGCGCTTTTCAGATAGGGAAACCGTTCGAACTTTGGGGACGAGTTTCTTTGATATTATTCGGACATTGTGAGCATATCTGATGGCACATCGATACACTTTTCAGGGAAGCCGCCAAGAAGCCGTGACCCCAGCAGTTGGCCCAGCAGGTTTCGTGGAGATTGTGAAAGAAGAGGTGAGATCAAGGATCGACTGGATGGAGTTAGGTCACGGCTCTGGGATGGTTGAAGTGTTGTCCTCAGTGATAGTCGCTTGTGTTTTTTTCTCTCCTCCCACTCAATAAATCTTGCGGCAACCGACCTTGGAAGTGGGAACTTCAAGATCAGTATAGTAGTAGATCGGCAAGTGTTCAACTATTTCAATACCTATTTCAACTGTATTTCCCCTAAATATGGCTATAAATTTCCACAAAAAAATCCCATCTACTTATCTCATCGATTTCCAGATATTTCCCATGGATTTTCCCATGGATTTCCAGATTTTCCATGGATTTCCCATGGATTTTCCGAAAATTCCGCCAGGATGGGAATTCCCAACCTACGGCAGAAGCTCTTCTTGTCCAACGAGGCGCTGCCGCTGCATGCCTCTTGGGCCGAGCCTTGGATACGGCGAAGATGAAGAAATCCTCGGAAGATAACATAACATATATTTATATTTATTAATTAGTGGTTAATGATGGTTAAACTAGCATAATCAGTGGAAGATAGTGGTCAATTTCAAGCTTTTCGATCCTTTTTTTTTAAAAAAAAATCTGGGGTGCTAAACAAATTAAGTCGTGGCCATGGCAGGGCCCAGGGCCATCCCAAATCTCCATGTCCCAAAACAGGGAACTGTGGGTACTCGTAGGAGGTTGGAAGACTACGACTACTTTTATAATAGTTAATGAATGTTAATGATTAAATATGATTCATATAATTTCGTACATCATCTTTGACATGTTATCTTGTATATCTCTATGTACGTATATAGATGTACACGCACACATATATATATATTATTTAATTCATTAATTGATTAATAAACCCATTAATTAATTAATTGATTAATTAATGTATTTATATAATATGTAGAAAGTACATAGGTACATCTCTACACATGACTCGGGTCTCATTTCCATTTGGGCCTTTTTTGAACCAGCGTAAATCTCCTGAGCTGCAGAGCCTAAGGACCTGGGAAAGCCCCGGGAGATTGAGCTGCACATCATGGATTACGTGCGCCACAGCTGTTGACTTCGGGGAATACTGGAGGGTTTCGGTTTCATGGGTTGATCGATTCTATCACTGGTGGTGACTGGAAGTTTGGAACATCTTTTTATGACTTCCCAAAAAATGTTGGGAATTTCAGAATCCCAACATAATCCCAACATATCCCGAACTCATAATAGATAATAATATGATAATATGATCATAATACCATGATCATTAAAACCATGGATAGATTCTATCAGATACATGATCTTCGACCCGGTGATCTGCACGAGATGTGACAGGTGGACTCCCACGGGGCTGCGCTGCGACAAATGGCCGAAGCGGGAAAGATCCAGCAGGTGCTGAAAACCATTGCCACCAGGATCATATCCCCACTTACCCTCTGGTAAACTAACAGTTTGCTGTTGAACATCACCATTTTGAGTGGGTAAATCCACAAACTAAATGAGCATTTTCAATAGCTATGTTGAATTACCAGAGGGTAACCCCCCCATGTTCTAATACTTTCCATCTGAAAACCACCATTTACAGGGCCATATTTTCAGGGTGCGCTAAGAATGTTGGGCTAGCGGAGTTAGTAAGTTGGCTACGTGCCGATGTGGTGTGTTTCAAGATATTCAAATTGATGTTTAACAATCCGGTAACCCCCAAAACCCTGTGCTTACTGTTGTAAGTTGTAAGTCAAACATTTTTGGGCTTCACTAATTTAAATATTGCTTGGTGGTTTGGAACATGAATTTTATTTCCCCCAGCCAGATTGGGGATGATGATCCAATCTGACGAACTCATATTTTTCAGAGGGGTAGGCTCAACCACCAACCAGAATAGCATGAAATGAAGCCTCGTACCCAGCTGACTGAGCAAAAAAAAGTCGATCAATGTTTCTGCGACTTTTTTTTTGGGATAGCATATCATTATTATAAAATGGTGGCTGGCTCTTCCATGTCCAGAACAACACCTATCTCTCTCACTTTCAAGTTGCGGATGAGTTGGCCTTACTCAGAGTTTGGATACGTCCTGGACGTGAGCATGCCTCCTGTGGCAATTCCCAGTTTCTTGAACTCTCTCCAAAATATCCAGGAAATCCACAGACATGCAGTAGGGCACTTTTTTTTGTTCACGAAGTGATTGGAGTACAGTACTTTGCCACCGCTACTTTCCTAGTCGCCTCCATTCACCTCCTAGTTAGATAGGTTGAGGTCCAAAATGGTTCATATATATATATATTCCCATATATTCAAAATAGGTTGAGGTTAAAAATGACCCATACATACATACATACAGACAGACAGACAGACAGACAGACAGACAGACATACAGACATACAGACATACAGACATACATACAGACATACAGACATACAGACATACAGACATACAGACATACAGACATACAGACATACAGACATACAGACATACAGACATACAGACA